>Ga0210038_1001206_pt1 | contig 13445 bp, 10 predicted proteins | sample CryGeyCG2114_020_FD_183970 | JGI IMG/M metagenome (GOLD analysis project Ga0210038, IMG submission 183970) | Groundwater microbial communities from aquifer - Crystal Geyser CG15_big_fil_post_rev_8/21/14_0.20 (SPAdes) (version 2) | ecosystem: Environmental > Aquatic > Deep subsurface >... | reverse complement strand
CGCCGAGACGGTTGCGCAGCGCGGCGTGAACAAGGTGCGTCGCCGAGTGGTTTGCACGGATCCGGTCGCGACGCTCGACATCGATCGACAGATGGACTGCGTCGCCTACCTTCACCGTGCCTTTCGCGACCTTACCGACATGGGTGTGCAGCCGGCCGAGCGGCTTGTTGGTCGTCTCGACCGTGAATTCGAGACCCTCGGGCGTCCAGATACGACCGGCATCGCCCGTCTGCCCACCGCTTTCGCCATAGAAGGGCGTCTGATTGGTGAGAATGACGACCTCATCGCCCTCGGCGGCCTCCTGCACTTCGGCGCCGTCCTTGACGATGGCGACAACAGCCGCCTCGCCCGTGGTCGAGCTGTAGCCGGTGAATTCGGTCGATCCTTCACGTTCGGCAATGTCGAACCAGACTTCCTCGTTGGCCGACTGGCCCGAGCCCTTCCACGCGGCGCGGGCGGCTGCCTTCTGCTGTTCCATCGCGGCGTCGAAACCGGCCTTGTCGACCCCGATTCCGCGACTGCGAAGGGCATCCTCGGTGAGATCGTAGGGAAAGCCGTAGGTGTCGTAGAGCTTGAAAGCGGTCCCGCCGTCTAGCGTACCGCCCTCGCCCATCTCGCCGGTCGCCTCGTCGAGCAGCCTGAGCCCCTTGTCGAGCGTACGGCGGAACTGGGTCTCCTCGCGTTCGAGCACCTCTTGGATCAGCGCCTGCCCGCGCTGGAGTTCGGGGTAGGCCTGGCCCATCTCGGTGACGAGTGCGGGCACAAGGCGATGCATCAGCGGTTCGTTCGCACCCAGGAGATGCGCGTGGCGCATTGCGCGGCGCATGATCCGGCGAAGGACATAGCCGCGCCCTTCGTTCGATGGCAGGACGCCATCGGCCATGAGGAAACTGGTCGAGCGCAAATGGTCGGCGATCACACGGTGGCTTGCGGTTCGTTCGCCCTCGGCCTTTACCCCGGTTAGGCTCTCGCTCGCGGCAATCAGATTTCTGAACGTGTCGGTGTCGTAATTGTCGTGCACGCCCTGCAGCACCGCCGCGACGCGCTCGATCCCCATTCCGGTATCGATGCTCGGCTTCGGCAGGTCGCCGACGATCTCGTCGTTTTCCTGCGTGAACTGCATGAAAACGAGATTCCAGATTTCGACAAAGCGGTCGCCGTCTTCTTCCGGGCTCCCCGGAGGGCCGCCCCAGATATGCTCGCCATGATCGTAGAAGATCTCCGAGCACGGGCCGCAGGGACCGTCCGAGCCCATGGCCCAGAAATTGTCCTTGGTCGGGATACGGATAATCTTCTCGTCGGCGAAACCGGTCAACTTCTTCCACAGGTCGAAGGCTTCATCGTCGGTGTGATAGACAGTGACCAGCAGGCGGTCCTTGTCGAGACCCCATTCCTTCGTCAGCAGCGTCCATGCATGGTGGATCGCCTGCTCCTTGAAATAGTCGCCGAAGCTGAAATTTCCGAGCATTTCGAAGAAGGTGTGGTGCCGCGCGGTGTAGCCGACATTGTCGAGATCGTTGTGCTTGCCCCCGGCGCGAACGCATTTCTGCGCGCTGGTCGCGCGTGGCGCGGGCGGGGTTTCGAGCCCGGTGAAGGCATTCTTGAACGGCACCATGCCGGCATTGACGAACATCAGCGTCGGATCGCTGAAGGGCACGAGCGGCGCGCTCGCAACTTCGGCGTGGTCGTTGGACGCAAAATAGTCGAGGAAGCTGCGGCGGATGTCGTTGGTCGAGGTCATGAGCGCGCAGTTAGGCAATCGCGCCGCAGGCGACAAGCGCGAATGCCCGGCCAGACTGTGCAGGAGAGGCGATCAGCCGGGCGCGCGGGCAGTCACGATCCAGCAGGCGGCCGGCAGCGTGACCCGGCCATCGACCAGCTTTCCATGAAGCATGTTACGCAGGCGATCGAGAACCTCGTCGCGCCGATCATCCTCGAGCGCGGCCACCGCGCGCGCCGCGGGCCCTATGCGCAGGAAATAGGAGAGGGCGTCGTCGACCGCGTTCTCGCCGTCACCGGCCACCATGCCGTAGTCGATGGCTTCGAAACCGATGTCGCGCCAACCCGCCCGCGACAGGATGCCTTCGACCCGGTCGCGCCGTCCGAACGCGAAAGGGCCGGGGGCATCGGGATCGGGTACCGGTGCGTCGCCGGACGGAAGGACGGAGGCGAGGCTTCGAACCCAGTCGTTCTCCGCACGTTCGCGGAAACAGGAGAATACGAGACGCGCCGACTCGACCGCGTGCCCGGCGATATGCGCGAAGGCGGCCACCGGGTCGGCAAAGAACATGACGCCGTGCCGCGAGACGATGAGGTCGGGCCTTTGTCCATCCGCCGGAGCCCAGCGTGCCGCATCGCCCTGCTCGAAATGCAGATTGGACTGGTCTTCGCCCCGCTCACGAGCGGTTTCGAGAAGATCGGAGCTGACATCGACTCCGGTCACCCGCGCCGCGGGGGCACCCTGCGCCAACCTCAGCGAAATCTCGCCCGCGCCGCAGCCGATATCGAGCGCCTGCGAGAACGGTGACGCCCTTGCCACCTCAAGCAAGCGCGCGGTCAGCGGCACGAAACTGCGATCGGTGCGCTGCCATTCGCGGGCCCAGACATTGCCCACATTGCCGGTCCATTCGGATTGGTCGGTCATCGCCTCAAATCTCGTAATAGTCCCGATACCACGCCACGAAGCGGGCTACGCCTTCGCGAATATCGGTGCTGGGAACATAGTCGGTGAGCATCCGGAGCAGGCGGGCATCGGCCCAGGTGGCCGGCACATCGCCGGGCTGCATCGGCATGAGATTGCGCTTCGCCTCGATTCCCAACGCTTGCTCGAGCGCGGCGATCATGTCCCCGAGCTGGACCGGTTGCGAATTGCCGATATTGATCACGCGCCAGGGCGCGACCGGCGAGAGGCTGTCACCCGCGGCGATGTCGTCGGGCGATTGCGGTCGCTCGGGAGGTATATCGATCAGGCGGCGAACTGCCTCGACGAGGTCGTCGACATAGGTGAAGTCGCGCATCATCTCGCCGTGGTTGTAAACGTCGATCGGTTCACCTTCGAGCATGGCGCGGGTGAACTTGAACAGCGCCATGTCGGGCCGCCCCCACGGGCCGTAGACGGTGAAGAAGCGGAACATCGTCACCGGCAGGCCGAACAGATGCGCATAGCTGTGCGCCATCGCCTCGGTCGCCTTTTTCGTGGCGGCGTAGAACGACATGGGGTGATCCGCCCTCATCGTCTCGCGATAAGGCATCTCGGTATTCGCGCCATAGGCCGACGAGGTCGAGGCGAGCAGCATGTGATGCGGCGGATGCGCGCGCGCTGCCTCGAGCAGCTCGAAGGTTCCGACGAGATTGCTGTCGAGATAGCTGCGCGGATTGTCGATCGAATAGCGCACACCGGCCTGTGCGGCGAGGTGTACGACGATATCGGGCTGGTGGTCCGCAAACAGCTCGGCGAGCACGCCGGGCGCTTCGATCGGCTCGTTGATCGCGGTGAAAGCCGCATTCTGCAGCAGCGCTGCCTGGCGCCTGCGCTTGAGCTCGGGATCGTAATAGTCCGAAAGGCTGTCGATCCCGATTACCGTGAAACCGTCGGCCAAAAGCCGGCGGCAGGTAAAATAGCCGATGAAGCCGGCCGCTCCGGTAACCAGCGCTGTGCGGCTTTCGCCCATCAATCCGCGCCGAACAGGTCGCGGGTGAAGACCTTGGCGGAGACGTCCGCGAGGTCGGGATCGAGACGGTTGGCGACGATCACGTCGGCCTCGGCCTTGAACCGTGCGAGGTCGCGCTCGACCCGGCTGCCGAAGAAGCTGTCGTCCTCGAGCACCGGCTCGTAGACGATGACTTCGATCCCCTTGGCTTTCACGCGCTTCATGATCCCCTGGATCGAGGATTGGCGGAAATTGTCGGATCCCGCCTTCATCACCAGACGGAAAATGCCCACCGTCGTGGGTCCCTTGGCGATTATCCGGTCGGCGAGGAAATCCTTCCGCGTGCGATTCGCATCGACAATCGCGCGGATGAGGTTCTGCGGGACTTCGGAATAGTTCGCGAGCAGCTGCTTCGTGTCCTTCGGCAGGCAGTAGCCGCCATAGCCGAAGGAGGGATTGTTGTAGTGGCTCCCGATACGCGGATCGAGCCCGACACCCTCGATGATCTGGCGCGTGTCGAGGCCGCGCGACAGGGCATAGCTGTCGAGTTCATTGAAGAAGGCGACGCGCATGGCGAGATAGGTATTGGCGAATAGCTTGATCGCCTCGGCCTCGTCTGCATCGGTGAGGAGGACGTGGACGTCCTTTTCGAGCGCGGGCTCGAGCAGGAGATCGGCGATTCGGCGCGCCCGATCGGACTGCTCGCCGACGATGATCCGCGAGGGATGGAGGTTGTCGTAGAGCGCCTTGCCTTCGCGCAGGAATTCGGGACTGAAGATGATCCGGTCGCTGGCAAAGCGCGCGCGGGCCTGGCTGACATAGCCGACGGGGACGGTGGACTTGATGACCACGACCGTGGTGTCATTGGCCGCCATGACCCGCTCGATCACCGCGTCGACGGCCGAAGTATCGAAAAAATTGGTTTCGACGTCATAATTGGTCGGCACCGCCGCGATTGCAAAATCGGCGCCGTCAATCGCTGCCGCGGAATCAGTGGTGAAGGACAGGTCGAGATCGTCGCGACGCAGATACTCCTCGACCAGCTCGTCCTGGATCGGCGAGTGGCGCGCGTTCAGCATCGCCACCCGCTCTTCCGAAATATCGCAGCCGACCACCCTATTGTGCTGCGACAGCATGATGGCATTGGAAAGGCCCACGTAGCCGAGCCCGAAAACCGCGATCTTCATCGAATAACCCGTGCCTTCTTGTCGAGGCCGCTCACGACGGCTGCGGCTGCCTTCTGTGGGGTGGGAGACCCGATTGCAAGGTCGACTTCGCCCTTGGTCACCACATGAAATAGGGCCCACCCCGTTCACGCGCGCGCTGCCAGGCGGGGCGCGCGTGGATCGCCTCGACGAATTTCGCCAACCTGGGGGCTTTCTCCACATAGCCCTGCATGACGGCGATCTCTGCCGGGAAGCTCATCATGACATCGGCGGCCGACCAGTCATTTCCCACGAAATGGAGGTCGTCGGAAATGTTGTCCTCGGCAAACTGCACATGCGCTGCGAACTGTTCCTCGACGCGGGGCATGAGCGGCGCGGCGGCATCTCCGAGGCGCGCGGCATAGAGCTTGAGCATGACAGGTACGAAGAAACTGCTCTCGCCGAACTGCATCCATTCGAGGTGGCGGACATGGTCTTCGCTCTCTGGCGCGGGCAGCCAGGCCTCCCCGCCGTGCTTTTCGCAAAGATACTGGATGATGGCACCGCTCTCGGCCACGCGCAGGCCTTCGTCGACGATCAGCGGCGACTTGCCGAGCGGGTGCGCCTGCTTGAGTTCGGGTGGCGCGAGGTTGCTCTCCGGATCGCGCTGGTAGTGCTCGATCTCGTAATCGGCGCCGAGTTCCTCGAGCAGCCAGAGGATCCGCTGCGAGCGGCTGTTGTTGAGGTGGTGAACGGTGATGGTCATCGGTGAGCCTCCCATGACCCGGCGAAAGTCCGGGCGATTCGTGGCGTAGCCTAGGGGAGCCGGTTCGGCCCTGCCACAGGTACGGAAAAGCCGGTGCGGCCAAGGCGTGGCGCGCACCGGCTTTCCGTTTTTCCGGGAGCGCCGGGGGACAGTCCGGCCGGTACGCCGACCCGGGGTGACCGAGGTCGGCGCGCTCCCGCTTGAAGAGGGTCAGTCCTCGTCCGCGTCCGGACCGGTCATCATCTCTTCGGCGACCTCGTCGGTGCGGCCGCGGATCGCGGCTTCCAACTTGGCGCACAGCTCGGTGTTTTCCTTGAGGAAGGTCTTGGCGTTCTCGCGACCCTGGCCGATGCGGATGCTGTCGTAGCTGAACCAGCTGCCCGACTTCTCGACCACCCCGGCCTTGACGCCGAGGTCGAGGATCTCGCCGATCTTCGAAATACCCTCGCCATACATGATGTCGAACTCGACCTGCTTGAACGGCGGAGCGACCTTGTTCTTTACCACCTTTACCCGTGTGGCGTTGCCGATAACTTCGTCGCGATCCTTGATCTGGCCGGTGCGGCGGATGTCGAGACGGACCGACGCGTAGAATTTCAGCGCGTTGCCGCCGGTGGTGGTTTCCGGATTGCCGTACATCACGCCGATCTTCATGCGCAGCTGGTTGATGAAGATCACCATGCACTTGGAGCGGTTGATCGAGCCGGTCAGCTTGCGCAGCGACTGGCTCATCAGGCGGGCCTGGAGGCCGACGTGGCTGTCGCCCATCTCGCCCTCGATCTCGGCGCGCGGGACGAGCGCGGCGACCGAGTCGACCACCAGCACGTCGATCGCATTCGAGCGCACCAGCGTATCGGTGATCTCGAGCGCCTGCTCGCCGGTATCGGGCTGCGAGACGATCAGTTCGTCGATATCGACGCCGAGCTTGCGGGCATAGACCGGATCGAGCGCATGTTCGGCATCGACGAAGGCGGCGGTGCCGCCGGCCTTCTGCGCCTCGGCGATGACATGCAGCGCCAGCGTGGTCTTGCCCGAGCTTTCGGGGCCGTAGACCTCGATCACGCGACCCTTGGGCAAGCCGCCCACGCCCAAGGCGATGTCGAGCCCGAGCGAGCCGGTGGAGATCGCTTCCACCTGCATGGCTTCCTTCTGGCCCAGCTTCATCGCCGAACCCTTGCCGAACGCGCGATCGATCTGCGCGAGCGCGGCGTCCAATGCCTTCTGGCGGTCTGCGTCCACTTTCTTGTCCTCTACGAGCTTCAGACTTGCCGCCATGACATCACCTCCTGCGCTTGGCCAGAGCCGCATCCCGACTCTTCAACTGGCGCAGTGTGTATCGGCTTTGTTCTCATGGAACAAGTAGGGAACGGAAATTTTTTTCCGGTTTTGTTCCAGAAGCCCCTCTGGCTCGGGCGGCCACGCCCCTCAGCGCTGTTCGCTCAGCACCTCGGAAACCTTGGCGTTGATCTGCTGCACGCTGAACGGCTTGGGGATGAAATGCATGTTGTCGATGTCGATCTCGCTGCGCAGCTGTTCCTCGGCATAGCCCGACATGAACAGGAAGGGGACATCGGGCTTCACCTTGCGGATCGCGCGGGCCATCGCCGGACCGTCCATCGTCGGCATGACCACGTCGGAAACGATAAGGTCGAATTCGGTATTGCCATTGGCGATCGCAGCCAGCCCTTCCTCGCCATCGGCAACCGCGGTCACGGTATAGCCCGCGCGGACCAGCGCGCGTTCGGCCACCGCCCGCACCGTGTCTTCGTCCTCGACCAGCAGAAGCTTGCCCCCGGCCGACCATTCGGTCGCCTTGGGTTCCTCGGGTTCTTCGCCGCGCATGTCGGCAGGCAATTCGCCCTTGTGCACCGGCAGGTACATGGTGAAGCGCGCCCCGATCGGCGTCCCGTCGGGGCCCTGGACATTGTCGGCGAAAATGAAGCCATTCGACTGCTTGACGATACCGTAGACGGTCGACAGCCCCAGCCCGGTGCCCTTGCCCTGTTCCTTGGTGGTGAAGAAGGGTTCGAAGATCTTGTTGAGATGCTCTTCCGGGATGCCGCCACCGGTATCCTGCACGATCAGCACGGTATAATCGTCGGCGGGCATGATATCGATGCCCATCTTGCGCACGTCACGTGCGGAAACCCGGCGGGTGGCGAGCGTCAGCCGCCCTTTCCAGTCGTGTTTGCCGCGTTTCATGGCATGCGCCTGCATCGCGTCGCGCGCATTGACCGCGAGGTTGATGATGACCTGCTCGAGCTGCTGCGGATCGGCGCGGACAGAGCCGAGCTCGCGATCGTGGCGGACCGAGAATTCGATCTTTTCGCCCATCAGCCGCTTCAAGAGCTGACTGACCTCGCTGACCACGTCGGGCAGCTGCAGCACTACCGGGCGCAGCGTCTGCTGGCGGCTGAAGGCGAGCAATTGCCGCGTCAGGCTGGCGGCGCGGTTCGAATTGGCCTTGATTTGCTGGATGTCGTCATAGTCGCTGTCGCCCGGCGTGTGGCGCAACAGCATGAGATCGCAATAGCCGATGATCGCGGTCAGCACGTTGTTGAAATCGTGCGCCACGCCGCCGGCCAGCTGGCCGACCGCCTGCATCTTGGTGGCCTGCGCGACCTGGCGACGAAGGCGCTTTTCTTCCGACGAATCGGAAATCGACAGCAGCACTGCGGCGTCGCCCAGCCCGCGCACCCCGGCGAGCCCGATCGAAACCGGCTCTTCCTTGTCGTTGGCCAGCCGCACCGCCATGTCGCCGCTCGCGGTGGCCCCCTTGGCGAAGCGCCGCACGGTATCGGCCATCGCCGCCTTGTCCTCGCGCACGACCAGATCGGAGGGAAACTGCGGCAATCCCTGATCGACACGCTCGACCGCGCGCAGAAACGCCTTGTTGGCGAACAGGAAGCGGCCGTCGCGATCGGTCAGGGCAAGCCCCAGCGGGAGCGCGGACAGCAACGCCTCGAGCTGCGGGATCGCAGCCTTGCCATTGCCTTCCCAGCCGCCGCCGATCCCCACCGAGCTGTCGACCAGCAGCATCATCGAGAGGGCCTGATCGGCATCGCTCAGCCTGGCGTTGTGCGGCGTATCGAGCGGCACATGCACCAGCGTCTGCGGCGATCCCTGCTGCCCTTCGCGGGCGAAGAAGATGCGGTCGCGATCGTCGGAGCGCAGCAGCTGGACGAACTCCAGCCCGGCGAGCGACGTGTCGCGGCTGCCGGTCGCGCGTTCGGCCAGCCCCGGGGTGGTGGTTACCACGATGCCATCGGGTCCGACCAGCGCGAGCTCGAGCCCGGCGCGCGAAATGACGTCGCCCAGCCGGCCTGAAAGACGCTCGGGCAGGCCTTCGTAGCTGCGTTCCTCACGCAGTTCGGCGAAGCGCCAGACAAGATAGGCCTCGCCCCGCCCGCTGCGGTCGATATGCAGCCGATAATGCACCTCGGAACCTTCAAGCGTCACCAGGTCGAGACTGGCGGCGCCGTCTCGCCAGGCCTCGCGCACGGCCGCCATCACTGCCTCGCGCGACTGCGGATCGAACGCCAGTTCGGGCGGCGCGGACTCGGCGCCGAACCAGGCCTCGTAGGTCGAGTTGGCGCACACCAGCCGATTGGCCCGGTCGATGATCGCCACGCCGCGGCGGCGGTTTTCGATCGCGGCGCTGGTCACCGCCCAGTCGGGTTCGAAGACGGTGTGATCGGCCGCCGGCGCCTTGAGCCGGGCCACGAGCAGGAGCGTCAGGAGCAGCGCCACCAGCGAACCGCCATAGGCCAGCGCGACCAGCGTCTGCTGGCCGACCAGCCAGACCAGTGCGATCGAGACAATGCTGGCCGCGGCGACACCAAGCATGAGCGGCAGAGGCGGCAGTCCGGAAACCGCGCTCTCTTCGCGCGCGATCATTCGCCCGTGCCCTGGTCCAGGCGTTGGTCGAGGCGGCGCTGCATCGCCAGCAACCGACGGCGGCGCTTGCGTGCGACGACGAAGCGCCAGACCACGCCCGCCAGCAGATAGCCGACCGCGGCGCCGACCACCGCCAGCACGATGAAGCCGAAAATCGTGACCAGCACGGTCACGCCGACACCCTCGAACATGGCCAGGAACCAGGCCCAGCGCCCGCTGGTGATCTCGTCCTGCGCCGCGCCGCCGGTGGCCGCGAGGTCGATCTTGAGAATGAAGGCGCCGAGTTTGTTCGCCACCACCGCCCAGAAGGGGAAGGTGAAGGGATTGGTGATGAAGGTCACCAGTGCCGACAGCGGGACATTGGCCCTCGCGGGAAGCGCCATGAAGGCGGCGAGGAAGATCTGGCCGACGGGAATGATGAAGCCGGCAAAGATACCCAGCGCCACGCCGCGCGGCACGCTGCGCCGGGTGAAGCGCCACAGTTCGGGGGTGAGGAAACGGTGCGCGATCGGGCGCAGGTATTTGTTCTGCGCCATTTCCTCGCGCGTCGGCATGCGAAGGCGGATCCAGTCCGCCAGAAAGGTCTTCGATCGGTGCCCGGTCATTGCCACGCCTCCGCCATGCGCCGCCTGCCGGACGAGTTCAAGGGGGCGAAGCTGGCGGCGAGCGAAGAAAACGGCATGGCTGGCAATGTGGTTAACCGGCGGATGCTTTGTAAGGGGTGAACGGGCGCAATCAGCCGCGCTCGCGCAACAGGCGGGCCTTGTCCCGCTGCCAGTCGCGATCCTTGGTCGCCTGGCGCTTGTCATGCGCCTGCTTGCCCTTGGCGAGCGCGAGCTCGACCTTGGCACGGCCGGTCGAATTGAAATAGATCGACAGCGGCACCAGCGTCATGCCCTTGCGCTCGACCGCTCCGAACAGCTTTTCGATCTCGCGCGCATGAAGCAGCAGCTTGCGCGGCCGCCGGGGTTCGTGGTTCAGGCGGTTGCCGTGCGAATATTCGGGAATGTTGGCATTGATCAGCCACACCTGCCCGTCGCGCACCTCGGCATAGCTTTCCTTGATGCTCGCCTCGCCGGCGCGCAGCGCCTTGACCTCGGTCCCTTGCAGCGCGAGGCCTGCCTCGAAAGTATCCTCGATATGATAATCGAACCGCACGCGCCGGTTGTCGGCGACGGTCTTCTGCTTGTCGAAAGTGGCGGGCTTGGGACGGGCCATAGGCAGCGGGCATGTAGGCGAGCATGCCGCGCTTGGAAAGGGTCGGCGGACGAAACTGCTTGCCAAGCACGGACCGATCGTGGCGAATGGCGCCGATGCATAGCCGGACTTCGCACGAACCATTCGCCCTCTATGATCGTATCGTCGCACCGGGGACGCGCGAAATCGTCTCGATTCCCGTCAGCCAGCAGGTAACCGGCCTCGACTCCGCCCTTGCCCTGCAAGTGCTGCATGGTTCCGGCCATGGTCCCTGCATTTTCGTAAGCGGCGCGATCCACGGCGACGAGATCATCGGTACGGCGGTGATCCAGCGGCTGCTCGAACGCCTTTCTCCCGACCAGCTAGCCGGAACGATCATCTTCGCGCCCGCGGTCAATATCTACGGTTTTGCCGCGCACAGCCGCTACCTGCCCGACCGGCGCGACCTCAACCGCAGTTTTCCCGGCGCCGAGCACGGCAGCCTCGCCGCGCAGCTGGCGCATTGCTTCCTCACCCATGTCATCGACCGGTGTTCGCTCGGCATCGACATCCATTCGGCCGCAGTCCACCGCTACAACCTGCCGCAGATCCGCATCGCCTCGGGCAGCCCTTACCTGACCGAACTGGCGATGGCCTTCGGAGCCCCGATCATCATCGAAAGCCCGCTGCGCCCGGGCTCGATGCGTGCGCTGGCGGCCGAGCGCGAAACGCCGATGCTGCTGCTCGAGGCGGGCGAAGCGCTGCGCTTCGACCGTTTCGCGATCGAGGTCGGCATGGCGGGCGTGATGCGCGTGCTCGCCCATATCGGGATGATCGACGCCGACGATGGGCTCGCCGATGTCGAGGTGCCGATACGGTCGAGCCGCTCGAGCTGGGTGCGCGCGCCGCGCGGCGGCGTGTCGCGGCGCGAATGCCGCTCGGGCGATGTGGTGCGCACAGGCGATCTGCTCGCACGGGTCGGCGGGCTGTTCGGCGAGGACCCCGAGGATGTGGTCAGCCCGACCGACGGCGTGGTGATCGGCCACGCCACGCTGCCGGTCGTCAACCAGGGCGACGCGCTGTTCCATATCGCCGAGATCGATGGCCACGGCCATGCAGGCGAGCGCGCAGGGAGTATCGTCGAAGCGCTGGCCGTCAGCGAACCGCCCTTCCCCGCCGCGCCGCTGCTTGACGAGGACGAGGTGCTTTAGCTCAGATCAGTCCCGCGATCGCCAGCGCTTCGTCGACCGCCTTGCGGCTCGCCTCGCTGGCGTTGACCAGCGGCAGGCGCACGTCGGGCGAGAACCAGTCATGCACCCGGCTGAGCGCGTATTTGACCGGCGCCGGGCTCGCGTCGGAGAACATCGCATAATGGAGCGGGAACAGCCGGTCGTTGAGTTCGCGCGCCTTGACCAGGTCGTTGGCCGCGATCGCCTCGTGGAATTCGGCGCACAGCGCGGGCGCGACATTGGCGGTGACCGAGATGCAGCCCGCCCCGCCCGCTGCCGAATGCGGCAGCCACAATTCGTCATTGCCCGACAGCTGGCAGAATTCGTGGTCGAGCCCCATCCGGTGGTCGGCGACGCGCGAGAGGTCGCCGCTGGCATCCTTGATGGCGACGATCCGCTGCGGATATTTGCGCACCAGTTCGACCACCGTCTCGTCCTCGATGTCGGTGACCGTGCGGCCGGGTACATTGTAGAGCACGATCGGCAAATCGCTGTTTTCGGCAAGGAAGCTGAAATGCGCGATCAGCCCGGCCTGGCTCGGGCGGTTGTAATAGGGCGCGACGCACAGCCCCGCCGCGGCGCCGGCCTTGCGGGCGAACTGCATGTGCAGCAATGCGTTGCGCGTATCGTTCGACCCGCACCCCGCGATCACCGGCACGCGCCCGGCGGCCTGCTCGATGCACACCTCGATCACGCGGTGGTGCTCGGCATTGGAGATCGTCGAGGCCTCGCCGGTGGTGCCGCAGGGCACCAGCGCCTTGCTGCCGTTGTCGATCTGCCAGTCGACCAGCTTGCGGAATGCGGCTTCGTCGAACGATCCGTCGCGAAAAGGAGTCGCCAGAGCCGGAATCGAGCCTGAGAACATTTACGTCGGTCCTGCGTTAGAGCTATGAAACAAGGCGAGTTTTCGTGGGCGCTGCCACAATTCATTCAGCGCCTGATAAGGAGGGGCCGGGCACGATGTCCAGCATGGGCAGAAAAAGACTTTTTACAGTGACACTTATGGCCGGCAGCATGCTGGCCATTCCTACCATGGCGCAGGCACAGGATGCCCCGCGCAATTACATGGTGGCACAACAGCCGGGCGCGGTCGACCGGGCAGTGGGCCAGTGGGAATATCTGACCAAGCAGGACAAGCTTCCCTTCGCCTCCTACGCAGATTTCGTCTCCGCCCATCCCGATTTTCCCAAGCAGGAGCTGCTGCGCCGCCGCGCCGAAGCAGCGCTCGAAAACGATGCGCCCAGCCCTCAGGCGCTGGTCGCTTTCTTCGACCGCTTCCCGCCGCTGACCAACAGCGCCCGCGCCCGCTATGCGCTGGCACTCGCCTCGCTCGATCGCCCGCAGGCATTCGAGACCGCGCGCGCGGCTTGGCGTGGGGGAACGATGAGCGGGCCCGCCGAGCTTTACATGCAGGGCCTGTTCGGCAGCCGGTTCGCGCCCGAGGATCATGATGCGCGGATGGACGCGCTGCTGTGGCAGGGCAATTACGAGGCCGCCGCGCGCCACGTCGGGCGCGTGTCGCCCGCCTATCGCCCGATGGCCCAGGCGCGGCTGGCGCTGCTGCAGGGCAGCACGCCGTCGC
>Ga0210038_1001204_pt1 | contig 13471 bp, 9 predicted proteins | sample CryGeyCG2114_020_FD_183970 | JGI IMG/M metagenome (GOLD analysis project Ga0210038, IMG submission 183970) | Groundwater microbial communities from aquifer - Crystal Geyser CG15_big_fil_post_rev_8/21/14_0.20 (SPAdes) (version 2) | ecosystem: Environmental > Aquatic > Deep subsurface > Groundwater... | reverse complement strand
AAGCAGTACAATTTTCTCTCAAAATGATGGTGAAAAAATATTTTTAACCGTTTGCCGTGCCTGTCATACAATCGGACAGGGTAAATTAGTTGGACCTGATCTTATAAATGTACAAGACAGATTAAAGCAAGGTTGGATAATAAATTTTGTAAAATCATCACAAACCATGGTCAAAAACGGTGATTCTATTGCAGTAAGTATATTCAATGAATTCAATAAAGTGATAATGCCGGATCAGGCACTATCAGATGCTAAAATAATAAGTGTTATAAATTATATAAAAGAAAAAAGTTCTACCGTTTCTACAACCGATGTAGTTGATGCTCCCCCATTTACTTTAACAAACAGTTTAGGTTTTACATTAGATCAGGCAGGTAAAGATGAAATAAATATTGGCTGGCAATACTTTACCGGAGAGAAACGTTTTAAAAACGGAGGTCCTCCCTGTCTTTCATGTCACAATGTTGTTAAAGACAATCTAATAAGCGGTGGTTTACTTTCAAAAGATCTTACAAATGCATTTTCAAGATTGAATGCACTAGGAGTTGATGCCATTATTTCAAGTCCACCATTTCCAATTATGCGAACTGCTTTTACAGATAAAGAAATTACGAAAGATGAAAAATATTATTTACTGGCTTTCTTAAGAGAAACAGATAAAAATTCTATTTATCAACACCCGGTTAATTACGATAAAAGATTTATCTATAGTGGGATTGCAGGTGTTGTTATACTTCTAGGATTTTTCGGGATAGTATGGTTCGGAAGGAAAAGAAATACAGTCAACAAACAAATTTATAACAGACAAAAAAAATCAAAATAATTATAAACTAATAGAAGAATATTATTATGAGTTGGATTCAAGATTTAATTTCACCAGAAACTCGCCAATGGGAAGAATTTTACAGAAACAGATTTCAACACGATAAAATTGTCAGAAGCACACATGGTGTTAATTGTACAGGAGGCTGTTCCTGGCAGATTCACGTAAAGGACGGTATTGTTGTTTGGGAAACTCAGCAGTTAGACTACCCTCTTTTAGAAAACAGTCTTCCACCCTATGAACCAAGAGGTTGCCAAAGAGGAATTTCTTTTTCATGGTATCTATACAGTCCGCTTCGTATAAAATATCCATTAATTAGAGGTACACTATTAGATCTCTATAGAGAAGAAAAAAAGAAAACCGGTGATGTACTTAAAGCATGGGAAAATCTTCAGAACAATAAAGAGAACAGAAAAAAATACCAAAAAGCCAGAGGCAAAGGCGGATTTAGAAGAGCAAGTTGGGATGAAGTTCTTGAAATTATGGCGGCTTCAAATATTTATACAGCTAAAAAATACGGGCCTGACAGAGTGATCGGTTTCTCTCCCATTCCTGCAATGTCAATGTTAAGTTATGCTGCCGGTGGAAGATTTTTACAACTATTCGGAGGAGTAAATCTTAGTTTTTACGATTGGTATTGTGATCTTCCAAATGCTTCGCCGGAAATCTGGGGTGAGCAGACTGACGTGTGTGAAAGTGCCGATTGGTATAATTCAAAATTTATTGCTGTTATGGGTTCAAATCTTAATATGACAAGAACACCTGACACGCACTTTTTTGCAGAAGCAAGACACAACGGAACAAAAGCTGTTGTATTCTCACCCGATTTTAGTCAGGTATCAAAATATTCAGATCAATGGATGCCTTTGCACGCTGGTAGTGACGGAGCTTTTTGGATGGCAGTTACTCATGTAATTTTAAAAGAATTTCATCACGAAAAACAAACTCCTTATTTTCTTAATTACACAAAAAAATATACCGATTCCCCTTATTTAGTTGAATTAGTAAAGGAAGGGAAAAATTATACCCCTGGAAAATTAATTCGTGCAAATAAAATCAAAAAATATAAAGATATTGAAAATGGTGACTGGAAATTCTTAAACATAGATGAAGATTCAGGTAATCTAGTAATTCCAAAAGGAAGCGTCGGTCATCGCTGGGATAAGAAAGGCGGCAACTGGAATTTGAAACTGGAAAATGCAGATGATAATTCTCAGTTCAACCCACAGCTTACATTAATTAATAAAAATGATAAAATCCTTCAGGTTGAGTTTACTGAATTTGGTTTGGATAAAAAGAGACTAAGAGGCGTACCTGTAAAATATATTGAAACTGTTGACGGTGAAAAAGTTCCTGTTGCTACTGTTTATGATATTACTATGGGACAATACGGAGTTAACAGAGGCCTTGATGGTGATTATCCTAAAGATTATAAAGATAAAGATGCAGCTTATACACCGGCCTGGCAGGAAATTTTTACCGGAATGGACAGCAAATCTGTTGTACAGTTTGCAAGAGAGTGGGCAAGTACTGCTGAAGCAACAGAGGGTAAATGTATGATAATTATCGGTGCCGGAATAAATCACTGGTATCACAATAATCTTATTTATAGAGCAGGAATAATGGCTCTTATGTTAACCGGCTGTGTAGGCAAAAACGGTGGAGGACTCAACCATTATGTAGGCCAGGAAAAATTAGCTCCTTCTGATTCCTGGGGTACGATTGCTTTTGCAAAAGATTGGGTTAACGCTGTTAGACTACAACAAACACCTATTTGGCATTATATAAATACCTGCCAATACAGATATGACGGTCACTTTTCTAATTATAATAAAACCCCTGATAACGAATGGACAAAAGGACATCACGCTGATAAAATATTTAAATCCGTAAGAATGGGTTGGATGCCTTTCTATCCCCAGTTTAATGAAAACCCCCTTGAACTTTGTAAAGAAGCTCAAAACAACGGAGCAAAAAACGATGACGAAATTAAAAAATATGTTTTAGAAAAATTAAAATCAAAAAAATTAAAATATTCTATCTCTGACCCTGATGCAGATGAAAACTTTCCACGCACTTGGTATATATGGAGAGGCAATGCTATTTCAGGAAGCATGAAAGGACACGAATATTTACTCAAACATTATTTAGGCACTCATTCTAATGCAATAGGCAAAGACATTGAAGAAGAAAAAACAGAAGAAGTTAAATGGCACGAAGTTGCACCTAAAGGGAAAATGGATTTGGTAGTTGATCTTAATTTCAGAATGGATTCTTCAGCCTTATATTCTGATATAGTTTTACCTGCAGCATCCTGGTATGAAAAAGCTGATCTAAATTCTACAGATATGCATTCATTTATTCATCCGCTGTCGGCAGCAATTCCTCCTGTATGGGAAGCAAAAACAGATTGGCAGATATTCAAAGAAATTGCAAAGGCTACAAGTGAACTTGCAAAAATACATTTACCGGAAATACAAAAAGATGTAGTTACTGTACCGCTTGGTCACGATAGTGCTGATGAAATCTCTCAACCTGTAGTTAAAGACTGGTACATGGATGAATGTGAAGCTGTTCCTGGTAAAACAATGCACAAACTTGCAGTTGTAGAAAGAGACTACACCAAGATTTATGATAAATATATTGCTCTCGGTGATGGAGTAAGAAAAAACGGACTCGGTGCACATGGTAATCATTATATGTGTGAAGATGAATATGATAGCATGCTTACTTCACCGGATAATCATACAGAAAAAATTGATGACAAAGTTTTCCCTTCAATTAAAGAAGATGAATGGGCTGCAAATGCCGTATTAAAATTATCATCCTTAACCAATGGCGAATTAACATACCGTGCGTATAAAAATATTGAAAAGAAAACGGGACTTGTACTTACGGATATTGCAGAAGGAAGCAAGGATGTAAGACTCGATTATAAATCATTGCAATCTCAACCAAGAAGATACAATACTTCTCCTGTTTGGTCCGGATTGATGAATGACGGAAGAGCCTATGCTCCGTACACTTACAATTATGAAAGATTGGTACCTTGGAGAACCTTGACAGGAAGACAGCATTTGTATTTAGATCACGAAATGTACATTGCTTTTGGTGAACATCTCCCTACTTACAAACCATCGCCAAAACCCGAAGTTTACGGCGATCTAAGAGAAACATTAAAGTCCGGTAAAGCTAAAATATTTAACTGTTTAACTCCACACGGCAAATGGCACATTCACACAACTTATGGTGATAACATAAGAATGCTGACTCTTTCCAGAGGGTGCGAACCCGTTTGGATAAATGAAGAAGATGCAGTAGAACTTAAAATTCAAGACAATGATTGGGTAGAAGTATTTAATGATCACGGTGTTTACTGTGCAAGAGCAGTTGTGAGTAACAGAATACCGAAAGGTGTTACAATTGTTTATCACGCAGTTGAAAGAACAGTTGGAATCCCTAAATCGCAAGTAAGGGGTAATAAACGTGCAGGCGGTAATAATAGTTTTACACGAACTCATTTAAAACCAAACTTGCTTGCAGGCGGTTATGGTCAATTCACTTACGGATTTAATTACTGGGGTCCATCAGCACCAAACAGAGATACACACGTTGTAATTAAGAAGATGGACAAAGTTGTTTTTTAATTTATGAATTACTTTGATAATAAAAATAATTTTCTAAGAATTATAAGCTTTGTCATTTCGACCGAAGAGAGAAATCTTTTCGCTTTAATTATTAGTAAAGATTTCTCAGTCATAAACTCCTTCGAAATGACAAGTAAAAAATACGGATAATAAATAATCACTAATAAATAATAGATAAAATTATGGATGTAAGATCACAAGTTTCAATGCTGTTTCACCTTGATAAATGTATTGGCTGCCACACTTGTTCAATCGCTTGTAAAAATATCTGGACTGACAGAAAAGGTGCCGAATATATGTGGTGGAATAATGTGGAGACAAAACCCGGAACAGGATATCCTACTAAATGGGAAGATCAAAAAATTTACAAAGGCGGATGGGAAAAAATTGAAGGTTCAGGTGATATTGAACTTAAAGGTGCCGGTAAATTCAAAGGATTGAAAAATATTTTTCACAATCCGCATTTACCTGTAATGGATGATTACTACGAACCTTGGACTTATAAATATTCTAATTTGATAGAATCTCCTGCAATGGATGATCAGCCAACTGCAAGACCAGTATCGCTAGTCACTGGAAAACCGATTGATGTAAAAGCAGGTCCAAATTGGGATGATGACTTAAGCGGTACACCAGATTATGCAAGAAAAGATCCTAACTTAGAAAATTTAACTCCTGCAGAAAGAGATGCTATGTTCCAGTTAGAACAAATGGCTTTCTTTTATTTACCAAGAATATGTAATCATTGTTTAAATCCTGCTTGTGTTGCTTCCTGTCCTTCAGGTGCAATTTACAAACGAGGTGAAGATGGAGTTGTATTAATAAATCAAAAAGTCTGCCGCGCTTGGAGAATGTGTGTTACTGCCTGTCCCTACAAAAAAACTTATTACAACTGGAGTACAGGTAAATCAGAAAAATGTATTTTATGTTATCCTAGATTAGAATCAGGTATAGCTCCTGCTTGTATGCATTCCTGCGTTGGCAGAATTAGATACTTAGGAGTTATGCTTTATGATGCTGAAAGAATTAAAAATGTTGCAATGGCCGATGATAGTGAAATTGTTGATAGACAGTTGGAGATAATTTTAGATCCAAATGATCCGGAAGTAATTGCAAATGCAAAAGCAAATGGAATTGCAGATTCAACAATTCACGCTGCAAAAAATTCACCTGTTTATAAATTTGTTAAAGAATGGGGTTTGGGTTTGCCGCTTCATCCTGAATTCAGAACTATGCCGATGTTGTTTTATGTTCCGCCAATGTTACCTGTTATGGCTTCGTTAAGTGGTGCAAAAAATGAAAAACAAAACAGCAAATTAGATCCTATTGCTAAAAAGTGGGATGACGATTGGCTTTACGATACGTCGACAGAAGAATTATGGGGAACAATTGATAATTCAAGATTCCCTCTTCAATATATGGCCAATCTTTTTAGTGCCGGTGATACAGAAAAGGTATCAAAAATATTAAAGAAAATGATGGCAGTTAGAATGCACAGAAGAGGTGTTACTGTTGGTGACTTAAGCAAAGAAAAAGTCAGCGGCGCTTTAAGTGATGCAAATTTAACAGAAGAAGAAGCAGATGCAATTTATTACCTAACATCTTTGGCAAAATTTGATGACAGATTTGTTATACCTGCTTCGCACAGAGAACTGGCAATTGAAATGCTTGAAGATACTGCTGATGTAAAAGGTTCTACCGGATTTGGATTTAAAGAAAGACCCGTAAGAGGTATATAATAATGAATTATAAAAATTTAGATCATTATGTGGAGTTAGCAAACATTATTGATTACCCAAGGAATAATTTTCTTGATAAAGTTTTAGAAACTCAAGAATCATTAATTGAATATGATGCAGAGACTTTATTGATATTAGATGAATTCATACAATTCTTAAATATAACTTCACCTGAAAAAGTAGAAGAATTATACTTAAGAACTTTTGATGTTCAGGCAGTTACAACATTAGATATTGGATATGTTTTATTCGGTGACGATTACAAAAGAGGTGAACTTTTAGTTAATCTGAGTAAAGAACATCACAAGGTAAGAAATGATTGCGGAAACGAATTAGCTGATAATTTACCAAATCTTTTAAGACTTATTCCTAAAATCTCGGATAATGAATTAAAAAAAGAATTAGTACAAATTATTATTATTCCTGCCCTTGATAAAATTATAAAAGAATTTGATATAAAAAATATTGAAATGAAGAATAATGTTTACAAAAGAAAATACAAAACTCTTATTGAACAACCCGAACATTACGGAAGAATGTTTTTGAATCCTTTACTTGTAATTAAAAATATTTTAAATGTAGATTTTGGCTCTTCTCCGTCAAACACCGAAAATATTGATAAAAGTTTTACTGAGTCTATTATGACAGAAATAAAAATTGATTAATAACAAAATGATAAATTAAAATGAATATACTATATAACTTTCTTTTCATTGCCTTACCTTATGTTTCATTAACTGTATTTTTAATTGGAACAATTTATCGTTACAAAGGAACAAAATTTAAATTTTCTTCCCTTTCCTCTCAATTTTTAGAAGGCAAAACTCTTTTTTGGGGTTCTGTACCTTTCCACTTTGGGATTTTATTCTTGTTTTTTGGGCACCTTATTGCATTTCTAATCCCGGGTACTGTTATAGCCTGGAATAGCGAACCTTTAAGATTAGTATTTCTAGAAGTAACGGGATTTGTATTTGGATTAAGTGCTTTAGTTGGAATGATTAATCTTTTTTTTAGAAGAAATACTAATGAAAGAATAAAAGTTGTTACAAGTAAAATGGATAACATAATTGAACTTCTAATAATTGCACAAATAATTTTAGGTCTCTGGATCGCATTTGGTTTCCGATGGGGTTCATCATGGTTTTCTTCTGTACTATCTCCTTATCTGTGGTCAATTTTTAATTTGAATCCAAATATTGAAGCTGTTACCACAATGCCATTGATAATACAACTCCATATTTCTTTAGCATTTGTTATTGTACTACTTATTCCTTTCACAAGGTTAGTGCATCTTTTAGTTCCACCGCTTCATTATTTATGGAGACCATATCAAAGAGTGATCTGGAATTGGGATAGGAAAAAAGTAAGAGACCCAAAAGAAACTTGGAGTGTGACTAAACCTAAAAACAATTAAATCAATTTTAATTTCAATTATTGTAAAATAAAATAATAGAATATTATGGAAGCAACAGTTACAAGAAAAGCTCATAGAATGTTATTCTTTAATACCTTTGCATTTACAATTTGTTTTGCTGCTTGGATGTTAAATGGTGTATTAGTTACTTTTTTAGTAGATAATCAAGTATTCAAATGGGGCCCAATAGAAATAGGATGGTTAATGGGAATTCCGGTTCTGGCAGGTGCTTTGTTCAGACTGCCTGCTGGTATGTTAACTGATAAATACGGCGGAAGACCTGTTTATAGTGCATTATTAATATTTACTGCATTACCAATGTTTTTACTCTCATATGCAAATAGTTTTTGGAGTTTTGCTCTTGCAAGTTTTGGGTTTGGATTGTGTGGAATAAGTTTTGCAATTGGTATTGCTTATACATCCGTATGGTATCCTTCACATTGGCAAGGAAGAGCACTTGGAATTTTTGGTGCTGGTAATGCAGGCGCAGCATTAACAACACTTTTTGCACCTACACTTTTAAAATATTTAACAGATAATGGGACTAATATAGAAGGTTGGAGAAACCTACCAATAATATATGCTGCACTTCTTTTTGTAATGGGAATTATATTTTTGTTATTCACCGAAAACAAAAAACCCGCAAGTTCAAATAAAACAACCAAACAGATGTTGTCAACTCTAAAAGATGTTAGAGTTTGGAGATTTGGTTTGTATTACTTTTTAGTGTTCGGTTGTTTTGTTGCTTTTTCTCAATGGCTGGTCCCCTACTTTGTAAATGTTTATTACTTGCCGTTAGTAACTGCCGGTATTTTTGCCGCCCTATTTAGTTTTCCATCAGGTGTTATTAGAGCAGTTGGCGGCTGGATGTCAGATCATTGGGGAGCAAGAAAAGTTGTTTTTGGTGTGCTGTTACTTTCTGTAATTATCAGTTTAATGCTTACGGTTCCAAGAATGGAAATTTCTTCACCCGGCAAAGGAATAATGAATAAAAAAGCAGGTGAAGTTACATTTGTTTCTGATAGTAAATTAAAAGTAGATAACATAGAATACGATGTTATTTCTAAAACTTATCGAACAACAATTACAGATGATCAGTTATTAATTCTGCCAACAAAAGAAGTTTGGCAGGAACCGATAGTAAAAGTAGGAGATAAGGTTGCAAAAAAAGAATTACTTGCAAAAGGTGTAACAAGAATTTATTTCCAGGCTAATGTTTGGATATTTGCTATTCTAATTATTCTCATCGGAAGTATTTGGGGCATTGGAAAAGCGGGTGTATATAAACTTATTCCTGATCATTTTCCGGAAGAAGTCGGTTTAGTTGGTGGAATGGTAGGTGTTTTAGGAGGTCTTGGAGGATTTTTTGGTCCTATTATTTTTGGATACTTACTTGAATGGTCAGGGTTATGGTCAAGCTGTTGGATGTTTATTCTTTTATTATCAGCAGCATGTTTGATATGGTTGAACCGTTCAAACGGAAGTATGCAAAAATTTGAAAAAGAGAAAACATAATAATTTAATCTGTATGCTAGTTGTCACTCTAACACCGACGAAAGTCGGGGGAAAATCTCTTAGTTTCATTTTATTAAAAATGTGGTCTTTCGTCCGACAAATGCCGGACTCAATATGACAAAATAAAATTATTTTTAAAGTGAATGAATAGTTTAAAATAAATAAAAAGGAAATTTTAATGACCCAGACAAATATTAGTAATTGGCAAGTTGAAGATGAACAATTCTGGAATTTAACCGGGAAAAAAATAGCGTTAAAAAATCTTTGGATATCAATTCCTGCGCTTCTGCTTGCTTTTGCTGTTTGGATTATGTGGAGTATAATCGCAACTAAGATGAAAGAGTTTGGTTATAATTTTGGAATGCTCACTCCCGCAATGAGTCCTTCCGAAGTAACACAAAAATTAATTGATATAAATAATTTGTATTATACACTGCCTGCAATCGCGGGGCTTGCAGGTGCAACTCTCAGAATTCCAAATTCTTTTTTAATTTCACTTGGCGGAGGAAGAAACGTAATATTTGTAACAACCGGATTATTGTTAATTCCTGTAATAGGTGTTGCACTTGCTCTGCAAGATATCAACACGCCATATATGACCTTCGCTATTTTCGCAGCCCTATCAGGATTTGGTGGAGGAAATTTTGCTTCTTCTATGAGTAACATCAGTTATTTTTTTCCAAAAAGAATGCAGGGAACTTCTCTTGGACTAAATGCTGGTATTGGAAATCTTGGTGTCGGTGTTATGCAAAAAACAATTCCCTGGGTAATGGGAATTTTCTTATTTAGTGCGATAGGAAAAGATGGCGTTGAAATTACAGGACAAGCTTTATCAGGAATTCAAAATGCAGGATGGGTTTGGGTCCCGGTTTTAACAATTTCAACTATTGCAGCATTTTGGGGAATGAATAATGTAATTACCGGTACTCCAAAACTTCCTAATACTTTTCAAGGGGTTACAAAAACATTATACTTGATTATTTTAGGTTTAATTGCTGCGGGATTTGGTTCTTACCTTCTTATCGGTTTGAAATTAAATATGTGGATGGTTCTACCTATTGTTATTGTACTTACAGTTGCATTAATGAAATATGCGACTCCTACTGAAATTAAAGACAATCTGAATAAACAATTTGCAATATTTAACAACAAGCACAATTGGGTAATGACGATTATTTACACAATGACATTCGGCTCTTTCATTGGTTTTTCTGCGGCATTCCCAAAATTATCCCAGGATATTTTTGTTTATTCAAATCATTCGGATCCGTCATACATAAATCCTCATGCACCTAATTTTTTAATGTGGGTATTTTTAGGTCCTGTGATAGGAGCTTTAATAAGACCGGTCGGTGGTTGGCTATCGGATAAAGTAAACAGCGGATCAAAAGTAACAGCTTACAGTACTGTTGCACAGATTATTGCAACTTTATGTGTTGCATATTTTGTAGTACTTGCAAAGAACAGCACAACACCTGAAGATTATTGGTGGCCATTCTTTTTATGCTTTATGGTTTTGTTTCTTACAACCGGAATTGGAAACGGTTCTACTTTTAGGAGTATTCCTTATATTTTTAGTAAAGAACAAGCCGGACCCGTACTTGGATGGACTTCAGCAATTGCAGCTTACGGTGCTTTTATAATTCCAAAAGTTTTTGGGCAACAAATAAGCAACGGAACTCCGGAATATGCACTTTACGGTTTTGCTGCTTATTATGGGATATGTTTAATCTTAAATTGGTATTATTACACAAGAAAAAATGCAGAAATAAAAAATCCTTAAAAAACTAATTACTTTGTAATTTCGAAGGAGTCTTCGACTGAGAAATCTTTCATTATAAAAAAAGATTTCTCTCCAGCTTTGGCGGGATCGAAATGACAGTTAATAATTCATCAATAATAAATATTAAATTATGAACACAGACGATCCAATCAAAAGAAATGTAGAGAAAGACAGTGGTGAAGAATTATCACCAATGGCACCACCTGAAGCTTATGCTCCTTCAACAGTTGAACCCGTTGCTTATAAAGATATGCATCCATTACTGCAAATTTTAATGGATGAACACAAAGCATTTGTAAAAGTACTTGATAATTTTGAAACATCTTTAACAGAGTGGCAGCAAAACAAATGGATATTTAATAACAGCATTAATAAAAATTTTAAGGAATTATTTTCTTTTTTAGACAACAGTACTCCTCTTCACAATAAGAAAGAAGAAAAACAGCTCTTCCCTCTTTTGCACAAAAGACTTTTGAAAAGCGGTGAACACAGCGGAGACGATCCGCCAAAAACCGGTGTTGATGTAAAGGAAGCAGAACATATCCAGGTTGCACAACTTGGAGCACTATGTTTAAACTTTTTAGGACTCGGTTCTCGCGTAAAAGATAATGAAGACCGAGAAATGATATTCGAATTGGCTTACAATCAAGGGAAAGAAATTGTAGAGATAATGAGACTGCATATTTACAGAGAAGACGAAACTCTCTTCCCCCTTGCGATGAAATTAATATCTAAAGAAGAGTTTGAAAAATTATAAATACTTTAAACAGAACTAATTAGATTATAGAGTACGCACAGAAAGCGAGCCCAAAAACCATAGTGTAAAAAATATTTTTTTACAAAGGGATAAATATAACTATTGACTTTTTTCTTAATAGACATCTTTCTAAAAGATGTCATCTCTAATCCCAATTCACTAAAAGCTACCTCAATAAAATCATTTTCTTTGTTTGACGAAAACTTCCTGCAGTTATTGAATAAAAATATATCCCGCTTGGTAATTTGCTTGCGTCAAAATGAACAGTATAGTCACATGCTGCTTGGTATTCATTTTTAAGCACTGCTATTTCACTGCCTAAAACATCAAATATTTTTAGTACTACAAAAGTAAGGTCCTTAAGGGTATACTTAATTTCGGTAGGAATTATTTATCTATTTTTTATAACATGTTCTGTTTCGAATGTGACTGACTTATTCTTTGTTATTTCTGTTATTCTTTGCTTAACTACCGGTTTAAATTTATCCGAATCCAAATCCAATGGTGTTAAATTCATCAATTCTTCTTTTGTATATCCCAATCTTCTGCATGCCTCAGGTGTTAACCTTTATCATTCTACCTTTTCAGATCGTGAATGAAGAGAGCATCACCGGAGGAATAGTTGTTCGTTCCCGCTCTATTTTGGGTACATTGGGTGGTATGCTGCATACAATTTTTGGCGGAAATATTACATTATTTACTGAACTTTGCGAAAGGACAAGGGGTGAAGCTTTTGATATGATGGTTGTTCATGTCGAAGAAATAGGGGCAAATGCTTTGGTAGGTGTAAGATATGACGCTACAGAAGTGATGGGCGGAGTTTCTGAAGTATTATGTTATGGAACTGCTGTTGTTGTAACTTCTAAATAGATATTAATCAATTCTTAGGAACAATTAAATGAGAAACATTAAGTATAAATTAAGTTTTACAATTCTTTCTTTCTTCCTTTTATTTTTAATTAATACTTCTATTTTCTCTCAACAAACAAAACCGAATGAAAAAGATTCAATTATTGTTGCTGCAAAAGAGATAATAAATTCTACAAAGTATTGTGCATTAATTACTCTTAATAAAAAAGGTCTACCTCATATTAGAACAATGGATCCCTTTCCTCACGAAAATAATTTTGTGATTTGGTTCGGCACAAATATAAATAGTAGAAAAGTAACGGAAATAAAAAACAACCCAAATACCGCAATATATTATGCTGAGCCTAGCGGAAATGGATATGTAACAATAATCGGTATAGCTGAAATTATAGTTGATAAAAATGAAAAAGAGAAAAGGTGGAAAAAAGAATAAAAAAAGGTTGTTTTATTATTAAATGATTGGTTATTTTTATTATGTGTACTTTCCTATAAAATAGGAGTAAGTGCATGTTCCATTTTCAGTAACCAATTTTTTTATCGTAATGAGGACATATTTATATGAAAATATTCGATAGGTTATTGAGCTGCTCAGGTGAGGCAAACTACATTAAAAGTTCCTCGTATTTTAAAGTTATATCCTCCCAACCATACTTCAAACTTTTAAAATCAACATTCAAGGTTATTGTATGATGACTGATAAAAAGTATATTTTTTTCTTGGGCGGTCATGATGCAGAAATGTGTGAAATTAAAAATATTTTAACCAAACACAACTTTTCTTTTTATGATAAAAATCTTATTTGGAGTGATGCTAAAACATCAAAATATAAAGATGATTTAGATACTATTAAAGCAACTGAAATACCAGTTTTAATTGAGTTGCAAATTGATATTACAATTTCTCCCAATACAATAATTATTGAT
>Ga0210038_1001175_pt1 | contig 13721 bp, 19 predicted proteins | sample CryGeyCG2114_020_FD_183970 | JGI IMG/M metagenome (GOLD analysis project Ga0210038, IMG submission 183970) | Groundwater microbial communities from aquifer - Crystal Geyser CG15_big_fil_post_rev_8/21/14_0.20 (SPAdes) (version 2) | ecosystem: Environmental > Aquatic > Deep subsurface >... | reverse complement strand
CGCTTCGCTGCAACTATCCGCCGCGACTGCCACCTCCACCAGCCCGCCTGAAGCGGGCGCAAGCGAAGGAATTCCTCATGGGATGGCTCTCAATGCCGCTGTCGAGCATGCACCCCTACAAGACACCCAAGGAGTATCTCGATGCGCAGTTCACCTTCGAACACACCTATGACGTTGAGGGCAAGAGGATAGAGGCCGGGCCGCATGACCTGTTGCCTGACGGGACTTCTACCCGAGGACTGCGTGTGATCGCCTCCTCCTGTCTGCGCAACAAGGTCTGGTATGCGGCCATCGCACCCGTCGAAAAAGGCAAGATTGGGGCGGTGTTCGCGGCCGTCGTGCTCGTCCGCTGGAATCCGCGTGCCAGCGATGGATACGTGTTCGCCTACAAGGACATGGATGAAACTGCCGGGCCGTTCGAGTGTGAATGCCCCGAGCGCATTCTCCGGCTGCTGGACCCGACCGACAATCATGCGGCGCTGGTCTGGCGCCGCCGCTGCATCCGCAATCTCATGCGAGGATCGCGCAAGCTGGAGGACGGAATGCAGATCCGACTGCCGTCCAAGATACGCTTCACCGATGGCTATGAAGGCGATGTGTTCTTCATTCGCAAGCAAGGCCGCAAGACCACGCTCGCTCTCACCGCCGACGGCCCTGCCTGCTACCGCATCGGCAATCTTGCGCGTATGAACTTCACCATCGTACCGCAAACCCGCGTCCACAAGACCCTGTTCGGATAAGCGAGCCATGACCTGCCATCCTCTCACCGAGACCACATTCAGCCCGCGGCGAGGTGAGCTCTGCAGCCGGGAAAACGCTCACCGCGTTGCTGAGCGCCTCTTCGAGCACAAACACCGTCCGGTAGCGGTCATCCGTACCGGTGACCCGATCAAGCCCTTCCATGTCACCGACGAAGATGCGTTCGATGCTCACGTCGAGGTGGAGCTGCGCGCATAATGACAAGGCATCGTCGATTTTCGGTCCTGCTTGTGCTGACCCTGGCAGGATCGGGTGGGGGATGCTTGGCAGCACCAGAACTTCCGCCGGGAGAAACGATCACGCAATGCCGCGTCGCTGACGGCGATACCCTGCGCTGCGGAGATGAACGCATCCGCCTGCTCGCCATTGATGCGCCGGAAAAGCCGGGCCAGTGCCGGGCGGGCCGCAACTGCGCGCCCGGCGACCCAGAGGCGAGCACCCGCAATTTGCGCGCGGCCATCGCGACAACGATGGTGATCCGCCGGGTCGGATACGACCGTTTCGGTCGAACACTCGCTCTTGTGGAGGCGCGAGGCCGCGATCTGTCGTGCCATCAACTCGAAAGCGAGGCCGCCATCTACAACCCCCGATGGGATGATGGTGGATTTGTGAGGGCACGCTGTCCCGCGGCTGCTGGCCGCGCCCAGCTTGCGCAATGAGTTCCGATCACGTCCCCCGTCCCTCCTGGAGGCTCATGTCTGGCCCCGTTGCGCCCTGCACCAATAGTATGATACTCTCGAGAACAAGGAGCGAACTATGGCGACCGTCCGCAAAACCATCACACTGAGCGATACGCAGGATTCCTGGATCAAGACTCAGATTGCCCGGGGCGCCTTCACCAACGACAGTGAATATATCCGCGATCTCGTGCGCCGCGACCAGGAAGAGCAGGGCAAGCTCTCTGACCTGCGCAAGGCGATCGGCGAAGGGATCGACAGTGGCCTAAGCGAGCGGTCACTCGACGATATCTGGGCCGAGGGCGAAGAGCGCGCGCGAAGCGCGAATGCGTAAGCTGCGGATCAGCCGGAGAGCTGACAACGATCTCGTCCTGATCTCGCAATATACGACCACCGAGTTCGGTCGGGACCAGGCGCGCGAATATCTGGGCCAGTTGAAAGCCTGTTTTGCGTCCCTGCTCGATAATCCCCATCTTGGGCAAAGCGCAGAACAGGTTGTGCCGCAGCTGCGCCGGATCAGGCAGGGCGCTCATGTGATATTCTACATTCCTGCGCCAGACGGCATTCTGATTGTTCGCGTTTTGCATCAAAGCATGGATTTTGTGCGGCACCTATAGCGGTCGCTTAGGGGAATCGCTGAGTTCGGGATCGAGATACCAGGAGGGCCCCTGCTGGAACTGCCGGTTTACAGCAACCAGCGGGCCATCGGGCTCGCTAGCGACATAAGGCCGCACCTGCGGCATCACCGGAGAGCGCCGCTTGAATAGCTTGCCAGCCACACGTCCGCGCGCCTCGAGCAGCTCCTCAAGCCACATCAGATCATCGAGCATCTGGACGATCCCGCGTCCGGCGAGAATGAAATAGAGACAGCGCTGATAGTCGTCGCACTGGTTACCGAGAATCATGGACAGCTTGAGCTTCGCGCCAGGCTCTCCCTCGTGGACCCACTGCACCGCCTCACGCAACTCCACGGCAGCATAGTAGCCGTCATTGACTTCGGTCCCGATCGCGGCTGCCGCCAGCATCCGGCGGGTGGTACGATTGGCGGGATCAAGGCTCGCATCGCGCAAGGTGAGATCGAGATCGAAGCGGCCGACGAGGTCTGGCATTTCCATGAGGCTTTCTCCTTCCTGGTGAACATAACGTGAACGTGCTGGACGGTCAAACGCGAGTGCAATAGGTTAACGCCCATGTGGCTTGTCCCTCGACATTCGAGAGGCCTCACTCTCAGAACGCCGGTCCCCGACGTAGTCCGCGACGCGCTTGTTCGCTGGTATGAGGGGGAGGGGAGCGAAGCCGACCACCGGGCGAGCGTCACGATGGTGACGAAGGCTCGGACGCATGGCCAGTGGATCGCCTGTAGCTGCATGGGCGATACCGACCCGCCCCCACTCATGTCAGCCGCCTACCTCTCAGAGGCTGAAACCTATTACCTGCGCCGCCTGACCAGCAAGCGCCAACGCCGCCCCGAGCATGCATCTGATTGTCCGTTCTTTCGCGAACAGGCTCCCCAGCGCTTCCGCGAGAAGCGCTCGGCCGAGGCTCCGGTGATCGATGTGCCCGAAGGGCTGTTCATCGCCCATCGTCTCGCACCGGAGAAGCTGGCCGAAGCGCCCTCAGACAGCGACCCCGACGATCGCAGCCGGGGCGTCACCATTCCGCGCCTGGCCCGCCTGTTGTGGCAACTGATGGATATGGCCCACGTCAACGAGGTCCATCCCTTACCGGCGCGCCGCGGACGGAACATGACGATGGCCTCCGAATTTGCGCGCCTACGGAATGCGGCGACGCGGCTCGAAATCGCGCCCGGCATCCCCCTTTCCGCGCATCTTTACACGCATATCGACCCCTACGAGCGCAAGGCCGTCTTCGCCCGTCTGCGCAAGGCCGCCAGGACATGGCCCGAAGGACTGGCGCCCCAAGCCTTCCTTGCGCTCTATGCCAACGACATTTCGGGAACGACGCTTTTTCTGGGGCAGGGCAAGGAGCTCGACCTCAAGACCCGCGTCCAATATTCAGGATCATTAATCGGGCCGCCCTATCTCGTCCTGGTGGTCGTCGGCGAACATAACCCGCGCGACGGCTACGCCGCACTGCGCGCTTTCGCCCAGCCACTGGCCCGCACCTCGGCGTTCATCCCGGTCCACAACTACCATGAGCGCAAGGTTGCCTGCGATCTGCTCGACCTGCAGTACCATCTGCGCCGGCGCGGGATTGCACTCGGCTTCAAGCGGCCGTTGTTCGACCTGCCCTCGAAGATCGGCACATTGCGCCCGGACTTCGTCCTCGACATCCACGATTCCACCACCGGCGAAATCATCGAGACGGCGCTCGAAGTTATCGCCAGCGAGGACCCTGAGTACGTTGCTGCGAAGCGCCATCAGCTTGCGCTTCTGGGCAAGGCAGGACGAGTGATTACCGCTCGGGCCGCCACGATCGATTCCCACGGAACGGGCGCGATCCTCAAGGCCAATCTCGGCATCGGCTGAGCGCGAGCGCATCCCCAGAACCCGCCGCGCTTGCCGGCATATCCGCGGCACGGCCCCCGACCCATGACAACCTCCAGGTTGTGAAAGGGGAGGGGGAGGGAATTGGTCAGATCCTAGAAGGAGATGACCAATGCCCAAATTCAACCCGAGTGAAACGCCGCGGGAGTCCCTCTGGGGCGCGCCGCAGACCGCAACACAGCTGCTGCCCGGTATCTGGGAGGTGCACACATCCCGCCATGGCGGCATGATCCTGTCAGACGAACGTCAGGCAGCCATGCCGGCCGCGCTGCGCCTCGATAACACCTCCTACGAGGAGGATGTTGACTGGGCACTTGTGGTGCTTGGCTTCGCCAACGAATTCGCCGGTCTGCCAACCAAGGGTTTCGATCTCCTTGTGCAGAACGCCCGCGCAAGCGTGAAGGCATGGCACCCCGATCGCTATGCGGCTCACACGGGCGAGGCCGTCGAAACCAGTGACAGCCCCATCCTGCGCCGCCGGCAGGCGCTCACCGATATGATCGGCAAGTATGTCGTGGTCAGCGCCTCGGGCGACTGGGCAGATTGGGTTCCGCAGGGCCAGGTCGGCGTCGTCGCACGGCGTGTCGCCCGCGTCGATGCCCTCGGCCACGCCCATTACGAAGGCGATTCCATCCACGGACTGGTGGACAAGGACGCCTACGACAGCAGCCGGATCGTCAACGGGTTCGATGAGATCGGCGCCGTGCGCGTCGCAGCGAGTGCGCCCGCGACCAAGGAGGTTGTGCTGTGACCCCCATGACGAACCCAGCGGTGGCCGCGCATGAATTTGCAATGATGCTTGCGCTGAGCACCGCCCACATGTCGCCGGGCACGGCGGCTGACTGGATGCCCCAATGTCCCTGGGCTTGCTTCGCCAAGGGCGAATGGGGCTGGTTCATGTATGTCTGCGACGATGTCAGCATCACTGAGGCCCCCAGCGTTCCCCTCGAAATCCGCTCCGCTCTCCATGTTGCCCGCAAGCTGCGCTACCAATGGATCATGTGGGACTGCGACGGGCCGGTAGTGGCTGATCTGCCCGAGTACGACTGGGGCACAGCAAGCGGACCACATTCGTGATCGCCGGACCGGCCTGCGCCAAGCCCGCAGCCCGAGCCCGCGACCTATGCGATTAGCGATGCACGCCTTCGCACGCAAAGCGAACTCCCCAAAAGCTCTTGTCGCAATCAACAGAGCGATCAAAAGTGCGGAGGGCGCCGCACGCCACGCCGCGCACAGGCATCCGTGACCACTTACCCCATAGCACGTAGGTGATATCCCATGAGCAGAAGGCAGGTTCCCCTCAAAACGGGCTGCACTCAGATCGATCGCGTTGTGGTCGGCTATGACCGCCCCCTCGAAACCTTCTTCGCGCAGGCCATCGCCATCGATGCTGATGGCGAAGACGTCACCGTGATCTGGCAAGGCACATATCCCGGCGAACTGCCGACCCCGCGCAGCGCGATCGCGCTGATCGAGCAGTACTGCGATGTGCCCGAGGACCTCGCCAGGCAGCTGGAGACAGATCGCCTTGCCACCCTCGCGCAAGCCGATGGCCCGACCCAGCAAGCCGCAAAGCGTGCCCTCATGATCGGCGAGGCCGAACCACCCCGGCCAAAGCCGGGCCGTTAAAGGGGAGGGGGAGGGGGCTTTCGATCCAACAGAGGATCGAAGGAGAACTCCCATGCCCATTATCATTGATATCGGCGTTGCGCCGACGAACGAAGACTGTGCGCAGCTCGGCATCACCCCCGACTTTGGCGCGGCAAACCGCCTCGAGGTGCTTGCCTACCGCGCGGCGATCATCGCCGTTCATGGGGCGCCGCCCTATGGCTGCCGTCTGGAGCCGAGAAGCAGCCACCACGATTTCGGAACCTATTGCTCGCTGACGCTGATCGTCACGGACGAGGCCCCGGTAGGCGCGGCACATGCCTATGCAGCAGCCGTCGAAAGCGGTCTTGGCAACTGGACCGAGGCCGCCATGGCGCCTCCCATCACCTACTGCGACAGCATCGCGCGCTGGCACAAGCGTACCGCCTCCGACGTCGTGTTCGGCGTGCTGATGAGTACGCGGCCCAATGATGACGGTCATTTCCGCATTCCGGCTTTCGCCACCATCCACGCCAACCTCTCGGCTGCCTACGAGGCCGAGGCCGCGCGCTTTGCCGCACTGCTGGAAGAACTCGCATGACGACGCTAGCCGAATCCGGCGCCGCAACAATCGCGCGCGAAGACGCCCCCAAGCTGATGCTCGCCGCAATCTGCGCCTGCGCAAAGCTTCACGGCATCACAACAATCACGATCAGCTATGACGGACACGGCGACGAGGGTGCTATCGACGGAGTGACGTTGACCGGCCCCGCAGGTCAGGAAGGCCAACCCGCGCCCGAAATCGCGATGCCCGACCTGCCATGCTCGACATGGACCGTTCCCTATCGCGGCGATGCGTTCGCGGTTGAAACGACATTCGAAAGCGCTCTGGATGATCTCGGCTACGAACTGATCGCACAGAACCACGCCGGGTGGGAAAACGGCGAGGGCGCCTTTGGCGAAGTGATCATCGATGTCGAGGCCGGCCGTGCCACACACGACCACAACACGCGCTATGTCTCCTACGGCAGCACCGCCTATGAATGGGAGTGCTGAGCGATGTCCCACTGCTACTATCACGCGGTCTCATCGGTGAAGCGCTGGGGTGGGTGCGTCGACGACTACCGGCCGCTTCACGACTGGTTCGACCAGTCCAAGGCGATCATCGCTGACCCGCGCCACCGCGCGCTGCGGCACCATGCCGAAGGCATCTTCATGCTCGAAGCGCTGTTCGGCCAGACCATCACCAACAGCGATGGACGCATCGTGCCGGTCCGCCTGATCGGCGAACAGCACGTGCTCGAGGATCTCGGCCACATCCCGTCTTTTGCCGACTGGGCGAGGGCGATCCGCCCCGAGCCCTGGATGCTGCGCGGCAATCCGAAGGGATCACCGGGGCTTGATCCGACCGTAACCAGAGCGAGTGCAAAGGATATGGCTCATGCTCACTGACAGCGAGCGCTTCGCCTTCGTACCCTATCGGATCCACGTCTTCGAAACGAGCGGCAATGCCTATGACGCTGTTCAAACCGATGACCGCATCGCGACCGGCGACCTGCTGCTGGTCATGGACGAGGCCGTCGTCGGCGTCGCCATGACCTGGCCTTTCGCGGTCACCGCCGAGCCCGGCCACTTGCATCAGGTCGCCCCCAAGGCCGGGGACACCTTCGACCGGCTTGCCAGCTCCCTCGGAGTCGAACCAGTTTCGATGACGAGAGCCGTGGCGCTTGCCCGACAGATCCGCTTCGGGATCGAGCCTGCGCTCCAATCGATCATCACATCCTCACCAGACAATCCAAGGACATAAAAGATGGCCAACAATTACATCCACGCCGCCTTCGCGGTGACCGTGACCGTGTCCGAAGCCCAGCTGATCGCTAGTGTCGAAGCCGCCATCGAGGCGATCGATCAAGACCTTCTGGGCGAGGCCCGACAGGAGGCTTACGACAATCTTGGTCCGGCATTCGCCACTGTCTTTCCGCCCATCGGAGATGACCCCTTCTCTGGCCTGATGCCGATCTTTCCGGACGAAGACTTCCCGTGCCTTGATGCCACGATCATCATTGAAGATGGCCCCGATGATGCCACCAAGGTCGTTACCTTCTCCGGCGAGCAGTTCGGCATAGAACAGATCGCCAACCTCCTCTTCGCCTGCGCGAAATCGGCACTGCCGATCGGATTCGAATACGCCTACACCTGCGACAAGCCACGCAATGACGAATTCGGCGGCGGCGCGGTGATTATCACCGCCGATGGTATCAACTACCACAGGACCCACACCATCGTCCGCGATGCGATGTCCACAAAGCCCAATGCAACAGCCCCTCGCCCGCTCTGAACCTGCCGGAGGTTCCGGCCTCCGCTTCGCGCACCGCGACCACCTGAAACCTCGCAAGTGGTCCCATTGGCGCGCCAGCGGCGCAGCCAATGGAAGGCGCGCGACACGCGCGCCTGCTCGTCCCGCAGGCGGGCCGAGGAGAGGAGGGGGATTGAGAAGGGTGTCGAGGACAGGGTGTCCGAGACGCAATCTCAGGAGAAGCATCATGAACATCGGTTCCATCAAGCAGAACGACAGCGGCGTTTTCATCGGCCGCGTTGACACCATGGCTGTCGCGATGACGATCGCGCTGAAGCCTGTGGCCAGCAACAATCCGAAGGCTCCGCGCTTCGAAATCCATGCGCTGACCCCGGCGCGCAAGTGGATTCAGGTCGGCGCGCTGTTCGAACTGTTCTCGAACAACACCGGTGAAGCCTTCCTCAACGGGAAGATCGACGATCCGTCGATGAACGCACCGCTGCAGATCTCGGCCTTCAGCCAAGACGATGGCAGTTACAACATCGTCTGGTCACGCCCGACGCGCCGCCGCGATGTCACTGCGCAGCTCGCCGCCAAGCAGGACGACATGCCCGCCTTCGACATGGGCGAGGGCCCGACCGGCTCGGATGGCGCCACCACCGACGGTCTCGGCGAGTCGACCGCAGAATTCGCCAGCTGACACCAGCTCCCCCAGCGCAAGGCGGCTCCCAGTCCTCCGGCCGCCTTGCGCCCCTTCGGGGCCCGTCTCTCTCCCCCCGAGAGACGGGCCCTTTCTTTTGCAGACACGGCCCGGAGCCGTGCCCTTGGAAAGGACGGGTCATGACCATCATCACCGCCATTATTGATGTAAGCGAGCATACCGGGGTCCCCGGCAACGCAACCATCGACATCACACCCATCGGCACCATCGGAGGTATCAAGCTTGCTGACGGCCGCCTCGTGCGCCCCTGGATCACCTGGGAAATCCAAGAGCCCGACGGCACGCACCGCGACCTCACCTTCGATGAGCTCAGCGCGCTTGGGTTCGTACCGACCCTCGACAAGACCATCGGGATCGAGATCGCCTGATACGAGACGGCAAGTGCCGCTTCCACAAAGGAAAATTCACTGATGGTGATTGCGAAGGCAGGGTGCTTCAACCTATTCTGTCCAAGGCTATACAAGCCGACCAAGGAGCTGCTCGAGGAGATTCCCGATGGAATGACCGGACGGCCGCGCTCTCAACGACATCGCGCTCGCCGAAGGCATCCTGGTGCGAGAAGAGGGCATTCACATCGCGATCAGGGATTTCATCGGTTTCATTGAAAACGACGCAGGCAACACCCTGCCGCGCGATTCAGGACGATGCCGCGGCCAAACGGGGCAATGATGACACGCCGCCTTCGGCGCCGAAGAAACGCCTGCCTGGTGTCTCAGCCGCTCCGACTTCGAGCGAACCAGCGGCACCACCGCGGTCCAGCCCCTGCAGGAGATGCCCGTTAGGATCTCGATCCGGTGAACGGCCGCCTCGCATACGGTGCCGCCGCCTCTCCAGCGCGTTGAAGGACCCAGACCCAGCCAGCTGGCCGCCCTTGCATACTGACGAAGCAAACAGCCCCATGCCGAAGCCAGTGACATGCAAAATTCAGGCGCCCGGCGCAGCCCCTCCGGCACCCTCGGACCACCGCCGCAGCGGGCCATTCATCGACCAGAGCTTTGTTCCGCGCGTTGTTTCTGTCCGGTATCGCGGGCGGCGGGGAGTTCTCCCGGTGAGCCTGTGCACGACGAGCGCGACGCCGTTCAGTCAAATCAAGGCCCCTCGTGTCCGACAGCCCGTCCGCCGCCAGTGCCCCTGCCTTTCTGGTCGAGGTTAGGGCCAACCTGCGAAAATACGAGCCGTGTTGCTCGGCAAGCCGAGCTGCCCGCACCACCTCTATTTTCGAGGTTTCCCGCGCATGCGCGCGGTGTCCCACCTCTCCCGCCGAGGCTCGATAAGGGCACCGGCGGACGAGCCGCCGGCCACAAGGAGGCTTTATCATGAACAACGTCAATCTCGTCGGCCGTCTCGCCAAGGACCCCGTCGCCCGCGACACCGGCGAAACCCGCGTCACCGAGCTGATCCTGGTCACCGAGCGGCCCGTGATCCGCGACGGCAAGGTCCAGAAGGATGCCGAGACCGGCTACGCCCTCAAGGACGCCGAATTCCACAAGGTCACCGTCTTTAACGGCATGGGGCTGCCGCTCCGCGAGCACAAGAAGAAGGGCGACCAGCTCGCCGTCGCCGGGCGCATCCACTACTCGCGCTGGAAAGACGCCGACGGCACCGAACGCTACGGCACCGAGATCATCGCTGAGAACGTGATGTTCATCTGAACCGCAGGGGCGGCACCGCAGTGCCGCCCCTCGCTTCGCCTTTGTCGGAGAGCAACCATGTCATCGCTTGCGCCCATCCTGCTCGACATCGAGCACGACCTTGAGGACGACATCATCGACAGCTTGAGCTAACCGCTGACGGGCATACCTCAAGGCTGCCCGTCCAGGATGGCACCCGTTGCATCGATCTTTGCCCCGCGATGACCGCAGCTGCACCGAAGGTGCTGCGCAACCATATCGAGCTTCATCGGGATCGACTTGACGAAACATTGATCGCGCAGCTTCGACGCTGAGACCAGCACGACCCTGCGGCATTTGCGGCATTCAATCTGCGCATTGAGTCCATACCGAACCAAATCGGCGACTGTGTCGATGCGCTTCATTCCCATCGTTCGGCTAGAACATAATAAGAACATAATCGTCAACTGATGGAGAAGGCCGCTTATGCGGGTAACGTCTCCCGACCTTCGGCAGGGACCGCGCTCTATTCCGCTCGGCGCTGCAGCCCTGGCTCAGCTGAAGCTTCGCTAAGGGCAGCGCGCAAGCTTCGCTCCACCGAGCCCCTTAAGGGTCTCGGCCCTTCGGGTGACGATCGCTGACGCCTTTTGCCGCGCACCGCGCTCACGCGATTTGCGCTCGCCTGAAAAATCATCGCAAGAACGCGCTGTAATCCACCTTGTAATAACTCTCGGCGCCATACCCATAATCAACGAGCTTGTACTTTCCCGCAGAAAAGAGCGCAGCCTGGCTCTCTAGAAGGTCGCGATCTGCCTCTGCGCGTCGCTTTTCAGCTTCGCGTTCCCAGAGAGGACCGACAACCTCGATGAGCCAATCATATAAAACGGCGGCAGCCCCGAAAATCGCAGCCGGAATCCCAACGCCGAGCATAGTTGCCCAATGCAGCGCAACAGGATTCGCTTGGAAATACCGCAAGGCAAAGATGGCAGCACAACATATCCCAACAGCCAGCAACGGCGGGAGTATGAACGAACGCGAGAGGTATCTGCGCTGTTCGACACGGCGGAGCGTCGCGTTGACCTTGACAGCATCGCGGATGAAGCGCCGTTCCTCAGCCTCCATTGCCAGCCTGACCAACTCTTCCTCGATCTCACGCTCTAAGCTCTCTTCGAGCACTGCCGCTTGCGCCGCTTCTCGATAACGACGCCGCCGTTCGCGCCGCGCACGAAGCGCTGCAACGGATGGAGGCACATCATGTCGGCGCAGATAATTCATCGGTCACCAGCGAGTTTGCCATGTGGACCGCGAAAATCCTATGCGCGGTAAAGGACGTCAATCCGGAAACTTTTTCGTACCTGCTCACCAGGGGCAATAATAGCGTCTCCTGACCTTCGGTCGGGACCGCGCTCTACTACGCGCCCAGCAGGCGCGGCCCTGGCTGCGCTTGGGCTCGCGTCTGCGGTCCGCTCCACCGAGCCCCTGAAGGGTCTCGGCCCTTCGGGTGACGATCGCTGACGCATTTTGCCGCGCACCGCGCTTACGCGCTGCGGCCATAGGGAGCGGGGCTTTTTGAGCGGCTCGGGCTTCGCCCGGGCCTTGCGTTTCCGTTAGCCCCGCCGGCTCTCGGTCCCGCCGCTCGCGGCCTGTTTGCCGCGCGCACGGTCGGCGACAAATGCCGCCGCCTCGGCGCGCGACTAACCAGGCCTGTCGGACCGCGGCTCCTGCGGGAGCCGTTTCCGGTGCGGACGTCTCGGAGAGACGCCGGTTGACTCGGCATGTCGGCTTTTCGGCGATGTTGTGAGCTTGCCAAATGACCGGTTGTGGGTGGATTGTGTTGAAAAAGTCCGAGGGCGACATTTTCGTGCGCGAAGGTGCGGAGATAGAATCAGATTTGCGACGATTTTGAATCCATCTTGCTCAGTTGAAGTATTCAAAGTTCGATTGTTTCTCCACGTTCTGGGGGGCCGCCTTTTTCAACACAATCGGGTGGAAACCAGACTTCAGGCTGGCCTTGGCCCCCAAAGGATAATTGCAGCGCCGGTCAGGCATACCGCTGCACCGATTGTGTCCCATCGGTCAGGCTTCATGCCTTCGGCAAACCAGAGCCACGCTACAGCTGAGGCGATGTAAACCCCGCCGTAGGCTGCATAGGTGCGTCCCGCGTGCTCAGCCTCAACAAGTGTAAGCAGGTAAGCGAATACGCAAAGGCTGGCGATGCCCGGCAAGAGCCACCATGCTGATTTTTCGAGCCGCAACCACGCCCAAAAGGCATAGCACCCTGCGATTTCTGCCAAGGCTGCTGCGATATAGACGAGCGGGGTCATAAGGCGTGTGTTGCAGCAATGTGGGACGGCGGCAACGGGGTCGCTTGCTGAAGTTCCGCTTCCGGCGGCAAAATGCACCAAGCTGCCGGTCCGCTTGAGTACGCCACCTGCTCCTTATGGAATGCGGTCGGGCACTGTCAAAGGGCCGTATCGGTCCTCCCGATCCAGACGGACCGCCTTTTCGATAAAGCCCTGAGGGTCTTGCACGAAATGCGCGGCGTCAGACTGGAGAACGATCCTGACGACAGCTTCCCTGCTTGGCTGAATGATCGCACCCTCCGGCGTTGCAAAGACGCAGTCGAAATGGCGCGCGACGTCGCAGACCCCCCCGATCAATGGAAGAGCGATATCTGCCACGTCGAAACGGACCTGGATTTCTTCGATGAATTCGTCATCGAAGCTCACCTGGATGTCGTCCGCAGGTTCGTCACCCCATACCCGGAGACCGGTGTAGGATCGCGGCTTCTCGGGCAGCAACATGTCGAGTTTCGCGAACAGCACATCCGCCTGTGCGATGGGGAGGGACAGAACAATCTCATCGAGCTGTGCGCGGCTCATCCGTGCTGCGTGGACCCCTGCGATATGCGCCGCAGAGGCAGGGATGAGGTTGATGACGAACTGCCAGACGGCCATCACTCGAACATAACGCCAATGCGGTGTCCGACAATGGGTTCATTCGTTGAGCGCGGGACCTGTTCTGCCGGAACCCGGCGCTGCCGCCCATCCGGGCAGGGCAGCGCCCCTTACCCGCGAACGCGCCTTTCCTTGTCAGGAAGGCGTTCGCGGTCGGAGCTTTACAGCCGTAGTTCGCGCTGACGCGCGCAAGCGCGGCATTCGGCATCCTCTGGCCGGTCAAGGATCGGCTCAGGCTCTCGCTGCGCTTGCCTTCGCCGCCCGCGGGGCGGTGATGCCAGCTACGCGGCATCATCCCTGACAGTCCGTCGCCTACCGACCAGCCACGCTGAATGGCCTCTCAAGATAGAAGGTGTTCCCGCTGTTAACCCCGTCGCCGGGCCGGGAGGGCAGGCCAGCAGGCTGGCCCGTCTGCCTCCCGTCTCTCGTGCTCGGGGGCGGGAACGTCTCTTCCACACACACAGGAACACCTGCCGAAACATATCAGTCTCCGGCGCTCGTCAAGGATCGCGGTCCCCCCAATTTTCAGCCGGGTGACCGTGTCGCTGCGCGCCGGCCACCCGGAAGAAAATCGGTTCCCCCGCGCCCGCATGGCGGCGGCGAGACA
>Ga0210038_1001160_pt1 | contig 13814 bp, 14 predicted proteins | sample CryGeyCG2114_020_FD_183970 | JGI IMG/M metagenome (GOLD analysis project Ga0210038, IMG submission 183970) | Groundwater microbial communities from aquifer - Crystal Geyser CG15_big_fil_post_rev_8/21/14_0.20 (SPAdes) (version 2) | ecosystem: Environmental > Aquatic > Deep subsurface >... | reverse complement strand
GGCGGCGCTGCGCAAGGTCCATTCGAAGGTTCTGAGTGATGGCAGCGAGGTCCACAGCTTCCAGACGCTTCTTGCCCGGCTGAGCCAGATCGTGCGCAACCTGTGCCGCGTACGGAGCATGGGTCCCGGCGCGCCGACCTTCGAGGTGCTCACCACGCCGGACGCAAAGCAGCGGCGCGCCTACGAGTTGCTGGAAAAGATCGCGGTGTAGACAGAACGACGCAATCGATTTTTCATGGATCGTCCGAAATTATAAGAAGATCTATTGAAAATCGTGCTGGAACTTCAGGTTAATGCGGCATGCACCCTGGAATTCTCACCTGAGAACCTATCCAATATCCCGGGGCACCTCGCAAAGAGTCCCGGTGAGTGGCAGGAGAAGAGCCTACTGCATCTGAGGTGAAGATTAAGAGAATACAGCTGCAGCAATGATCGTGAAAGGATTAGGCCGATGTTTGGAAGCGGGGTAGCAGTTCGTCAATATATGTCTGCACGGCTCCTTTGAGCTTGCAGATAAGTCCGATTTCCCGCCGAATGGCGTGCCCCTTCCATTGTCGAAAGGAGAGCCAGTTATAGCTGGTTATCACTACGAACCTTGTATCGCAAATCAAGATCTTTTCATGGGTGCTAGACATTTTTCGCAGCTTCAACCCCAGCTTAAGGAGGCTATTCATGTAGGAAATTGCTTCTTGGGTGGCAGTATCATCTCTCTCATCGTACCCATAGCCGACGAAAATTTTTACCCCTCGGCTTAATGCCTTTCTCATTTCTCTGACGACTTCTTCTGTGATGGCATTCCGCTTTAGCCAAGGCGTAACCAAGATGATCTGTGAAGTCGCTGTGCGAAAAGCATCGAGCATGAGCTTTCGATGTTCAGCATTGGTGATGATTTCAAATAGGTCGTCTCGGATTTGTATTTGATTCCGTAGTTGTTTCTTGAGATTAGATATCTCCGCTTCCTGTTGGGCAATCTTGTCATGTAGTCGCGATTGGAATTGGCCGGCAATGGTTGTCTGGCGATGCCTTGAGGGCGAGTTATCCTGAAGTCTCCGTTTCTGGTTCTTCAAGTTGTTTAGGCTCGCGGCTGCCTCGGTTAGCTTGGAGGCGACTTCCTCGTTTACCTCTTTAATTTTTGCGACTGCTTTTGGGTCAACCAGATGCGAGGTGGTCTCCTTGGGAGGAACCTCAACAGGGAAGGAAGATGTTCCCTTGCGGATCGATGCGATGAGTGCGCTTGTGTGGGAGGGCGAGGGCGCGAGGTTTGCCCAGTCTGTGCACACCCGCAGTTCGGCCTCATTGCCTTCGGGATTATCAATGCAGAAAATTGGGACAGGTTTGAAAAAACACTTAGAGTCCAGAACGGCATTTATGTCGATCGAATCATATACGGGGGCGTGGAATAGTCGGGAGTTTAATCGCTCTTCTTTCGGGACTATTCCATTGAGTGAGGCGAGCAGAGCCGCCCTTATTTCTGTCGTATTGAGTGTATCTGCATCAGGAGTGAATTCGACTTCAGGGAAAATCGTGAGTCTTCGATCAACTCGTTCCACCTTGCTTGAATCCCAAAACGTGTCTTTGGAGTGAGATTTTGCCTCGAGGGTAATCGGATCGATTTCAAAACTCTCGCGGCGGTTTGAAATAGCGGCATAGGTCTGGCTTTCTAAAACAGATTGACCTAGTGCGGTGAGAGTAAGTTGTGAAGGCGTATGAGGGATTGGTTGAAGCCAGCGCTGGTCAAGGAGGAAATCAAAAAGTCGTTCTCGCATCGCGTCATTTATACCCATGTGCTTTTGCACATCCTCTTGGGATTTCGCGCCGGCAGCAATAAACTTCATGCAATATTCTGATATGGGGTCAAGAGTCTTTACATATCGAAGGCGAACGTTTAGCGTCAGGCGATAAATTGGGATTAGACCGATGTAAGCCCCGGACACCCCATCCTTTTGATGCTGTCTGGCGAGTTCATCGAGCTCAGTTAGGTAGGGATCTGTAGTCATGCCAAAATCTGTTGCGCAGGGATGATTTCTGCCGTGCTCGGATTCGACTTTATGTAGGTAAAGACCTCAGCGAAGAGATTCTTTTTTCGTGTCCGCGCCTTCACTACAGTAGAAGAGTCGCCCACAATAATCAGCTGTTTTTCCGCCCGAGAAAGCGCGACGGTAAGCCTTCGGATGTCTTGCAGAAAGCCGATACTCTTCTGCTCATTGGAGCGGACGCACGAATAAATAACGATCTCTGCTTGCCGGCCTTGGTAATTATCGACAGTATGAACTTCTGCGGAAATCTTTGATAGTGATACGCGATCATTGAGTAGACTCTCTTGCCCGCGGTATCCTGTCAAGACAGCTATCCGGGCAGAGGGTTGATCATTGCGAATCGTGGCAAGTAGTTTTAGGCAAAGGTCAACTTCAAATTCGTTCTTGTATCCAGGGAAGATCCTGCGTTCTTGGCGGGTTGGGAGTCCGTTAGTATCCACCCACACAATGGACTTCTTAAGGGGTTCGATGGTCTCAGCATGTGGCGCAAACGAATTGTCGAGCTTAGAACCGTAGAACAGGTCGGAGATCAATTTGCCGATGGGACGGCACATTCTAAATTGTTCAAAGAGCATCGTTTTATTTGAGCTCGGGAGGTCGGAATAAAGCTGTTCAAATAGGCTTCCATCGAGCTCTTTTTCAAGGGCCTCGGGGGAGTACCTCTTTGAGAGCTGCTTTCTAATTTCTTCTCGCGTTGCCAGGTGGATGAAGGGGGGGAGCTGGTGCTGGTCGCCCACAAGAACAAATCGTTTTCCTTTTATAAGGGGGAGGAGAAGCTCACCCGGGTTTGCCTTTGCGGCTTCGTCAACTATAACCCAATCAAAACTAGCATCCTCAATTTCTTGGTTCGCAGAGCCAACGCATGTCGCTCCGGCAACGGAAATCCCATATGACAGCATCGCGCTGCGAAGGCTGGGCTCGCGTTTGCTTAACATCGCTACCCATTCATTCGTTAGAGCAAGGAGTTCTGACTGACTTTCTGACTTCTTGTCCAGCTTCTTCCGAAGCTCCGAAATTGTCTTCGTGATCGCAGCCGAATCAGTGGGAGGTGTCTCTCCTTCAGCGGGCTTCCCTGCGGCGGCAGAAACGGAGGCTTGTAGCTTTTCTTTCGACTCGGACAACCCCTTTATGAGCACGGACAGCTCGCGATCATATTCCTTAAGAGCCTTGGACTTTTGAATGGTCTCCTCAAGCTCTTCGGAAAGTATGGGGTCTGGCCTTGCCATCGCAATGAGTTTTTGAGCTTCGCTCGCATCTTTTATATCGAGAGATTTAATAACCCCTAAGAGCTCATCTTGTATTCGCTTGCCGAGCAAAGCGCTCTTGTTGTTGAGGGCCTTTATGTCTGACTGAACTCGGGAGAGTTCATCTTCCCAGGCTTGGGATTCGCGTAAAACGGTTTCTAGCTGCCTGATGGCTGCATAGCCCTTGGCAAGAGGGCCCTCTTTTTCAACAGCGTCTTGGAGCCGCATAGCGGTTTCGCTGCATTTCTGAAGCATGTTGGCTATCCAGCTATCTGTCCGAGCTTCAGACATCAAGTGCTTCGTCATTTCGCCGATTTTGCTGGCAGCACCGAGGCGTATAACGCCAAGTTGAGGGTCGGTTTCGGCAATTTTTGCCAAAGCGTTGTCGAGGGCGACATTCTGTTGAGCGGAAATGAGAACCCGGGATTTTGGTTCTGCCCTCAGAATTTCCCTACAGAGAGCGGCAATTAGGAGCGTTTTCCCTGTCCCAGGAGGGCCTTGAATCGCGAAGGCAACCTGACTTCCCAATATTGATGAGAGTGCCTTTTGCTTTGAAACTGAAAGCTTTTTCTCTAAGAAATTCGATAGGCGGATTGGGGTGGCGATGAGCTCGGATGGGCTGTGAATAAGCTTGAGAAGGGAGGGATGAACCTCCTGTGATGCGAGCTTGTTTAGGGCATGAGAGGCTAGTCGCAGGGGCTTGAGTTCCGAGGACATATCCAATCGAATTGAGCCTGTCGGAGGAATTTGAACCTCAGGTAAATCCGAATAAACCTGAACGGAAACTTTTCCCTGGGTGGAATCGAATTTAAAAATCTTTCCGACCCTGTGCCATATGCTCGGGTTGCCGGCATCCTGATATTGCAGGTTTAGGTCGCGGTCGAAGTCGGTGCCTCTAAGCTGCGCCCCAGAAAACACCGCGATATTCCCACCGAGAACCGTTGCGTTTTCATATGGAAAACCTGTGGCTTCAGGTCTATTACGAAGACGTTCTGAGTCGATATCGATAATCTCCTTCCATGCGCTTGTGCGGTCACGAACATTTTTTAGGCACCGGATGTTCGCCTCATGAATCATGAATTCGTGTTTAGCCGCATTTAAGAAGGATTGTGTTTCAAACGAATCCGGAACATCGTGATCTCGCCGATAAATTTCCCACTCGAATGCTTGCTTAAGTTTTCGGGAGTTTTCATCTAGCGCCTGTGTGGGATCGCGCCTCTTGCCCGCTAATAACCAAAACGCCTTTTCAGGGGTCCTCTTATTCGGAATGACGACATAGACAAAGTTCTTCCCGAATACGCGAATCTTATCTTTGCCCTCAAGGCGAGCTCGGGAGTTGGGCGCGTTGATATCGTCCTCGATGAGTTTTTCAAGCTCAGCGCCGTCCTTGGCGGTGCCTTTCAAAACACCGTCCCTAATTATTAGGGCAACCAATTGCGGAGCAGTCCTAGCAATGCATTCATCGAGTGCTTCACAAAACTCAAACATGGTTTGAGGGCGGCGCTCGGGGGAGAAGTTGAGGCATCGGGCTAAGAATTGGGAGAACTTGGAGTCGACCCGAGCCTGCTTAATTAGGGGGAACTCTGCCTTAATGCTCTCTTCAGTCTCGTGTGATCCAGACCAGAGAAGTTTCTTCCCAGACAGAGTGCATAAGCAAATCAAGGCGAAGGAAAAAATGTCGGAGGCAGGGTCCTCTCGGCCTATAGTCAGGCGCTCTGGGGCAGCCCATGCTGCGGAGAGAAACTTGCCTAGATATTGGGACGTTGTGGAGGAAGGTGTCGCGGCATCTCTGCCTATGCCAAAGTCGATCAGTGTCGCCTGGAATTTCTCAGGCTCAGAGGATGAGATGAAGATGTTTTCAGGTTTGAGATCGCGGTGAAGAATGTTGTTTTGATGGCAGTGTCTGAGTGCTATGGCGATTTGGCGAAGAATTTCTAAACGAGAAATTGGGAGTTCGGGAAGCTTACCATCCTCGATAGCTTCTCCAAGGTTGGTCCCTGATAAGAAAGGAAGAACAATATAGTAGCCAAGGTAGTTCTCTAACTCCGGATCAGTGGTTGTGAATGGGCTGTCGGTAAATCCATGATCAAGAAGCGCGATCGTGTTGTTCTGACCATTTAGTTTGGACAGGAGCTCGACTTCCCGCTGGTAAAGTCGACGGGAGCCTAAGTCCTCTTCACTGCCAGCCATAATCTTGATGGCGACCGTTTTGCCGCCAATCGCGATGCCTTCGAAAACGCTTCGACCGGCGTGGTCTGAGATTAGGCGCTGTAACTTATAGCGTGGGGATTCCATTGTCGCAGTTCTAGGAAACTGTGTCCGAAAGCAGGCTCGGGGTCAAGAGGTTGAAAGAGGACGCGGAAATCCAAATAGGACTAGACATTTTCCCCTTGCCCGGAGAATATGCATGGGCACTATAATGGCACCATCTCTGCCAGGGGGTGTTTTGTCCGCCGAGAAGGCGTGATATAATAAGGTTATCGGGCAGTTATCTCAGCGGTAGGGCACTCGCCTCACACGCGAGGGGTCCCCGCCGCCCTTCCCTCAAAAATCCGGACCCGCTTCACCCCCCACGAGGCGGCCTTCTCCTAAGAGAAAGCGGGCAAACGCCCTAAACCTCGCCGTCCTTACTTCGCGAACAACTTCTTAAACGCCGCCATCTCCTGCGGCTTCATCTCGTCGTCGCCCTTCGCCCGCACCAACAACCGCACATCCCCCTGCTCCAGAGCCAACGCCGCATACTGCCCCTCGTAGGGCCGCACCACCAGATCCACTGCGCCCGTGCCCTCCAGCTTCTCCGGCCGGCGGACCTCGAGAACCTCCACGTTCCGAAGGATCGTCGCCGTCACCTTCTGCTGATCCTTCGGCCCCATGTTCGCGTCGAAGGTCACCATCACGTCCGCCCAGTCGCCCTTCTCCACGAAGGCCGTCTGGTCGCCGCCGCGCGCAAGATGGTCGGGGAGCACGCGGGGTTGGACGCGCTGCATCCGATCGGATCGGTTTTTTCCGTCGAGGGGGGGCTGGGGTTTCGGTTTATGGAGCCGGTGCCGTGGCCGTTGTTTGCTCTTTTGGAAATCGCGAAGCCGTTTCAGTCTCAGGCGGCGGCGTGGGCGGGGCGGGCGCTTTCTAGGGGCGTGACGGGGTTCGGTTTTGGAGCCGGGGTGATGTTTGTGGAAACGGGGTGAAGAAGGCGGAAGGGCTCCGCTCGTTTTCTTAAGGGCATCCAGCCGGACGCCAGAATAGCGGTGTATCAAACATACGCGCCGAGAAGGACCGCTCCCTCCGATCTCGATATGACGAATCCCGTGCGCATGATAGGCACAAGGGCGAAGGAAGCCAGGAGCATCGCTCCGATGTCGCGCGCTGCGGCGGAACGTTCGATTTCCATCGGATGGAGCAGGGCGCAGAGCCCGAGGATCAGAAGCACGTTGAAGATGTTGCTCCCCGCCACGATCGTCAACCCAACGACCAGTTCGCTGACTCCCAAGCGGCGCGCGATCTCGACCTTGCCAGAAGGGGTTATTTGGAAAAGGAGAAGCGGGGGAAGGCGTTCTGTTTTCATCCCGCGGAAAATCTCGCGAAGCGTCTGAAGATCTTAAGCTGAAAGGCCTAATCCCGGTCAATGCGGCCGGGATTCTGTTTTGTGTGCCGAGCATGACCGACAGCTTGGAGGTGCAAGTCCTCTTCCCAGCCTGATGGAGGCGAAGGGATAGCGAAGCGCAAGGGCGTCGCCGCGAGGCGGGGTCTGAAAGAAGCGTGGAGCAAACGTGCGAGCCGATGAACAAAAACCGGATACGAGGCGTGAGCGTCGGACGAGCGGGCAAATGACCGCGAAGTCCACATCCATCAAAGGCGCGGAGCGTAAATTCGGCGGTTGCGCACAGAAGGCGGTCGGTCTTACCTCGGGAGATCTGCGTCGTGTCCTGGAATCAGGACTGAGACGGTCGCGAGGCTGTTGAGCGCGACGCAGAAGTCAGCAAAGGGCATAGTAGGCGCAGTCGGCCGAAGGCCCGAACGGTCCCCGCAAGGGGTTGAAGGAAGCGGCAAGTAGGCCGCGCAACTCATGGATGATAAGCGGCAGAAAATCCAGCTGGAACTGGCCTTGACGACGGGAACCGAGGGTGAAACCCAAGGGGCGGCGTCGAGAGGGATCGAATCGTCCAAGGCGGAGCGCGAAACCGAAAGCCCGGCGTTGTCGGAACGGTTGATGGAAGAAATGGTCAGACCGGAGAACTTGAAGCAGGCGTTGAAAAGAGTCAGGTCAAACAAGGGAAGCCCGGGAATCGACGGGATGACTGTCGATGAATTACCGGGTTACCTGACGAAACACTGGCCAGTCCTACGGGAACAACTGCTGAGCGGCACTTACAAACCTCAGCCTGTGAAGCGTGTGGAGATAGAAAAGCCGGACGGCGGGATGAGACGGCTTGGCATCCCGACGGTTCTGGACCGCTTCATCCAACAGGCGGTGATGCAGGTGCTTCAAAGCGGATGGGACCGGACATTCTCAGAGCACAGCTACGGCTTCAGACCTGGAAGATCGGCGCATCAAGCGGTGGCCAAGGCGCAGGGTTACATTGCCGAAGGTTTCCGCTGCGTGGTGGACATCGACCTGGAGAAGTTCTTCGACCGGGTCAACCACGACAAACTGATGGGCAGTCTCGCCAGGCATGTGGCCGACAAGCGAATGCTGAAAGTCATCCGGGCGTTTCTGAATGCCGGGGTGATGGAGAAGGGACTGGTGGGTCCGACGGACGAGGGAGCGCCGCAAGGCGGACCTTTGTCGCCTTTGTTGTCGAACATCGTGCTCGACGAGCTTGATCGAGAGCTTGAGAAACGGGGCCATCGCTTCGTGCGCTACGCGGACGACTGCAACATCTACGTCCGAAGCGAGCGGGCGGGGCAACGGGTGATGGAGAGCGTCAAAAACTTCATCGCCAAGAAACTCAAGCTAAAGGTCAACGATAAGAAAAGCGCGGTGGCTCGACCAAAGGATCGGAAGTTTCTGGGCTTCAGCTTCACGTGGAATCGCCAACCGAAACGGCGCATAGCGCCTAAGGCGGTTGAGCGGTTCAAGAAGCGGGTCCGGGAACTGACGCGACGGACGCGCGGGGTGAGTATCGAAAGAATGGCGGGCGAGCTTGCCGTCTATCTGAACGGATGGCGAAATTACTTCTCGTACTGCCAGACCCCTTCGGTGCTGAGAGACCTGGATTATTGGGTGAAGCGGCGGCTACGCTGCGTCGTGTGGAAGCAGTGGAAGAGGGGACGGGTGCGGTTTGCTGAACTCAGGAAGAGAGGCGTGGGTAAAGACCTGGCGGCTAAAACCGCCGGGAGCGCTCACGGTCCTTGGCGTCTTGCCTGGAGCCCGGCCCTACACATCGCTTTGCCGGATGCCTACTTCGTGTCACTTGGACTGCCCAGACTGACTGTTCCGAACAATGCTTAATCCGCCGAACCGCCGTGTACGGACCCGTACGCACGGTGGTGTTACAGGGAAAGCAGGCGACTGCCTACCTATGTGAATTGGGTTTGGAATGCGTCGATTCGTGATATGCAGAAGAATTCTTCTGTACTTGCTGTTTTTTCCGCAAATTCCCCATGGCGGATAATCCAAATGATGCCTATACTTTTTGAAGTTATTGATACGGATTTTATTGTGATACACGGAACGGCATACTAATTGTTAGGCGCATCTAGAGATGATTGAAATAGAACTACGTCGAGGTATGAAGAAAGGCGATTTCGTTGAATTCGCCGCCGGCGCTCCGAAAGGATCGCATTGGAATGAAGATTCCATTTTTTTACAGGATGAAGTCTTTGGGTATATCGAGCCAGCACTATCAAAAGCAGTACCCGGGCTTACTCGATTCGGGCCAAACGAATTGCCCCGGGCAACATGCATGAAGGCTATTGTTCGGTTGGAGCGGTTATCAAAGCTCCTTGCTGATGCAAAGTCTGTTTCTGAACTGGACGGGATCATTCAATTCGCCGACCTCGCGGAAGGACGGAATGAGTTTGCACAGGACTTCGGGAGAAACAAGGAGTCACTTCTTGGAGTGATATCCGAACTGACGATGTGGATGAACGAGAAGGCAAAGACGCATGAAGTCATTTGGATTCTCGGATTCTGACGTGACGGAGCGCCTAACTAATGGATAGAGCGGCCGGCGGCTCGGTGAGGAATATCTTGATAGCCGCCGCCGCTCATCCTCGGCGTTAGCTGGAAGCTTTCATGTCTGGACGAATTGAGGAATTCACGGTTCTTTGCGCAATCGTCCCGGAAGGGATCGATTCCGAAGTCAACGCTATTCTTACTCCCTTGATCGAACAGGCCAAACCCGATTATTGGGTTTTGGTTCAGCCCGAGAGCTATATCCTCTTTTTTCGTACATCGAAGGGTGGGCGAACTAAAAGTAATGCCTTTCAGAAGTCGGTAAGAGATTTGGATTTGCGGAACGAGCGGGTCAAGGACATTCTATTTGGCGAGGAAACGGGAGAAATGGTCGTTGATATGTCCTGGTTCGGAAAGGTCAAAGATATGCCGTTGGGTGAGGTTGCCAATTTTGCGGAAAAAAAGGCCCGTGGCTCCAGCTCCCGCTCCGGCCGTCGCGGCACCGGCGCGGAAACTAATAGTGCCGGCGGCCTAGCGTAAGGCATTAGGGAGAGCGAGGGGAAGTGGCGCTTTTAGGCAACTTGTTGGCGTTCGGTGTTCTTGCTGTGGTTTTTTCGCTTATGCTGGCAGCTTCAAACTTCCTCTCCCAACGAATGAACCGGGAAACGGCTGCTGCAGAGAACGCTATTTTTGCGGTCCTGCCAGCATCATATGCGCTCTTTTTGAACGTGTTGATGATCTGGGGAAATCTGGCCCACCTTCAGACTATTTTTGAGATTTGTGTAACGGTGTGTGCCGTCTGGGGAATCTTCTTTTCGATTGCCTGGTTGAGCAAGCGCGCAGTGGCGCGAACGAAGCTTAAGAGGCCGCATTCGGTTCTTTTTGAGGGGGCGTTTATCGCCGGCTTTTTTACCTTGTGGTTGTTGATCCCGAAACATTCAACTACCGTTGTTTTTAATTGGGTGATGACAAAATTCCATGGATGAGTTTGTCAAAAGACAAGCCTTCCGCTCCGGCCGTCGCGGCACCGGTGCGGAATCTAATAGTGCCGGCGGCCGAGCAAAGCCGTTAGGCCGACATGATGGTGGATGCAAAATGAAATGCTAACCCAAATCCTTGTCGCATTCGGAGCTTCGTCAGTCGCCCTGGCCGTCATGGCGTGGCTGGCGAAATCGCTCGTCTCACATTTGCTCGACAAAGATGTCGAAAAACACCGACTGGCGCTGCAGTCTGAGAATGAGCGAATGCTTACTCTGCACAAGGCTGAGCTTGACCGAGCATCCGAGGAACATCGAATTCGATTCGGCCAGCTGCACGCTAAAGTGTTCGTGACTATTGCGCGTCTCTATCGGCTAATTGTTCAGGCGCACAGATCGGTTCAAAACTACGTCAAGCCATTTGTCATGTCAGGAGAGCCATCTGAGGAAGACCGCGGGAAAAAGGCCGCAGACTGCCTCAATGCCCTTCAGGAATTTTTCCAAGAACATGAAATCTACTTGGAGCAGGAACTGGCAGAGCAGGTGGACAAATTCATCTGCGAACTGGGCGATGCGTTTATCGATTTCCAGCACCGAAACTTGAAGGGAGATGTTCTTGTCTGGAAGGCTGTCATGGACAAGATGAAGGCTGAAGTCGTTGAAATCAAGAAACGCCTTCGCGACTCATTTCGGGAGAAAATTGGTGTCAAATCAAAGGCGGCCTAACTTCGGATGGACCCGACGCGCGCCGTTTATGGAATCCGTTAGCACGCGCGGGTCATCCATGCGTTAGGCGAACTGGGAACAGAAAGCTTGATCTACATTCTCATACCAGTCTTAATTGCGGTTGGCCTTCTCTGTCTGCCGATGTCGTTAGGCGCGCGATACCCGGCTCTTATCCCGATATTTGTCTCTCTCGGTGCGTCATTGGCTTGGTTCGTTTGCAAGAAGCCTAAGGAGTTTTGGATTTGGTCATCCGTTCGGATTACGTTTGGTTTGTTTTCCGGTTATTTGATCTTATCCCAGGCTTTTGCCTTGGCCGGAAGATCCATGTATCCAAAATGGGAAACAAACCTTCTCGATGAAAAGTGCGCCATTGAGCAGGGCATGTCGCGTGACGAGGTTGAGGCTTTAGTTGGTAAGTGCGGGAAGAAAATTGAAGACGTGAAGAAAAAGAAAAAGGTTAAGTATTACATCAGTCCACCGTTTCCGGCGGATCTCGGAGATCCTTCCAGTCGGCTATTTTCATTTTCCTACGTGACGACTCGAGTTGAAGTTGAATATGGTCCCGACGATAGGGCAATTGAGGTGCGGGCCACAAAGGCAAAGTGAAGTCGCCTAACAGTTAGCAAATAGGGTGTCAAATAGGGTGTCAAATAGGGTGTCAGGCCGTCACTTTGTCACTTTCCGGAGGTTGCCGACCCGAACGCCGCTAGGTGAGGGCCAGCCAAATTTTGTTATTGACAGAATGGGAGTCTCATATTATAAATACAATATATTGTATGAATTAATACAATTTTTTGTATGCAATACGCAATAATAGATAAAGACTGGCTCTGGACCGTTATCGAGACATGGGACAAATACCTCCCATCGCCAATTCGTCTGATCGCTTGTGGCGGGACCGCTTTAACCCTCCAAAATTTCAAGGCCTCGACCAAGGATATCGATTTCCTCGTACCCAAAGACGATGAATATCGAAAGCTGATTAAGACGCTCAAGAAGCTCGATTACCGAAAGATAAGCGGCTTTAAGTGGACGGGACCGGGCGGATTCGAGATCGATCTTTTTACAGGGCGACAAATTTTCACCACGGAACTGCTGGAGTCGCCTTTGGATCCGGACAACCACATTAAGATTCGGCAGCTGAAAAAAATCTATGTCGGCGTACTTAACGACGAGGACTTCATCATTTCAAAAATGTTCAGAGGGACGCTTGTCGATGAAGAGGATTGCTTGAGGCTCATTCGTGCTAGAGGAGAGTCGTTCGATCGCAAAAAACTCGAAGAGCGATATCGAGAAGCCGCTCAGTACCAGTTGAATCCGGATGCCGCAATCGGAAGCCTGACGCAATTGATGAGAAGATCGGAGGAGTAAATGCCGACCGGAGATTCATCGGAATTGTTCGGGGCATTGGCGGAATTCGGATATTCCCTATTGCAGCCAAAAAGATTCCGCGAACCGAATGACTTGCTTGCACGAATGAGCGCAAGTTCGGACGCGCGCGTTCTTGAAGGGTTTCCCGTCGTATTAGGCAACGCGTTGCGGCAAACAGAGGCCGCCGTTTCCTTGGAGGAAGCCGAAAAGTCATTCGAATCGGAGAAGGATAAAAATCGGTTTCGAGCGCTTGTGCATTTGTCGTTCGTGTTATTCGACTGGTACGGAGCGGCGAAGGGGGAGAAGCGTCCAAGTTGGTTGGAGGAGTCCAAATTGCGGAGCTACCGAGACTGCTTCGCTCATGATCAGCCATTGGAAGTCTCCGAAGACCTGCGGTTGGATTCCGGGAGATTGCGCAATACGTTTGTTTCCTATTTTCTAAGAAACGAGGTTGAGAAAAAGCGGAGGGAAGAGGAAAAAGCGAGCTTCGAAGAGGAGCTTCGACTGGCCTATTTTCTATCGTTGCTGCTGACCCCAAGGCAAAAGCAGTTGGTGAAGAAGAGAATGCGTGGAGAAGAACTGACGAAAACGGAGCGTGAGTACTATTCGCGCGTTGTAAAAAAGAAGCTTAAGGCGATGGCGGACCCGGATTTGCACAGATTCGCACAGAAGGCTCTCCTGGAATCGCATCCATGACCGCTATCCGCCCCGCCGACGTCCTCCCGCTTTTTAGGCCAGGGTTAATTGGTTCTTTCCGGAAGAGACCCATCATGACTGATGGGGGGAGTGAATGATGCCAAATAGCGATTCCCAAGTGATCGTCGATCGTCGAGCAGCTCTTGCCGAAATCTGGCCCCGCTTCGCTGATGTATCCAATTCCGAAGCAGTCCTAGACCACGTGGAGATGGAGTTGAATTCGTCGGGAGTCGAGGGAGTTTCCTTCCGGGCGGACGACAGCCACGACGAGTCCCCCCATGAGTTCATCCTCCGCTCCATCCTGCGTGCCACGACATCTTTGTTGTGCACGGCCGAGTTCCATATACTTCCGGGGATTCTCGGCCCGACGGGCTCAGACTTTCTGGCCATCTTTTACATGGCGGAATGTGAATTGGTGCAGCGCGGACATGCCGGTGCAGCGGAGATTGAGCGCCAACGCCACGCAATGTTGGAAAAGGTCAATCGGATCGGATAGCTGCTTTAGTACCCACTTCGCGACGACGAAGACGGAAGGCCGGTCGGGTGCGGTACCGAAGGTCGCTTTCGCGAGCGCGTCGATTCAAAAGTGACAAAGTGACGGCCTGACACCCAATCTCCGTACATCCTAAAAACCGTCATCACCTTCGAA
>Ga0210038_1001157_pt1 | contig 13832 bp, 13 predicted proteins | sample CryGeyCG2114_020_FD_183970 | JGI IMG/M metagenome (GOLD analysis project Ga0210038, IMG submission 183970) | Groundwater microbial communities from aquifer - Crystal Geyser CG15_big_fil_post_rev_8/21/14_0.20 (SPAdes) (version 2) | ecosystem: Environmental > Aquatic > Deep subsurface >... | reverse complement strand
GCTGGCGAGCACGATCGGATCCTTGGTCGTGTGCGGATAGGCGCCATGCCCGCCGATCCCCTTCACGTCGATATTGACGCTGTCGACATTGGCCAATGCATAGCCCGGCGTGACGCCGATCGTTCCCGCCGGTGTGGGCGCCGCCGCATCGTGGAAAGCGAGCGCGTAATCGGGCTTGGGAAAGCGCGTATAAAGCCCATCGGCGAGCATCGCCCTAGCCCCGCCGCCTGCTTCCTCGGCCGGCTGCAGGATCATCACCAGCGTGCCCTGCCACTGGTCTTTGCGCTCAGCCAATTGTTGCGCTGCGCCGATGAAGCCGGTCATGTGCGTATCGTGGCCGCAGGCGTGCATCACCCCGGTGGTCACGCCGCTCGCCGGGGTGGCTGTTTCCTTGCTGGCGAAAGGAAGCCCTGTCTGTTCGACCACGGGCAGGCCGTCCATGTCGGCGCGGATCATTACGGTCGGTCCTTCGCCGTTCCTCATCACCGAGACCACACCGGTCTTGCCCACGCCCTCGGTCACTTCGAAACCGAGGCTACGCATCCGCTCGGCGAGTTTGGCGGCGGTCCGGTGTTCCTGAAAGCTGAGCTCGGGATGTGCGTGCAGATCGCGGTAGAGCTCCATCAGCTGGGGCATATCGGCGGCGATGCCCTCGCGCAGATCGTCGGCCTGGGCCGGTACGGCGAGGACCATCGCCAGCGCAGCGAGGCTTGATGGAACGATCGTATGCATACCCTCTGGTCTCCTCCGACATGGACCGCATGGACCGGTGTCCAGGGTCAAAGCCTTTCCGCCCGGTGCGGCCGGCGTGGTATCGCCCTGTGTTGCAGAGCCACGCGCCGCAGGAAAGGGGCTAGAGGCCGTAGGTCACAACCAGCGCGAGCGAGAGCACGGTTACCATGATCAAGACCAGCGGCACACCAGTGCGGACATAGTCTTTGAACTCATAGGACCCCTCGGCCATGATCAGCATGTTGGTCTGATAGGCGATCGGGGTGGCATAACACAGGTTGCAGCCGAACAGCACGGCCAACACCAGCGGTTCGGGTGGCAGCCCCAGCTTGCTAGCGATGGCGAAAGCGATCGGCGTTCCGACCGTGGCGGCGGTCGCATTCGATGCGAAATTGGTCAGGAAGGTCATCGCCAGCATGATCGCCGCGAGGGAGGCGGCCGGAGACAGGTAGTCGAGGCCCACCGCCATGACCGTGCCGATCCAGTCGGCCGCCCCGCTGTCGAGGATGATACGCCCCAGGGCGATGCTGGCCGCGACCAGGACGATGACGCTCGCGGACAGGCCCCTTCCGACACGGTCGAATTTCACGCATCCGGTGACGAACATCAGGATTGCGCCGGCCAGCGAGGCGATGGCGATCGGGACCAGGCCGACCGATGCAAGGGCGATCGAACCGCCCATGATGCCTGCGGAAAGCGCCGCTTTCGAACGCCGAGGCAGTTCGCGCATACCTTCGAGCTGGAGCAGGCTGTCGGCCCGCGCGAAGTGCTGCATGTCGTCGGGCAGGCCCATGACCAGCAGCACGTCGCCCTCGGCGAAGCGATGATCGCCCCCTTCGGAGAACTGTTCCTTCTCGCCCACCAGGCGCTCGGGCCGGTGGGTCCCGATCACCGCCACACCATAGAGATCGGCGATCCCCGAGCTTGGCAAGGTTCGCCCGATCAGCCGCGAATCCGCGGTAACGATCATTTCACCGACCGCGATGTCGATCCCGGTTTCCGACGAACGGCGCCGGATCCGGTCGATCACCCAGCTCGGCGCCGCGTCGCCGCGCAGCGTCGCCATGGCTTCCTCGATCGCCTCGTGGGTACCCGTCATGCGCAAGCGGTGTTGCGGACGGAGCAGGCCGACGGGCACATCGTGAAACTCGATCCCGGCCGGAAGGCGCGATTCCAGTTCGGACAATTCCCGCCCGTTGAGCACCGAATTCTCGGTCACGCGCAGGCGCGTTTCGAACAGGCGCTGGGCGTGGACGGTTTCAACCCGATTGTCGCCCAACATGCGCGGCATGACGATCCACACGAAGGGCAGTGCCACGAGCGAGGCCACCAGCACGATCGGAGTGAAATGGAACACGTCCATTTCCTTCATACCGAGATCGACCGCGATCGACACGACGAGGATGTTGGTCGACGTACCGATGGTGGTTGCCATCCCGCCCATCAGCGAGGCCGCATTGATCGGGATCAGCGTCTTCGAGGCGGGCATCGCGCCGCGCAAGGCAAGCTGGACGAAGATCGGCATCAGCAGCACCAGCACGGGCGTATTGTTGACGAACATCGAGAGGACGAAGGTCACCCCCAGCGAAAACAGCAGGCCGAGCTGGAGATTGACCTTGAACAACCGTTCGAGGAAACGTGCGGCGGGTTCGAGCGCACCGGTCACCACCAGGCCCCTCCCCATGATCATCAGCGCGCAGATCGTCACCAGGGCGTAGTGGCCGAAGCCCGAAAAGGCGAGACTGAGCCCGTCGATCGGCTGCGTATCGGGTAGCGGAAAGAAATAGAGGCCGACCGCGATCACCGCGATCGTCAGCAGCGAAATGATCTCGACCGACATCCGCCCGCGCGCGAAAGCGACGAACATCGCGATGGTCACCGCCATCGCCGCAATTGCATGGTATGAAGGAACCCCGATCATCCGGTGCCGGAATTCCCAGTTTATCCTCGGATGTGCAAGGATTTAGTTTGGTGACCCCGAGCGAAGTCTCTGAATTGAACCGGATCGGCGCTTTGCCGAGGGTGAGCCGCATGCGCTGGCAGCAGGCCTGCTTAGTGGCGGACCACCGATTTGGCCGCGGCACTGTCGCCGCACCTGTCCCTCGGTAACTTGCCGCAGGGTGGCTTCGCACCGGGAACGAGGAAGTCGCCTTCGGGCCGCACAGAATGGCGAAAAAATACAATTGTTTGATCTGCCAGTTTGGCATTTGGCCGATGCGACCCGAGGGGCGTAACGACCCCGATCGAGCCTTTCCCCCGCCATTCTCTCGGGATGGCGGGGTTGTTTTTGTGGAATACCGAAAACTACGGATTACAATTCCGAAAGAATATGCTACCACACGGTTGCAATCAGGAAGGCTTGTCCAAGTCTTCCGCCTCTCGGCCCCTTCTTCGGATGGGGCCGTTCTTTTTGCGGGCTCCCTTCTGGGGCCAGCGTGCGTCCCGTCCTTTTTTGATCCGGCGGCGAAGCGCCACCAAGCCCGACACGACAATGAATGCGATCAGCGCCACGACCACATAGGTCTGATCAAACGCGGCTTTCCGCTCGGGCCGATCGAGCCAGTGATTGGTACCCCTGGCCGGACTCGAACCGGCACTTCGTAAGAAACTCGATTTTGAGTCGAGCGCGTCTACCAATTCCGCCACAGGGGCACTGGGTCGGGAGCGCAGGCGTTAGCCGCGCCCCGGCACGGCATCAAGCCTTGAGCGCTCCCGCCAGCAATTTGTGCAGCTTCGAGTGCAGCGTATCGTTCGCCGCAAGCACCTGCTTCGCATGGATCGGCTGCGACCGACCGCGGAAATCGGACACGAAACCGCCAGCTTCGCGCACGATCAGGCACCCCGCGGCGGTATCCCAGTCCTTGAGGTCGCTTTCCCAGAAACCATCGAAACGGCCGGCGGCGAGCCAGGCGAGGTCGAGCGAGGCCGCGCCGAACCGGCGGATGCCCGCAACCTGAGGAGCGATGGCGCTGAAGATGCGCGTCCAGTCAGCGAAGTCGCCATGGCCCTGGAAGGGGATGCCGGTGGCGATCAGCGCCTCGGACAGGTGGCGACGCGACGAAACGCGCAGGCGGCCGTCGTGCAGCCAGGCGCCACGGCTCTTTTCCGCCCAGAAAGTCTCGTCAGTCACCGGGTTGTAGACGACCGCTGCGGTCACATCGCCCCAGCCGCCCCCGCCGAGCTTGGGTTCCTGCACCGCGATGCTGATCGCGAAATGCGGGATGCCGTGGAGGAAGTTGCTGGTGCCGTCGAGCGGGTCGACAATCCAGCGCGGCTTGGTCTCGTCGCCCTCGATGATCCCTGCCTCTTCCATCACGAAGCCCCAGTCGGGCCGTGCGGCGAGCAATTCATCGTAGATCGTACGTTCGGCGATCCGATCGGCCTTGGACACGAAGTCGGCCGGCCCCTTGCGGCTCACCTGGAGATGCTCGACCTCGCCGAAGTCGCGCCGCAGGCGCCCGCCCGCCTTGCGCGCGGCCTTCTCCATTACGCGAATGACACCCGATAGAACGGCCATGGAAACTCTCTTATTCGGTAAGGACGCGGATCGAACGCGCCTGCAGGTGGATGGTGCCCCAGTCGCAGGCCATATCGAATTTGGTGCCATCGATATGGAACGACTGGATGGCGAAGCGGCGGCTGCTTGCCGCCGGCTGCTCCGCGCGTTCCAGACTAAGCTTCGAAATCCCGGCGAAGCGGAGCATGCCCGGGTGGAAACAGCATTCCTCACCCGCTCCCGGCGCCTCGTAGTCGGGATGGGCTTGTTCGAGGCAGAAGTCCATCTCCAGCGTCAGTTCGTCGTCGTTGATGATCACCGCGCGTAGCACGCTGGCGACGAGATCGACGTTTTCGAACCTGCTGGCGATAGACCTGCCCACCGGATCAGCTGGCCTTGCCGACGTAGCTCTGTTCGTAGACGTCGACGACGATCCGCGTACCGCTTTCGATATGCGGCGGGACCATGATACGCACGCCATTGTCGAGCACGGCGGGCTTGTAGCTGGATGAGGCGGTCTGCCCCTTCACCACGGCATCGGCCTCGACGATGGTCGCCTCGACCTGCTGGGGCAATTCGACCGAGATCGGCTTTTCGTCCCACAGCTCGAGCATGACTTCCATCCCGTCCTGCAGGAACGGGCGGGCATCGCCAAGGAGGTCGGACGGCAGGTGGATCTGCTCGTAGGTGTCCTTGTCCATGAACACGAGCATGTCGCCGTCTTCGTAGAGGAACTGGTAGTCCTTGGTGTCGAGACGGACCTTCTCGACCGTGTCGGCGCTGCGGAAGCGGACATTGGTCTTGCGACCATCCTGCAGGTTCTTCATTTCGACCTGCATGTAGGCGCCGCCCTTGCCCGGCTGGGTGTGCTGGATCTTGGCGACCTTCCAGATGCCGCCTTCGTATTCGATGATGTTGCCCGGACGGATGTCCACGCCGCTGATCTTCATGGGAAGCTACCTTCGACTTGTAAAAGAGCCACTCCGCCACCCGGGCGGACATGTGCCGCGCGCCTTAGCCGAGCGAGGCCGTGCGGGCAAGCGAGTGGAAAAAGGCCGCAGGCATCGCTATGTAGGTCGCGGACGGAATTGATGATCGACTTCAAGAAACTCACCCTGCTCGCCGCGGTGGCGGGCCTCGCCTCTCCCCCCGCTCTCGCGCAGGGACGCCTCGCTCTGCTCGCGCAGGGCGAATATGTCTGCGCGCTGCCAGGCGATGCCTCGGGCGCGGCTTGGATCGTCCAGGACGGTCACGAATTCGCCATCACCGGCGGATCGAGCTATCGCACCGCGCAGGGCAGCGGCACCTATCTGATGGAAGGCAAGCTGGTCACCTTCACTCGCGGACCGATGCGGGGGGCCAAGTTCATGCGCCTGGGGTCGGGATTGCTCCAGCAGGTCGACCGCAACGGCAAGCTCGGGCGGCTGCGCTGCCATCGCACCGGCCCGCTCGAGGATTGAGCGCGCTAGCGTTCGGTCAGCAACGGATAGGGATTGACCGCATTGGCGGGTTCCCACCATTCGGCATCCTCGGTCGTCTGCAGTATCGCAAAATGCAGATGCGGAGCCTCGTCCGAAGCATTGCCCGAACTGCCGACCGTACCGAGCCGCTGTCCGCGCCGCACGCGCTGCCCTTCCTTGAGCCCTTTGGCATAGGCATCGAGATGGGCGTAGTAATAGATCGTCTCGCGATCGGCCGAGCGGACATAGATCGTCTTCCCGCCGGCATCCGAGCGGAACAGCTTTTCCACCACACCGGGCGCCGCCGACAGCACGCTGGTGCCCTTGGGCGCCATGATGTCGATCGCTTCGTGGAGCCGCGCCCCGCCTTCGCGCGAATCGCTATAGGTGTCGGTCAGGTCGGAAGGACGGATATTCTGCACCGGGATCAGCAATTGCCGCGCCTTTGCATCGCTCGGCGCCTCGGGGCCGCGGGTGTCGAGCCCGCCCGCCAATGCTTCCTCGGCAGCCTCGCCCCGCTGAGCATCGCCTTCGCCCGTTGCCGGTGACGGGCTGGGCGCCACTTCGGCTGGACGCGTGACGCCGCGCTGGCTCACGCTCGTCGCATTCTCGATCAGGCTGCCGCCCAGCACGATCCATACGGCGCTAGTCAGCGTGGCGGTGATGACAATGGTCAGGATGCGGTCAACGAGTTTCATGCGCGGAGCCTAACCTTTCAAGGCTCGAAAATCACCTGTGTCGATTGCGAAACCATTCCGGCTAGCCGCGCCGCATCCCAATTGGTCAGGCGGACGCAGCCGCTCGACTGCGCGCGACCGATGGTTTCGGGGTCCGGCGTGCCATGGATCCCGTAGTGCTCCTTGCTGAGGTCGATCCACACCACGCCCACCGGCGAATTGGGACCCGGTGGCAAAGTATGCGTCTGGTTGCCTGCTTCCTCTTCGCCCAGCACCTCGGGATCATAGCTGTAGGGCGGGTTGTAGCCTTCGCCGAGGATTTTCCATTCACCCAGCGGTAGCGGGAATTCGCTCGAACCCGAGCTGACGGTGAACAGCGCCACCAGCCTGTTGCCGCGATAGGCCTTGAGCGTCTTGCCAGCCTTGCTCACGACGATGCGGTCGACTTCGGCCTGTTCGGTCCCAACTCCGAGTGAGGCGAGCGTGCGCTGCCAATCGCCGTCCTTGATTGCGCCCGGAGCGATGCGGTCGCCGCCGATATTGGGGACACGCACCTGCTGGCCGGGCTTGAAATAGCTCGGCTTCTGCTCATCGGGCCGGCTGATTGCAGACGTCGCTGTGGCCTGCGGTTTGGCGCCCGTTCCGTCCGATGGGCCGGCCGGCTGCCCGTTGGGATTGAGCTGCTTGAGCACCTCGACGGTGGTGTGAAAGCGTTCGGCAAGCCGTTCGTCGAGCGAAGTGTAGCCGAGCCGGTCGAGCTTGGCCTTGTCGGCCACGTCCTCGGGCATGTCGGTATAGGCGGCATCGCCCCAGCTCGCCGGGATCGTCACCACGCGGGTGGCGGGAATCCGGTCCCATCGTGCGAGCGCCGCCTTGGTCGGTTCGTCAAGCTTGCCGGTGATGTCGAGATCGTTGGCTTCCTGAAAGCCCTCGATGGCATTGGTGGTGCTCATGCCCATCCTGCCGTCAATCACGCCCGGGCCGAAACCCACGCGGTCAAGCACGACCTGCGCCTGCATGATGGGACGCTCCTCGCTATCGGGCAGCTCCGATCTTTGGGTTGCATCCTCCGCCGCATCCTCGTCGATCTCGTTCAGATAGCGGTCGTCGTTCGAGGCCATCGTGTCGGCGAGATTGTCGTCGCCATAGGTCTCGTAGCCGTAATCCTTCTGTACATCAGCGCTCGCGACCGTATCGGACTCGCGCTCGTTGTCCTGGCCCTGCATGCCGCAGGCGGCGAGAGCGAGCGAGGATGCCGCGGCGAAAGCGAATTTGCGCATGAATGGGAGCTCCTGAACCACGGGGCGCGACCCGCCCCTTCAGGCAACCCAACTCACGCTGCGGCGATTTGCTCCGCAAAAGCCTTGATCGCGGCGACTTCGTCGCCGTTCCACACCGCCCCCGACACGGCAAGGAAATCCGCCCCCGCTTCGACCAGCGGGCGGCAGTTCTCGGGGGTGATCCCGCCGATCGCGACCGAGGGGAGCTCGACCATCTCGGTCCACCATTCGAGCAGGTCGAGCTCGGCGCGATGCTCGGTGTCCTTGGTCGTGCTGGGAAAGAAGGCGCCGAAGGCGACGTAGTCCGCACCCGCCTCGCCCGCTTCGAGCGCGAGATGGCGCGAGGCATGGCAGGTCACGCCGATCTGCGCTTCGCGGCCCAGCTCCTCGCGCGCTTCCTGCGGGTCGCCGTCGCCCTGGCCGAGATGTACGCCATCGGCCCCGAGCCGCTTGGCGAGCGCAATATCGTCGTTGACAATAAATGCGACATCGCGCGCCGCGCAGATCGCCTGGAGCGGCTCGGCCAGCGTTGCTGCCGCGTGCTGGTCCAGCCCCTTCACGCGGAACTGGAACGCGGTGACAAGGCCGGGCCCCGCGTCGAGTGCGCGTTCGAGCCGCTGGGGAAAATCGCCTGACACGTCGAGTGGCGAGATCAGGTAGAGCTGGGTCGGAGGCAAGCTATCGGTCATCGGTCGCGCTCTCTAATGCCCCGATCGCCTTTCGTCACGCGTTCAGAACCGCGAAAGCCTGCCCGGCGTCTAGCGGTCGGCATGAAAACCTATCTCGCCGCCCTGCTCCTCGCCCCGCTCTCTGCCTGCGCAATCATTCCAGATACGCCGATGGCGAATGGCGATGCTGCCGCACAGGGAACCGCGGTCCGCATGGGCGAGCCGGTCTGGGCCGGGGACACCATCGTCACACCGCTGGCGGTCACCGAAGACAGCCGTTGCCCGGCAAACGCGCGCTGCGTCTGGGCCGGCAAGCTGACCGTCTCGACCCGCATCGCCGCCACGCACTGGACACAGACCGCCCCACTCACCCTGGGCGAACCCTATAGGGTGATGGGCCGGACCTATACGCTAGTGTCGGCGACGCCCGAAAAGACCACGGACCGGGAAATTCCGGTCCGCGACTATCGCTTCGTCATCGAGCGCCGCTGAACGTCAGGCGACGCTGGCGGCGTGGATCTGATCGATCGCGCCCGACAGGGTGGCATCGAATTCCGCGTCGCTTTGCGTCGCGCGCAGGTCCTGCAGCAGGCCACGGCTGAAGCTGGCGATCATACCGTGGTTCTTCGCCAGTTCGGCGCAGGCCTCGTCGGTCGAATAGCCACCCGACAGTGCCACCACGCGCAGCACCTTGGGGTGGTTGACCAATGCGCTGTAGAGACCGGGCTCCTTCGGGATCGAAAGCTTGAGCATAATCTGCTGGCCCGCGGGCAGCGCATCGAGGCCTTCTTCGATCGCCTCGAGCAGGATCTTCTCTCCCTCGGCGCGATCGGTGGCGGTGATGTCGTATTCGGGTTCCAGGATCGGCACCAGGCCGCAGGACAGGATGCGCGCACCTTCGGCGAACTGCTGGTGCACCGCTTCCTTGATTCCCACCGGGTTGGCCGATTTGATGACACTGCGCATCTTGGTGCCGAAGACACCCAGTTCCTTGGCACGGTTGCACATGTCTTCGAGCCCGGGATTGGGCTTCATCAGCTGCGCCCCGTTGCGTTCGTCTTCGAGCCCCTTGTCGACCTTGAGGAAGGGGGCGATGCCGCGTTCCTTCAGGCGCGCGGGCACGCTCTTGCCGCCGCTGGTTCCTTCCATCGTCTTTTCGAACAGGATCGCACCGATGACCTTGCCATTGCCGAAGCTGGGGGCTTCGATGATGCGCTGCCGCATCTGGTGGATCAGGCCGAACATTTCCTCCTCGTTCGACCAGGCCCCTTCCTCGATGCCGTAGCCCTTCAAGGCCTTGGGGGTCGAACCGCCCGACTGGTCGAGCGCCGCGATAAAGCCCTGGCCCTCGGCGATACGCGCCTTCATTTCATCGAAAGTCATCTGGAAAACCCCGTCGATTGGTGGTGGTCGTGCATTCGTATGCGCGGCGCATACAAAAGCCCCCCGGCGCCTGCAACGGGGCCGGGCAACTTATTGTCAGAGGGCGGTCAGGCGTTGCCGAAACGCTGCATGAATTGCCCCTGCGTAGGCATGGCGGCGAGCGCCTGGTCGATCTGGCCGCGGATGGTGCCGAGTGCGGCGTCGAGCTGTCGCGGATCGAACGCCCCGGCCCGGCGATCATGGCGAGCCGGCAGCACCCCAAACCCGATCAGCAGGTCGATCCAGAACTGCCGGTCGACCACCTCGCCATCGAATTGGGGCAGGCGCCCGCGGCTGCGGAACTGCTCGATGCGCAGCGCGAGACCTTCAGGCGGCTCGACAGCGCGCAACGCACGCCATGGCTCCTCTGCGCGCCGGTTGAGGTGCAGCGGTGCGGCGATCAGCTCGTAAAGGCGCTCTACCGTCCGCGCGTGAAGCCGGTTGAAGCGCCGCGACTCCACTCTCATCTCGCTGGTCGCGGGCAGGCATTGGACCAGCGCCTCCACCTGCACCAGCAGCATGCGCGCATCGGCCGAAAACAGTGGACCAAGCGCGGCCGAGGCGGGACCGAGGCGGAGAAGGTTGGCAAGCCACGGCGTTTCGAGCGCATGGGGGCGTGCCGCGCACCCGGCGCCCGCGCGGGCGGAATAGATGGGCATGGCGCCCGCCAGCGGATCGGCCGCGATGCCGATATCCGAGCGCGCCAGGGCCTCGAGCAACGGCAGCGCCATCTGCTCGCCCTCACCCATCCCCCCGCCCGGCGCGCGCAGGTCGATGAAGACCTCGGCCTCCATCAGCCTGCCGTCTGCCAGCCGGGCAGACTTCACGCGGGCGCCGTCTGCGCGCAGCAATTGGGCGACCTCACCATCGAAACTTTCGACCCGCTGCCCGGCGAACCGATCGCGCAGCAATCCGGCGAGTGCCATGCGATCGACCACGACCAACGGACCGAGCATGGCCAGCGGCGATTGCGGCGCATCCTCCGGCAGCGCCACGCGCCCCTCTGCCGCGGCCCGGGCACAGAAACGGAAGCCTTCGTAGAGCTCGCCGAAGCGGTCGAGCGCCCCCGCCCTTTCGGCCACGCAGTGAAGCACTTGGTGCAAAGGCAGGCCCGCGATTGCGGGCAGGTCGCCCGAAGGCGCGGCGATCTGCCGCGTCCCGCTACCGCAAAATCCATCGAGCACATGGCCGAGCGCGAAGTGCGCGCCAGCCCCCGCCAACTCGGTCGCTCCGATACCGAGCGTGCGGAAAAAGGGCGATTCGAGCGGCAGCGCGACTGTCTCGGCAGGTCTGCACCGGGTCTCGACGATCGTGATTGCCGTCTCGGCGGGAAGGTGCTTCGCCAGCAGGGTGGCGACGGGCCACACATCGACCGCGTCTCCGAACAAGAGGTAGGAGCCGACGGGCCCGGTCATCGATCCGCCCTCTCAGCGGAGAAGGAGGCGCCCGAAGCGCGGAGAAACTCGCGATGGTCGGGCATCGCCGCGGCCTCGCGCCTGATCCGCGTCCGGATTTGCGCGAGCTTCTCTCCCAATTCCTCCCCGTCCATCGCCCCGGCGCGCGGGTCCCATCCGCGGGGCACGATATTCTGGCCCAGCAAGACCGCGATCCAGCTGACCGGCTGGAACAGGCCTTCGGCATAATCCGGCAGAATCGCCCGTTCGTGGAAATCCTCGATCTTCTCGGCGAGGCTGTCGGGTATCGCCATGGTGCGGATAGCCCGCCAGAAATCCTCCTCGCGCCGGTTGGCGACGTAATGAAGCACCAGAAAATCGCGGATGCGATCGAACTCGATTGCCATCAGCCGGTCGTATTCACTCCTGTCGGAGTCCTCAATCCGCGTCCGGGGAAACAGCTCGATCAGGTTGAGGATACCGCTCTGGATCAGATCAATGCTGGTCGATTCGAGCGGTTCGAGGAACCCGCCCGACAGGCCGATCGCGACGCAATTGCCACGCCACAGCGATGTGCGCCGCCCGGTGGTGAACCGCAATTGCCGCGGCTCCGCTCCGGGCTCGCCCTCGAGGTTCGCCATTAGGAATTCGCGCGCCGCTTCGTCCTCCCAATAGGCATCGCAATAGACGAGCCCGTTGCCGACACGATGCTGCAGCGGAATGCGCCATTGCCAGCCCGCTGCCCGCGCGGTGGCGCGGGTATAAGGGCCGTGCTCGCCGCCATTGGCGCATGGGACGGCAAAGGCGCGGTTGCATGGCAGCCACCGGCTCCAGTCCTCGAATGGCGTGTCGAGCGCCTCGCCGATCAGCAATGCGCGAAAGCCCGAGCAGTCGATAAACAGATCGCCCGCAATCTCCTCGCCGCTTTCCAGCACCGCGGCTGCGATATCGCCACTCTCGCCTGCGCGCCGGACGTCGACGATCCTGCCCTCGCGCCTGACCACACCCGCAGCCTGCGCGAGCTCGGCAAGCCAGGCGGCGTAAAGTCCCGCATCGAACTGGAAGGCGTAATCGTATGACTGTCGCGGATCGCCTTCGCGCGGAGCCTCGAAGCGCTCTTCCCATGCGGCGACGATGGGCAGCGAATATTCCCCGATCGGTGCGGCCTTTCCTGCGGCATGCGCGCGGGCCCAGTAATGGATGAAGCCGGCCGGGCCGATCTCCTCGCCATAGGTGCCGAAGGGATGGACGTAGCGATCGCCCACCCTGCCCCAGTCGCGGAACTCGATCCCCAGCTTGATGGTCGCCGCGGTCCGCGCCATCATTTGACGCTCGTCGATACCAATCAGGCGATTGAAACGGCGGATCTGCGGAAGCGTTGCCTCACCCACGCCGACGGTGCCGATCGCGGTGGATTCCACCAGCGTGATCGACAACCCCGTCCGGCCCAGCAGGCGCGCGAGAGCCGCTGCGGTCATCCATCCGGCGGTCCCGCCGCCGACGATCACCACATTGTCGATCTGCTGCGGCCGCGCGTCCATGGACGAGGGATAACCACCATGGCATGGGCAGACAACTGGGGCAGGTAACTATCTCGCTTCCCATGCGTATTTCTCATCAGACCCGGGGAGAAGACATGCTCGACCAGACACAGCAGAAGCTCTGCGACGATAACCCGACCGACTTTTCGGATCTGAAGGCGCTGACGATCAACTGTACTCTCAAGCCCTCGCCCGAGGGCTCGCATACCGACAAGCTGCTTGGCGTAGTCGAGACGATCCTGGCCAGGAACGATGTCGCGCTCGACCAGGTCAGGCTCGTCGACCATGACATCGCACCCGGCGTCTACCCCGACATGACCGAGCACGGGGCAACTCGCGACGATTGGCCTGCAATCTGGGAGAAAGTGCGAGCAGCCGATATTCTCGTGGTCGGCACGCCGATCTGGCTGGGCGAGAAGAGTTCGGTCTGCCAGCGGTTGATCGAACGGCTCTACGCGCATTCGGGCCAGACCAACGACAAGGGCCAATATGTCTTCTACGGCAAGGTCGGCGGATGCATCGTCACCGGCAACGAGGATGGTATCAAACATGTCGGCATGGGCGTGCTCTATTCGCTGCAGCACGTCGGCTACACCATCCCGCCGCAGGCCGATGCCGGATGGATCGGCGAGGCCGGCCCCGGGCCGAGCTATGGCGACGCGAAGGAAGATGGATCGGGATATGTCGGATTCGACAACGATTTCACCCGCCGCAACACCACCTTCATGACCTGGAACCTGATGCATCTGGCGCGCATGCTGAAGGACGCGGGCGGCATCCCAGCGCATGGCAATTCGGTCGAATTATGGAAGGAAGGCCGCCGTTTCGATGCGCCCAATCCCGAGTATCGCTAGCCCCGCCGGACCTTCCGGATGATGCCGTTGAAGCTGAGCACGGGGGCACCATCGGCGCGGATCATGCCCACGACATAGATCGTCTTGCCGCCCGCGCGCACGACCTCTCCGCGCGCCTCGATCAGCTGACCGACGCGTGCGGGATCGAGAAAATCGCCCGCCAGGTGCATGGTCACGCCGTGCGACCCCGCCAGCGCATCGGTGGCAATAGTGAACAGCGCACTGTCGGCGAAGGTCATCATGCAGCCTCCATGCATGAAGCCCGCGCCGTTCATGTGGCGCTCTTCGGCGCGGAAGGCGGCAACCAT
>Ga0210038_1001156_pt1 | contig 13835 bp, 10 predicted proteins | sample CryGeyCG2114_020_FD_183970 | JGI IMG/M metagenome (GOLD analysis project Ga0210038, IMG submission 183970) | Groundwater microbial communities from aquifer - Crystal Geyser CG15_big_fil_post_rev_8/21/14_0.20 (SPAdes) (version 2) | ecosystem: Environmental > Aquatic > Deep subsurface >... | reverse complement strand
GATGATTTGAGAAAAGAAAAAGTATGGGAAAAAGGAAAAGATAAACCAGATTTAAAAATTAATTATAAAAACAAGATTGCTCTAATTGATTGGAAGGGCAAACATGATTCTGTTTGGAAACTGAACCAAAGAGCTTTTGAAGCTTATTTTTTATGGGGTAAAAAGCTTGCTCTTCCTGTCCTTGTTGTTTTTTTTGTTTTTAATGAAAAAAATTCTTTATTCACAATTCGTTTTGCTAATCTACAAAAACATGTTTTTTTAAGATCTGATAAAAAGGAGTGGGATAAAAATCAAACAGTTATTGCAGATTCTGAATTACCGTTATTCACAAAAGGAAATCTTCTAAATAATTTATAATTAGAGTTATAGTCTCTGCTAAAAATAATATCCAATAGAAAAATAAAATAATAATTCTCCCCAGCTTATAGGATCATTTGGAATACTTCTTTCAAGTTTAAAACTTCTTCCAATAGAAAAATCAGCAGGACCTATTGGTGTATCAAATGAAATCGTGGCTCCAATTCCATGTTTTAAATCTTTAAATCTAATTTGGTTTGGAATTGCCCAAACATTTCCTAGGTCATATCTAAACTTTAAATATATTGGGAAAAAAATATTAAACGGAAGTTTATACCTATATCCGATTGAAGCTAAAAACAACTGTCTTCCTCTAAGTTCATCATCTCTCATTCCAAAAAAATATGTTTGTCCGCCTAATGAATATTGCTGGCTGAGAGGTAAGGTATTATCACCGAACCCAATGTTTATTCTGGGATAAATTGTGTGATTATCACCAAACGAAAAATAATTTTTATAGTCTAACTCTGCCTTAACATAACTTAAATCACTGCCCAATACTGATTGTCCGGTTTCGTAATAACCTTTAAAAGAAATTCCTTTTGTTGGGTATGGGTATTTGTCTTGTGTGTCTAATGTAGATTGAAGCTTTATGTTTACCAGTCTATCTTTTCCCGGTAAAACAGAATTGCCTGATTTTATTTTTATTTCATCAACTTCATATTTTCCCGTAAGAGTTACATTACCGAACTTTTTAACTTGAGTACCAACAGTAACTGAAGCTCCATAAAATATTTGTCTGTATTCTCCACTTATCGATCTTGAAAATCTTGTTTGTTTTACAACCGGATTATCTACATATGAAAAGACATCATTAAATTTGTAAAATAAATTTATATTATAAGTTAAATATGTATCAAATAACCTGTTTACCCTGTGTTCAAAAATATAAGATCTTGTTCTGTTGCTAAATGATGCTAAAACACCAAGCTCTGTTCCGGTGCCTAAAAAATTTATATCTCTTATATCTAATGAAAACTGTGTTTTGTTCTCGTTATCTACTCTAAAACCAAAACTTAACAGACTGCTTTGTTTATCATTTAAATTTATATTTAAATAATTTTTACCGTTGATATGTTTATGGGTTACTACAATATTTTCAAAAAAGTTACTGTTTCTTAAATTGGTTAATCCTTTTTCAAGATCATTAAAATTAATTAATTTATTATCATCAAGTTCAAATTCCCTTAATGTAATTTCTTTACTTGTTTTGGTTTTTCCTTCAATAATTATATAAGATATTTCTCCTAAATTGAAATCAAGAGAAAGTGTTCCTGTTTTTGAGTCAAACTTTACATTTTTTATTTCAGCAAAAACTAATCCTTTATTTCTATAATGATTTATTGTTTTTATTATGCCATTAAATAATTTTTTTGCATTATATGGTTTTTGAACTAAGTCTGCCAAGGAAGTTTGAATAAAATATTTATCAGTATCGTTTGCTCCCGTTACAATAATGTTTGTTATGTTTTCGTTTTTCTCTGAAATTATTTTTAATACTGACTTATTATCATCATTAGTAACTTCAGCTTTTAATTTTTTATAATTGTTTGTTGAATAAAGTGAGTCTATGTAAAGAGCTAAATCAATATTTGTAAAACTTTTGATGCTGCTAAAAGTGTTATAAAAGTTTTTTTCTTCTATGGTCGATTTATTATTTAGAGTAAGGTTTTTATATGATTTCAATTCGCCAGCTATTTTAATTGCAGATAATGAATCTAAATGTTTCTTTAGACCTTCCTGTTCAATTTTTGCTGTTTTATATCCTTTTTCTATAATTGTTTCAATGTTTTTAAAGTCTTCTGCAAGATGTCTATCAAGATCTGGAGAGATAACTAAGTTTGCATTTTTTAATTGTTGAGTGTTTAATTCTTTCATTGGTATGCTAACAACTTGGTCTGCAATTATCCATGGTAAATCGAGATCTTCTTTTTTGTGAAGTTTGCTTGTAGTGTTAACTGCAATTATATATTCTGCTCCTAAATCTTTTGCGTATGTTACAGGAATGTTTGCAATAAGTCCTCCATCTACCAACATTAATGTATCTAAATTTATAGGCGATAATAAAAAAGAAACGCTTGCACTGGCTCTCATTGCCTGGCTCAAAGAACCTGAATTAAGCACAATAGGTTTTCCTGAAAGAAGATCTGTACAAACAGCTCTGTATTTTGTTTTTAATTCATCAAAAGAATAATCAATATGAATGGGGGCTTTGAGTGTAACAAGATTTAAATAATTTGAAATCTTTTCTCCATCATTTAATGATGTTGGTATTACAGGTTTAAATCCGTTAAGCCTTAAGCTAAATATTGCTTTATCTTCCGTTATTTTTTGATCAACATAAAGATCACTTCTATCTGTTTTTGAATTAAGTTTTATAAAGTCTTCCCAGTTTGTATTTTTTGCCATAGAATCAATTTCTTGAATGCTATAGCCCATAGAATATAAACCACCGACAATACTTCCCATACTTGTTGAAGTAATAATATCTATGTTTATATCATTTTCTAATAAAGCTTTTAAAACACCAATTTGTGCAAAACCTCTTGCACCTCCACCTGATAAAGCAACTCCAACAATTGGATTGTTAAGCGGAATTTTTTGTTCTATACCAAAAGATAAATGTTTTGTTTTAGTTTTTATTTCGTAGATGTCTTTATTGTTTTGTGTTTGCTGTGCATTTACAAAAAAAACAGAAATAAAAATAAATGTAAGTATTTGTTTTGGTTTGATCATAAAGAGATAAAAATTTAAAGCACTTATATAAAATAATTTATTATATATGCTTTACAAACATAAAAAGATATATCTATTTTTTTCTCTTTGATTGCTTTTTTTGTTGTCTTTGCTTTTCTTCTGCAGCTTCCATCATTTTTGTCATAAAACCACCCGACTTTTTCTTGCCTTTTTTAACAACTGGAACCAACTCTGCACCTTTGTGTTGGTGGTTTATAATATATTGCTGACCAATTGATAATACATTAAACAAGAAATAATAAAGGTTTAGCCCGGAAGGAAAACTCATGAACATAAGTGTTAAAAACACAGGCATTATATAAATAATTGCTTTTTGGTTGGGATCTTTTATGCTCATCTTTTGCTGAAAAAATGTTGTAACTCCCATTAAAATAGCAAGACCACTTATTTCGCTAATACCTATTAACGGTAATTTAAAAGAAAGTGTATAAATAATATCAGGGCTAGATAAATCTGTTATCCAGCCAAAAAATGGTTGTTGTCTTAATTCTATCGCTGATTTAAATAAACCCCACAGAGCTATAAAAATAGGCATTTGTAATAATAAAGGTAAACATCCACCGGCTGGATTAACACCGTATGTGGAATATAGCTTCATTGTTTCTTTACTTACCTTCTGTTTATCATCTCCATATTTCTCTTTTAGTTCTGTTATTTTTGGTTGAAGAAGCTGCATTTTTTTCATTGACTGAAAGCTTTGTTTTGTCAGAGGATATAACACCAGCTTTATAATTAATGAAAATATTACTATAACAAAACCATAGTTGGGAATAAAGTTATGGAGAAAATTAAAGAGAGGTAAAAGAATATATTCAGCTATTGGTCTTACAATTATTTTTAATCCAAAAAAGCTACCAAAATCCACTATTGTTTGAAGTTCTTTTTTATATGAATCCAAAATATCATAATCAACCGGACCTATATAAACACTAAAATTGGTTTCTTCATAATCTAAATTTTTAAATGGTACTGTTAGTTGTGCACTGTAAATTTCTTTAACCCCATTCTTTGGTAAAGCTTCACTTATTCCTCTCAAATATGCGCCTTCAACAGAAGCAGGATCATCAGGAATTATAATGGCTGTAAAATATTTATTTCTAATATTTACCCAATTTATATTTCCATTAAATTCTTTATCTTCTACTTCTCCAATGGTAGATGCATCTATGCTTGTTTTTTCTCCCCCTGAGTAAACGCTTGCGTCAGAATATGTGGCTTCATCAACTGAATTATATTCTACAAATTTTAACCCATTATTCCATATTAAATTGTATGAATTATTACTAATTAAACCATTCATTCCAACAAGCTTAACGCTTGCTTCAATGCTGTAACTGCTACCAAAAAAAGTAAATTCTTTTTTGATATAATGATTGTTGTCAACCTTGTAAACAAAAGGAACAACCACAGAATCTTTTCCTGATAATACATAAGATGTTTTGTTATATTCGTTATTAAACAAAAGGTTTGCTGTGTTTATCTTTTTTCCATCTTCAGAAATGAATGAAAGGTTTAGTGAGCCGCCATCTTTATAATTTATTAATTGAACTTTTGTGGTTTCAATATTTTCGTCTTTTTTAGCACCAATAGAATACCAATTGTTAAATTTTTTCAAATAGTATCTTGTTATATTTCCGCCTTTAGTTGAAAAAATAATTTTTATAAGTTCGTTCTCAATTGAAATTTCTTCTCCCATTTCATTATAATATTTAAAATATTTTCCGTATGTATTGGAATCTTTTTTACTTACAATATTTATTTGAGGAGTGGGTTTATTTTCTATAAATGCTTTATCTTGTTTTGGCTTTGTGGAATCATCTAATACCGTTGTTTTGCTCTTTGGGTTTTTGTCTTGAGTAATTGGTTGTTCGGGTGAATTTAAATACAGCCAAACAACTAATATTGTGCCTATAAGTATAAATGCAATTGTTGTGTTTTTATCCATGTTTTTCTCTTTAGTCTATGGGATCAAACCCGCCTTTAGAAAACGGATTACATCTTAAAATTCTCCAGATTGCTTTTACCGTTCCTTTTACTACTCCAAACTTGTTTATTGCTTTAATTGAATATTCTGAACAAGATGGGTAATATCTACAGGAAGGAGGAAAAAGTGGAGATATAATTTTTTGATATATCTTAATTATGGATATAAATATTTTTCTCAATTATATCCTTTCAGTTATTTTTTTTATTAAATCTAACATACCAGGCATAATTTGCATTAAGCTTACATGCTTGTTTTTGTCTTCGCTTATTTTTTGGGGAGAAAAAATTATTTTTAATTTTAAATTTTTTTGATCGCTTTTTTTTAAAAGTTCTTTTTTATTTAATCTGTAGGATTCTCTTATAAGTCTTTTAACTCTGTTTCTCCAAACGGCGCATCCAAGTTTTTTATAAACAGCAGGTGTTATTTTTACAGTAGTTTTTTTATCGTTCTTTTCTGCTAAATAGATTGCTTTGATTTTTTTATCGGCAGATAAGATCTCTATACCAAGAGATAATACTTCCTTTATTTCTTTTCTACTTTTGAGTTTTTCAAAAGTAGAAAGACCGAACTCTTTCAATGCAATTAATTCTCATCACTAACTGTAAGTTTCTTTCTGACTTTATTTCTACGACTTGCAATCACTTTTCTTCCGCCAACACTCTTCATTCTTTCACGAAATCCGTGCTTATTTTTCCTTTTACGATTGCTTGGTTGAAATGTTCTTTTCATTATAATTCCTTTATACTCAAAAGAGTGTAAAATTATGTAAAAATAGGAAAAAAAACAAGCGTTTTGCACATGTTTTTGTTGTACCTGTTAATGTAAAAATATAAATTATTTTTAATGATTAATTTGCATAGTGAGCATAAATAGTTATATTTTTAACATGTTATATTGACCTACTATTTTGGTTAATATGTTGTTGATAACTTTTTTTTGTGAAAATGTTTCACAAAAAAAGATGTGTTGGTTTTTACTGCTAAAATATTAAAAGATTGTTTGTTTTATTATTTGAGAGCTTGTAAACCATTTGTTTTTAATTGTTTACGTCTTTTGTTTTGATGTTGGCCGTTTGTTGATAATTGTGGTGGTCAAACACGTTTTTTTCGTTTTTTAATAATTAACTTGTTTTTTTAACCTTTTACTTTTGTGGATAAATTTAATGTTGGAAACCCAAACCCCTAAGAAAGTTGATCTCAATTCAGAGAAAATATGGAACAACTGTTTAACTAATATTAAGCGAAATGTTTCCCAAATGACCTTCAACACTTGGTTTTTACCTATAAAACCAATTGACATAAATAATTCAACCTTAAAGGTCCTTTTGCCAAGCCAATTTTTTTGGGAATGGATTGATGAACACTTTAATTCACTAATTCATTCAACAATAACTTCGGTGATTGGTCCGGATGCAAACCTGGCTTATATAATTGCAGATGAAAAAGATGAAGAGCACAACCCTGTTTTTGTTAAACAGGAAAAAGCTGTTAAAAAAAGTGTTGAAATAGAAAAGCCCGACTTTGAAACCTACATAAATCCAAGATACACTTTTGATAATTTTATTAAAGGAGAAGGTAATCAGCTTGCAAGGGCAGCAGCTGGAGCGATTGGTGATAATCCTGGTGGCACTTCTTTTAATCCTCTTTTTGTTTATGGCGGTGTTGGTTTAGGTAAAACACATTTGGTTCAAGCGATAGGAAATAAAATAATACAAAACTTTCCTTTAAAAAAAGCAATTTATCTGTCATCAGATATTTTCACGATAGAGTTTGTTGAGGCTATTCAATCAAACAAAGTGAATGAGTTTTCTAATTTTTATAGAAGCATGGATGTTTTAATTTTAGATGACATACAATTTTTAATTGGAAAAGAAAAAACACAGGATCTGTTCTTTCATATTTTTAATACTCTTCATCAATCAGGAAAACAAATTATACTAACCAGTGATAAACCTCCAAAAGATTTAAAAGGAATGGACGATCGGCTTATTTCCCGCTTTCAATGGGGTTTGTCTGCAGATATACAACCACCTGACTTTGAAACAAGAAATGCTATTCTTAGAAGAAAAGCAGAAGAGTTTGGTTTAGCTTTACCAACCGAGATATTTGAATATATTGCCTCTCATATTGTTTCTAATATAAGAGAGCTGGAAGGTTGTTTAATTAAACTCCTGGCAAACGCTTCATTAAATTCAAAAAAAATTGATTTTGATTTAGTTAAAACTACTGTAAAAGAAATTGCTACCAGCAGACAGGTAAACGTCACCATTGAAAATATTACTTCCGTGGTTTGCAGTTTCTTAAATGTTGGTGAAGATAAAATAAGAGATAAGACAAGAAAGAAAGAAGTGGTTCTTGCTCGACAAATAGCCATGTTTCTTGCTAAAGACCTGACTCGTTCTTCGCTTAAAACTATTGGGCTGCATTTTGGTGGAAGAGATCATTCTACTGTAATTCATGCTTGTACGTCTGTTGAAAAAAACATTATTGTTGATGAGTCTATGAAAGAACTGGTAAAAAAAATAAAAGAAAAAATTGAATTAGACAGCGTTTAATTATGTTAAAAATGTGTTAATAAGAGTCTGGTTATTTGTTAAAAACACCTCTCTTTTTATTTTTATGTTAATAATAAAATTGTAAGAACTTTTTATTAAACTTTTCTTTTTTGTAAAATTCTTTTTAGACAAGGTTTTATAGGCTTATTAACATATTAACACATTTATAATAATTATTAATTTATTTATATATATATTATATATTAATTAATGGTGTTAATAAAAATATTTTATTGATTATATTTAAATTTTTTAGTTAGTTGAGGTATGCTAATCAAAACAATTTCTAAAATAAAAAAGAATAAATATCTTTATTTAATTCTTATATTTTATATATTAGTTATATCATCTCAAGGCTGTAAAACAAAGGTTGACAACAGGGTTACATTTAATAACTTATCGACCACCGATTTAATTATTAATTTTAGAGGTGAAGCAATTACAGTAAGTGTTGGACAAAAAGCTGACATTACAGAAATTCAACAAGGTACTTATTCTTATGCTACAAGTTTTAATTTACCGATAGGTGCAACAAGTTCAACAACATTTGGAGATGTTACCGGATCGGTATTAATTAAAGCAGATACTAAAGTTAATGTAATTTATACAAGCACTATTAAAGACGGTATTTTTACGCTTTCTGCAACCCTAACAACTAGCGAAGATCAAAGCACACCGACAAGCCCATAAACCAAGAAAAAACCTTGAAAATAATTAAAAAAGAAAGAATTTTTAAGTCTCATTTAATTGAGATTAGAGAGAAAAAAGTGTAATTTTAAATGATAAATATGAGAGGTTTTAATGGAGTTTAATTTAAATAGTAAAGAGCTAGAAAAACTTTTATCAAAAGTAATACCCGCCGTACCAACAAGAACCCCAATGTCTATTTTAGAGAACTTTTTGTTTGAAATAGAAGAAGGTTTGTTAACGGTTTATTCTACCGATTTGGAAATTTCTTTACGCTCTTCTATGAAGATTAATTCAGAAGGAAAAACAAAAATCGTTGTGCCTGCACATCTTTTATATGATGTTGTAAGAACGTTAAGCGATACGCAAATTAAGTTTGAAACAGGAACTAATTCAAAACTTAAAATATCTACAGACAACGGAACATACAGTCTTGGGTATTCTTCGCCCGAAGAATTTCCAACAGTTCCAGAAGTAGTTTCAGAAAATGAAATAAATATAAATGGTAAAGAATTAAAAAAAGCTATAGACCTAACATCATTTGCTATGAGCAAAGAAGATATGCGTCCGGCCATGACAGGCATGTTGTTTGAGTTTACAAAAGAAGGAGTAAACTTCGTTTCAACAGACGGACACAGACTGGTTAGATATACAAACAAAAAAATTAAGAATCCTAAAGAAGAACAATTTATAATTCCAGAAAGAGCAATAAATGTTTTATCAAAATTATTAACGGAAAAAGAAATAAAAGCAACTTTTAGTAAAACCAATGTTTGTTTTAATATTGGAGATGTGATTTTTGTATCAAGGTTAATTGCAGAGAAGTATCCTGCATACAACAGCGTAATTCCGATGGAAAACGAAACAGAACTAAAAATAAATAAAAACGAAATACTTTCTACAGTAAAAAGAATGTGCCTGTTTTCTACAACAAATACAAAACAGGTTAAGTTTTCAATTAATGAAAACAGCCTGATTGTAGCAGCAGAAGATATTGACAGCGGATCTAGTGCAAAAGAACAAGTTAAATGTGAATATAGCGGCGACCAGATGGATATTGGTTTTAACACAGCATATGTTTTAGATATACTTTCACATATAAACGAAAATGAAATTTTATTTAAACTTCATTCTCCGACAAAAGCATGTATAATAGAGCCGACAAAACAAAAAGAAGATGAAGACCTGATGCTTTTATTAATGCCTGTTCGTTTAAATGGGTAGAATGAAATTATTATCTATTCGTCTAAAAAATTTTAGAAAACACAAAGAAACCAACCTAACTTTTTCAAAAAAGTTAAATTTTATAGTTGGATCAAACGGTGCAGGGAAAACAACAATATTGGAAGGAATATATTATTTGTGCACAAACAGAAATTTTAATACAAGAAATGATAGCGAGGTTGTTTTTTTAGGCGAGAATAATTTTGAGATAGAAGGAAAAATTAAAACAAAAAACGAAAACAAAGTTCGTGTATATTATTCTTTAGATAATAACAAAAAGACATATTTAAAGAATGATAAAAAGATAAACAAAACAACAGAGATTATAGGAAGTTTTCCAATAGTTACATTAACACCTGCAGACCTTTTTTTGACAAAGGGTTTTCCAGGTGACAGAAGAAAATTTTTTGATTCAATTTTATGCCAGGCAAGCGAAACATATCTAAAAAACTTGTTAGACTATAATAAAACTATAAAACAAAGAGCAGCTCTTTTGTTTCTGTTAAAGAACAATTCTTCAAACCAATTATTTAATGAATTAGAATCATGGAATGAAAAATTAATACAATCCGGAATTTATTTAATCAAAAAAAGGTTTGGTTTTATAAATGAATTTAAAAAATATGTTATGAATTCTTATTTAGAAATAATGGAAAACGAAGAAAAACCTAACATTGTTTATTCGTTTTTAAGTTCAGAAGAACAAAACATTACAAACCTTGAAGAAAAATTTAGAAACCAATTAAAATTAAAAAAAGAAGATGAATTAAAAAGATCAGTGAACCTGGTTGGACCACATAAAGACGAATTCATTTTTTTATTAGACAATATAGAACTAAAAAAATATGGATCTCAAGGGCAGCACAAAACCTTTCAAATAGCTTTAAGATTTGCCGAGTTTTTTTATTTAAAACAGTTAAGTGGAACAACACCTATGTTTTTGCTTGATGATGTTTTTGGAAAGTTAGATTCATTAAGAGCAAAAAAAATTAGCAGTTATTTAAGAAAGGTAGGACAAGCATTTGTTACCGTTACAGATCTTGCAGATTTTTCTTTCTTTGATAAACAAAATGATGATAAAATTATAAAAGTGAACGAAGGTGTTGCAAAATATGCCTAGTGGTTTTAAAAGCCTTAAGGAAATTTTTGAAAAGGAACCAAAATTAAAAGGAATAAGAAGCACTGTAAAAGAATCAATGGTAATATCAGAGTTTCATTCGATTTTTCCAGAATTTAAAAAAGCAGTTGTTCCTGAGAAGATAGAGAAGAAAAGATTATTCCTTAAGGTTGAGAATTCAGTTTGGAGGAACGAGTTAAAATTTAAAGAAATTGAAATCATTAAAAAAATTAATACGTACTTTAAGACAGAAATAATTAAATGGATAAAATTTACACCTTAAAAGTTAAAAGAACAGATAAACAAAAAATGGCAAAACAAAAAGCAAAAAACGGAAACTATAACGCAGAAAACATTAATGTGTTAAAGGGGCTTGATGCAGTTAGAAAAAGACCCGCAATGTATATTGGTGATATTAGCTCAAGGGGTTTCCATCACCTGATAAATGAAGTTGTAGATAACAGTATTGATGAAGCTTTGGCAGGGTATGCTGATAGAGTTATTATAACAATTAATAAAGATGAGAGTGTAAGCGTTGAAGATAACGGCAGAGGAATTCCGATTGATATTCACAAAGAAGAAAAAATTTCTGCACTTGAAGTTGTAATGACTGTATTACACGCCGGTGGTAAATTTGATAAAAACTCATATAAGGTCTCGGGTGGTTTGCACGGTGTTGGTGTCTCAGTTGTTAATGCTTTGTCCGAATGGCTAAAGGTAGAAGTAAAAAGAGATGGAAAAGTATATGTTCAGGAATACAAAAAGGGTATTCCTCAGTATAGAGTAAAGGAGGTAGGAAAAGTAAAACAAAAAGATTCCGGGACAAAAGTAACCTTCTTGCCGGATAGCAGCATATTTAAAGTATCTGAATTTAAGTTTGACACCATAGCTGATAGAATGAGAGAGCTGGCCTATTTAAATAAAACAATCTCTATTCAAGTTATTGATAAAAGAAATGGTGGTGAAGAAGAAACCTTTCATTTTAAAGGCGGAATTATTGAGTTTGTTAAATATATAAACAGCACAAGAACACAGCTACACAAAACCGTTTACATCGAGGGTGAAAAAGAAGAAACACCGGTAGAGATCGCCTTTCAATATACGGACGTATATTCAGAAAACATTTTTTCTTATGTAAATAATATTAACACTCATGAAGGTGGTACACATCTAGTTGGTTTTAAAACAGCTTTGACCAGAACCTTAAATAACTATGCATATAAAAATGGTTTGATAAAAGAAGGAAAACTAACATTGACAGGGGATGATTTCAGAGAAGGGCTGACTGCAATTATTTCTGTAAAAGTACCTGAACCACAGTTTGAAGGACAGACAAAAACAAAGTTAGGCAACAGCGAAACCAAATCAATTGTTGAAACATTGGTTGGTGAAAAACTTGGAGAATTTTTAGAAGAAAACCCTTCTGTTGGCAAAAAAATTATTGAAAAATGTATGAGAGCAGCAGAAGCAAGAAATGCTGCCAGAAAAGCACGTGAGCTCGCCAGAAGGAAAAATGCACTAGACAATATGAATCTACCAGGAAAACTTGCTGACTGCTCTATAACAGACCCTGAGCATTGTGAAATTTATATTGTTGAGGGTGATTCAGCGGGTGGTTCTGCAAAACAAGGCAGGGACAGAAGATTTCAGGCCATTCTACCTTTGAAAGGAAAAATATTAAATGTGGAAAAAGCAAAGCTAAACAAAATTCTTGAAAACAATGAAATTAAAGCAATTATTTCTGCTGTTGGTGCAGGATTTGGTGCAGAGTTTGACGAAACAAAATCCAGATATGGAAAAATAATTTTAATGACAGATGCAGATGTTGATGGAAGCCATATTAGAACGTTGCTATTAACATTTTTCTATAGACATATGAAAGAGCTTATATCAACAGGAAAAGTTTATATTGCTCAACCACCTCTTTATAAAATTAAGAAGGGAAAACAAGAACAATATGCCTTTGATGAAAAAGAAAGGGATGAAATTTTAAAGAGATTAAAAGTAAATGGTAAAGATGTTGATGTAGAAGAGATTGAAGATGAAACCGAAGAATCAAAAACCAAGGGTGTAACTATTTCAAGATATAAAGGTCTTGGAGAAATGAACCCTCTTCAACTTTGGGAAACAACAATGGATCCTGAAACAAGAACGATTCTTCAAGTCAACCTTGAAAGTGCTGCATCAGCAGACAAAATTTTTGAAACGTTAATGGGTGACGAAGTAGAACCCAGAAGAGAATTTATTGAAAAGAACTCCAAATATGTTAAAAATTTGGATATTTAGTAACAGTTAAAACATAACAGAATAGCATGGCAACAATTTTTGAAAAAATAATACCTGTATCATTAGAAGATGAAATGAAGTCGTCTTACATAGACTACTCGATGTCTGTAATAGTTTCCAGAGCATTACCTGACGTAAGAGATGGGCTTAAACCTGTACATAGAAGAGTGCTTTATGGAATGAAAGATCTGGGTGTAACACACAATAAACCATATAAAAAGTCAGCAAGAATTGTGGGTGAAGTTCTAGGTAAGTATCACCCACATGGTGATACGGCCGTTTATGATTCTATGGTTAGAATGGTTCAGGAATTTTCTCTAAGATATCCACTTGTTGAAGGACAAGGAAATTTTGGATCTGTAGACGGTGACTCTCCTGCGGCAATGCGTTATACTGAAGCAAGAATGGCTAACATTGCAAACGAAATGTTGAAAGATCTTGATAAAAACACCGTTGATTTTATTCCAAATTTTGATGATTCATTACAAGAACCTACAGTCTTACCATCCTACATTCCAAACTTATTGATTAACGGCTCAAGCGGTATTGCAGTAGGTATGTCAACAAATATTCCTCCGCACAATCTTACAGAAATTATAAATGGATTAATTGCTTTAATAAAAAAACCGACTACAACCTCAGAGCAATTAATGAAACATGTTTTAGCGCCAGATTTTCCAACAGGTGGAATAATTTACGGCTTTGATGGAGTAAAATCCGCTTATAAAACAGGTCGTGGGATTTTAAAAATAAGAGCTAAAGCCAACATTGAAACATTAAAAAATGGTAGGGAAAATATTGTTGTTACCGAACTTCCATACCAGGTTAACAAATCAAACCTAATAGAAAAAATTGCAATTTTAGTA
>Ga0210038_1001147_pt1 | contig 13939 bp, 8 predicted proteins | sample CryGeyCG2114_020_FD_183970 | JGI IMG/M metagenome (GOLD analysis project Ga0210038, IMG submission 183970) | Groundwater microbial communities from aquifer - Crystal Geyser CG15_big_fil_post_rev_8/21/14_0.20 (SPAdes) (version 2) | ecosystem: Environmental > Aquatic > Deep subsurface > Groundwater... | reverse complement strand
AAAAGTGCAAAAAGAGGTAACTCGAACGAGCTTTTAAGACAAAAACTTAAAAATTGACTCAACTTTCTTTATAGAAGTTCAAAAGAAAGTCAAAAAAATAGAGTGTGCAAATTTAGACAGCTAAAAGAGTTGTTTTTAGAGGTGCCCATATATGAATCGATATAATCCTCCTTTTAAATTAAAAAGTTAAAATATATGGAATGAAATTGCTAATAAAAAAAATCTCACTTATCATGTGGAATGATAGAAAAAAAAATATCTTTCGTGTTATAGAAAAATCGTATGCACGTTATAAAAAGGATGGATATAACGGTATGATTTCGAGACTAAATCAAGAATATATAAAGCTTTATCCAGAGACTCAAACATACAGAGAGTCAGATTATAACCTATGGATATCTCAAAATGAAAAAGATATATTCAAAAGCAAAAAATTAGTTTACAATCCATTGGTATCTATTATTACGCCAACATACAATACAGATGAAAAATATTTAACAAAAATGATAGAGTCTGTTCTGGCTCAAACTTACACTCATTGGGAACTATGCATAGCCGACGATGCTTCGACTAACAAAAATACGCTCAATGTTATTCATAAGTATGAACAAGCCCACCCAAACATCAAAGTAGCCTATCGAAAAGTGAATGGTCATATAAGTGAGGCAAGTAACTCTGCTTTAGCCATAGCCACTGGTACATACTTGGCGTTTTTAGATCACGATGATACACTTGCTCCAAATGCACTCCATGAGATGGTTAAAAAATTAAACACAAATCCAAAACTCAAACTGATCTATTCAGATGAAGACAAGATAGACGAAAACGACAACCGCTACAACCCTCACTTCAAATCTGCTTGGAATCCAGACATGTTTTTTTCCCAAAACTATATCTGCCATCTTCTGTTTTTAGAAAAAAGTGTCGTTGACACAGTAAAAGGTTTTCGAGCTGGATATGAAGGGAGTCAAGACTATGATTTACTCTTAAGATGCTTGGAATACATAAAATATGAAGAGATAGACAGAGTAGAAAAAGTACTTTACCACTGGAGAGCTATAAAGGGTTCAACTGCTTACGGTAGTGGAGAAAAAGAGTATGCTCACGACGCTGGACTAAGAGCACTTCAGGACTGTTTTTTTAAACAAAATGTAAATATAACAGTAGAAGATGGCTTGTTACCAAACACATATAAAGTTCACTATCCTATTTTAAGTGAACCATTAGTCAGTTTACTCATCCCAACAAGAGATGGCTACGATATTTTACATAAATGCGTAGAGGGCATACTAGAAAAAACAGTATATAAAAATTATGAGATTATTATTTTAGATAACGAAACCACATGCCAAAAAACATTAGCTTATTTTGAAAAAATAAAAAAGCATAAGAATATAAGTGTCTTAGAATACCATAAACCATTTAACTACTCAGCTATAAACAACTTTGGTGTTAAGCATGCCAAAGGTGAAATCATTGGACTTATTAACAACGATGTGGAAGTCATAAGCAAAGGTTGGCTCACTGAAATGGTAAGTCATGCCATCAGACCTGAGATAGGTGCAGTTGGTGCTATGCTTTACTATGACAACAACACCATCCAACATGCGGGTGTAGTTCTGGGTATAGGTGGAGTTGCTGGACACTCTCATAAGTACTTTCATAAAGATGAATATGGGTACTTCTCTAGACTAAAAATCATACAAAATTACTCAGCTGTCACAGGGGCCTGTCTCGTTGTAAGAAAAAGTCTTTACGAAGAAGTAGGGGGACTAGAAGAAGAACATTTGAAAGTAGCATTTAATGATGTAGACTTTTGTCTAAAGCTTCTTCAAAAAGGTTATAGAAACTTGTGGACACCATACGTGGAACTCTACCATCATGAGTCTATAAGCAGAGGACAAGAAAACAACCCTGAAAAAATCAAACGCTTTAATAGTGAAGTAGAACATATGAAAAATAAATGGCAAAGCAATCTAAAAGTAGATACTTTGTATAATCGCAATCTCACAAATATAAATGAAAATTTTGGATTCAATTTTGATGCATAAAGATAAGTTTTTTTACCTACATATACCTAAGACTGCTGGCAGTTCTATCAATAAGTTTTTAACTTCTCAGTTTGAAGAAGATGAATGTTTGACACATATAGAAAGTAGAATAGATTTTCAAGATGAAGAAGATGTTAAAAAAGCAGATACTTATAAACTATTGTCAGGTCACATTCAACTTCCTCAGATGCAACAGAAACTAAAGGTTTTCAATACAAGAACTACAATTGCTACATTTCGCATACCAATAGAACATGTAGTATCTCATTTATGTTGGGTAAGAAAACTTGGTGAGCCTTCTGAAAAACAAAGACTAATGCAACATAATAAGACAGTTCAAAAAATAGTGGCTAAACTTGTTAAAACAGACTTGTCAAATGCTAGCGAAATAACTAAACTTATAGTGTGGCTAGAAAAAGAAAACATATATCTTTTTCATGACACTCAGACAAGGTACTTATGTAGTGGACCATCGGGAAATCCATCACCTGCACTAATAAACCAAGCTCTACTAAACTTGAATAGACTAGATTATGTAGGTACAGTGGAAAGACTTGATGAGTTCTTTGCAATGCTTTGCTACAAAGAAGCCTGGAAATTATCAACTACTCACAATATAAAAGAAAATACAAATGAGAGTCATTATGGACTCGATATAAAAGACGAAACCATAAACAAAGCACTTCAACCTCTTGTACAATGGGATAACCTTATTTATAGAGTAGCAAGAGAAAGATTTATCGACGATATGCATGCCTTTTTAGCCGAACTTGAAAAAAGTAAATTGCCAAGGTTTAGTAGTATTAAAGAACGATTAATAATGAATCAGTTCATCAATAAGGGAGTCTAATAAATGAAAACTTGTATCATAGTACTTGGAATGCACAGAAGTGGAACATCTGCGTTGACAGGTGTATTGGAAAAGCTAGGTCTTGAACTTGGTTCTGAATTATTGCCACCAACACCAGAAAATGAAAAAGGTTATTTTGAAAATGTCAAAATAATGGATCTCAATGACAGAATATTGCTTGATAATAATTCTCTTTGGAGTGATACAGAGTATGAACTTACGATAAATGAAAATTTATTTGATAGTTATGTTAAACAAGCAAAAGATATTTTAGAGGAAGAATTTCAATACAGTAAACTCTTTGCCATAAAAGACCCTAGACTTTGCATAATATTTCCTGTTTGGGAAGAAGCACTCAAACAGTTAAATATCCAAATCAAGATTATCTTACCACATAGAAATCCTTTCGAAGTTGCAAAGTCTCTAAAAACACGTAATGGCTTTAGTGTGGAAAAATCACTTTTATTGTGGAGTAAACATTTTTATCATGCGGAATACTTTAGTAGAGGGTATGAGAGACTCTTTGTTGATTTTGATACTCTTGTAAATGATTTGGACACTCAGGTTAAAAGTATAAAAGCCTTTGTGGGCTTAGATAAAGCTAGTCTCGATGATATTGGCGATTTCATAGAATCGGGTCTAAAACATAAAAACATATCCTATGAGAACATAAAAGATTCGATACCAGCTTTTGTAAGAGAAATAGTGCTTCTTATGAAAGAACACACACTAAACGAAACCTCATACAAAGTTTTCGATAGACTTAGGGAAGAACTTTTAGCAAGTATAAATATTTTTCATAGTCAGGATGTACTCTCTGATGTAGTATTATACAAAGAGTTGTCTTTAGAAAAGACTCGACTAGAGCAAGAAAACCAGCTGCTTAAAAAAATAAGTGATGTAGCACTTTTAGATGCTGAGTACTATTTGGAAAAATATGTAGATATAAAAAATGCTGGATTAGACCCTTTAAAACATTTCGTAGAAAATGGTAAAGGAGAAGGTCGGAACCCTAATGCTGATTGTGAATATCATAGCATAGATGTTCGAGGTGTTGTCTCAAATAGTGAGATGATATATGCTCAAAACAAAGAATTACAAAAAAGAGAGCAAGAACTCAACCAAAAAGTAATTGTCATCCAAGATTTAGAAATTCAAAAAGAGCAACAAACTACCCAACTGCAAAACAAAGCAGAGCAAATTGTAAACCTTCAAACAGAACATGAGACAAGAGTCCAAGAGATTCAAGAACTCAATGCTCAAATGGACAGTATAGTTCAAGACCTCGTAGCAGTTAAAGAGAGTAAGTCCGAACTAGAAGAGCAAACACGAGAGAAGATAGCAACACTTACAGAAGAGATACAAAACCTCACTTCTCAAAACGCAAACCTAAACGAAGAGAAAGAGCAACAAACTACCCAACTGCAAAACAAAGCAGAGCAAATTGTAAACCTTCAAACAGAACATGAGACAAGAGTCCAAGAGATTCAAGAACTCAATGCTCAAATGGACAGTATAGTTCAAGACCTCGTAGCAGTTAAAGAGAGTAAGTCCGAACTAGAAGAGCAAACACGAGAGAAGATAGCAACACTTACAGAAGAGATACAAAACCTCACTTCTCAAAACGCAAACCTAAACGAAGAGAAAGAGCAACAAACTACCCAACTGCAAAACAAAGCAGAGCAAATTGCAAACCTTCAAACACAACAGACACAACTTCAAACTGAACATGAGACAAGAGTCCAAGAGCTTAATACTCAGATGGATTTAATTGTAGAGGATTTAGCAAGTATTAAAGAGTGTAAATGCTGGATTTATACTAAACCTATCCGTGATTTAAAAAAGATATTTGGAGAATAATGATGGCAAAAAAAATAGATATAAAAAAGATTATTTTAAAAAGTAACCTATTTGATAAAATATTTTATTTAAAAGAGTATCAGGATGTTAGACGAGCAGACCAAATTCCTATAGACCATTATTGTAAAATCGGAATTACAGAAGATAGAAAACCAAATGAGCACTTTGATCCTATTTGGTATAGAGAGCATTATTCAGATGTTAAAGATGATGGTGCCTATTCATTAATACATTATATTATTCATGGAAAAAAAGAAAATAGATTTATTAGCGAAAAAGAAAAAAATGAGTATGAATTATTAGAAAATAAGAATTTTGATATTGATTTTTATAAAAATAGCCATGAAGATTTGAAAAAACAAGATGAGAATTTCAACCCTTTATTACATTACATTAGACATGGAAAATATGAAAAACGAAACATTAAATTTAATGAAACAATAATTGATGAAGTTAAAATAGTGGAAGAATCTTTTGATAGTAAATATTATCTTGATACAAATCCCGATGTGAAATCTGCTGGAGTCAACCCCTTTGAACATTATATATACAACGGATGGAAGGAAGGAAGAAAGCCAAATATATGGTTTGAACCTACCTTTTATTTAAAAAAGTATGATGACATCAAGAACGCAGGAGTAGAGCCACTTACACATTACATTACTATGGGACAACATGAAGGAAGGCAACCAAAATATATTCCAGAGCTTAGTAAGAAAAGTTATTTTTCATATATAAGTCAACAAAATTCAAAAAAGGATTATCAAGAGTCATATGTAGAGTTTATAGAACATGATAAACTTCAGACAGATATTAAATTGATTGCGTGGTATCTACCACAATTTCATCCGATTCCTGCCAATGATAAAACATGGGGGAAAGGTTTTACTGAATGGACAAATGTTTCTAAAGCCTTACCACAATATGAAGGTCATTATCAGCCAAGATTACCCGGAGAGCTTGGCTATTATGATTTAAGACTCATAGAGATACAAAAAAGACAAATAGAATTAGCAAAAAACTATGGACTTCATGGTTTTTGTTACCACTACTACTGGTTTGATGGAGAAAAGGTAATGGATACTCCACTTCAGCAAGTGTTAGATAATCCAGATTTAGATTTTCCATTTTGTATAAATTGGGCAAATGAAAACTGGACAAAAAGATGGGATGGCTTGGATCAAGATGTGATTTATACTCAGAATCATACTCTAGAAGATGACATTGCTTTTTTGGAGGCCATCAAACCAATATTGACTGATAAACGGTATATAAAAGTAAATAATAAGCCTCTTCTCATGCTGTATCGACCTAGCTTGTTTCCTGATATAAAGGCTACTGTTGCACGCTGGAGAGAGCATGCTGTACAAATCGGCATCGGCGAACTTTATTTGGTGATGACACATTCTTTTGAAAATATTGATCCAACTACATTAGGATTTGATGCAGCGGTTGATTTTGCACCTAACCACTTTAAAGCTGATAATATCATAGAAGAACAGCAATATTACAATAAAGACTTTACTGGTAATGTTTATGATTATGACTCCTTAATAAACTATAATCTAGAGTATGAAGAGCCATCTTATACTAAATTTAGAAGTCTTTGCCCAAGTTGGGATAATGAAGCTAGAAAACCTGGCAAAGGAACCGTATTTCAAAATGCTACACCTGCTAAATATAAAAAATGGTTAGAACATTTAGTCAAATATACTGAGCATCATAGAAAAGGTGATGAAAAACTTCTATTTGTAAATGCTTGGAATGAATGGGCGGAAGGAGCATATCTTGAACCTGATAGAAAATTGGGATATGCTTATCTAGAAGCAACATACGATATTCTAAAAAAAAAGTCTGAAAGTAAAAAGCTTATTGTAGTGTCACACGACGCGTATTTTCATGGAGCGCAGTTTTTAGCTTTAAATATTGCGCAAACATTAAAAGAGTATTTTAATTACGAGATTGAGATACTTTTGTGTGGAGAAGGCGGTTTAATCCCTGAATTTGAAAAAGTAGGAGTTACCCACCATCTTTACAAACTTTCTGTTGAACAACAAGAAGTACTGCTAACACAGTTGTACCAAAACGGATTTACGAAAGCTATTGCCAATACAAGTGTTGTGGGCAATTTAGTAGAGCAGTTGCACAATAAAAGTTTTGAAGTTCTTTCTCTCATTCATGAGATGGAAGCCGTTATCAAACAATATGGTCTAGAGGGCTCTATAGATAAAATTGCTAAGTTTGCACAAACAATTATCTTTCCATCAGAAATAGTAAAACAAGACTTTCAGAAATTTGTTGAGCTGAATGATAATAAAACATTTCTCATGCCTCAAGGGCTTTTCAGAAAGAACAAATACAAGTATCAAAAAAATGTGGCAAGAGAAAAACTGCTTCAAGAGCTACAAATTCCACATAACTCAAAAATTATTTTGAATCTTGCATATGGAGACTACAGAAAAGGAATCGATATCTTTGTAGAAACAGGCATAAAAGCTATACAAAAGAATAAAGATTTACATTTTTTATGGGTAGGTCATTATCAAGATGAACTTGTTAATCCCCTAAAGGAAATGATTAAAGCAAATAATTATGAAAGAAATTTTCATTTTGTCGGATTGCAAAAAGATATAGAACACTATTACGCAGGGAGTGATATTTTTTATTTAACTTCTAGAGAAGATCCTTTTCCTTCTGTAGTACTGGATGCTATGAATGTTGGTTTACCGATTTTGGCATTTAAAGGTGCAGGTGGATTTGAAGATGTCCTTTCACAAGGTTGCGGGATTCTTGTAGAAAAAGAAAATTTTGAAGAAATTTATAGCACAATAAATTCCTTACTAACAAACCATGAACTATATAATACTATAGCTCAAAAAAGCATGGAGATGATAGAGCAAGAGTATTGTTTCGTGCATTATTTATTCAAACTACTCGAACTTTTAGATGAAGATATCAAAAAAGTATCGGTAGTGATTCCCAACTACAACTACGAAAAATATATCGAAGAAAGAATAGAAAGTATTGCTAAACAAACCTATCCTATTTTCGAAATTGTCTATTTGGATGATAAATCGGTTGATGGCAGTTTGGTGATTGCCGAGACCACATTACAAAAGTACGATATACCGTTTAAAATTTTCAAGAACGACATTAACTCTGGTTCCGTGTATAAGCAATGGCTTAAAGGAATTCGTCTGGCACAAGGCGATTTTATCTGGATAGCCGAAGCGGATGATCTGGCATCCGAAACTTTTTTAGAAACATTGCTTGAACAATTTAACGAACTATCTGTTGCGCTTGCATACTCTCAATCAGCCATCATTGATGAAAACGGTAAAGAAATTTACAGTCATGTCCGATCTCATACTGATGCGATTGATCAGGAGCGATGGGAACATGACTACATCGAAAAAGGTGACGTTGAGATTAGAAATGCTTTGGCATATAGAAATACTATCCCCAATGTAAGTGCTTGTGTATTTGCAGCAAAAGCACTGCAGGAAAGTGCCGGAGATGAATTGACAGAATATCGCTATTGCGGTGATTGGTATTTATATATTAAATTGTTACAAAAATATGACATAGCTTTTATTAGTCATGCTCTTAACCATTTTAGAAAGCATGCTTCCAATGTAACAACGACCAATACTTTCAAACCTGAGTATATTCAGGAAATCATGGCTATCAAACGTTATATCTCTGATAATTACGTATTTAATCAATCTGAGCTTGATAAAATGATGAAGATATTTAGCAATGATTTCATCGAGCACAATCCAAATAAAGATCAGATACTTGCTTCCATCCCTTCTACTTTGGAAACGTTATCTGAAGCAAAATCGAAAAAGATCTCCTTTGTAACTTTCAACGAAGAGTTTGGCGGTAGCGAGGTGCTTTGGTTTGAACTGTCTCAAAAGTTGGGTATTGAAGGGCATGATATTCAGGTGTTTTGTCCAAAAAGGCTTCTTGGAGAAAAAAGACTTGGACAATTAATGAAATGTGGGATAGACGTTCATGAACTAGAAGTGGTGGACTCTAACACTCTTAATGGTATCGTCTCAGATCTGGTCATTTTTTCTACGGGTGACCACAATGCAGGCGGGGCATTGTTTAGCTACTGCATCGAACGCAAGATTGACTATATTATTATCAATCAGCTTGTCAAAGAAACTATGTGGCCGGACAATCAAGAGTTTCTGCAGACATTGTTTAGAGGATATCAATATGCCAGACAAACTTTTTTTACGTCAAAAAACAATATAGAGATTTTTGAAAAAAAGATGCAGGGTAAACTTCACAATGCCAAGATTCATTTCAATCCGATCGATATCAATCGTAACGATTATGTCTCATTTCCTGCGGTGGATACATACTGGCATGTCGCTTTTCCTGCCAGACTGCTAACGGTTCACAAAGGGCAGGATCTTCTTCTGGAAGTATTGTCTCAGCCAAAATGGAAAGAGAGAAACCTTGTCGTGAACTTTTACGGGCAGGGTCCCGATGAAGAGAAACTCAAAACAATGGCACAACAATACGGCTTAACCAATGTTCGTTTTTTAGGTCATGTTGATAGTATGCGAAAAATTTGGGAGGTCAATCACGCTTTTATTCTCACTTCATACATGGAAGGACTGCCCATTGTCCTGCTAAGTGCCATGTTTGCGGGAAGGGTGCCGATTGTAACAAATGTCGGAGGGAATAGCGAAGTCGTTGTAGACAATGTCAATGGGTTTATTTCCAGGGATGTTTCCATAGAAGCGATCGATGAACTTTTGGAAAGAGCATGGGTGAAGAGGGATAATTGGGAAACATTCGGACAAAGAGCAAGCGCGCATATTGCTACACATTATCCGTCTGATCCTATCGACCATTTTATAAAAGAAATAAAACTTTAGGACAGCTTATGAAAAAAACGATTTACTTACATATTGGTACGCATAAAACAGGAACGACGGCTATACAGAATCTTTTGTATGAAAATCATAAGCTATTAGAGACATACGATGTATCGTATTTACCCGATAATACCATTTGGGCAGGGCATCATTATTTAGGTTGGGCCTTTAGAGGCAATACCTCTGTGTTAAAAGAGTACTGTAAGTTTTATGATTATGGAATTTTAAATTTTTTAGAAGATTCTATCAATAAATCCGAATGTTCCAAATTTATCTTAAGCTCTGAAAATTTTTATATGATGGAAAATAGAGAATATGCTGAAAAGTTTTTTGAAAGATTTAGTAATTTTGAAATCAAGATTATCGTTTACTTGAGAAATCAGTTGGATTTTTTAGAAGCGTGGTATTATGAAATGGTTCGTGAAAGTTATGGTCAAATGCCACTAGATTTTAATACTTTTGTAGATAAACCAAAATACAATTTGGATTATTATGACATGCTCAAAAAATGGGAAACATTTGTAGGTAAAGATAATATGATTATAAAATCATATGAAAAAGCTAAAAAAAATAAAAACTTGCTTTCGGATTTTTTAAAAATTTTCCAAATAGATGATTTTGAAAAATTTTCACAACCAAAAATAACTAATGAAAGAATGAATGATCTACAGCTTCTTCTTATTAGAGGAATTAACAATTTAAGTTTAGATTCTCAACTTCGTGACACTGTAGTAAAAGAAATTTTAATCAATGAAGAGATTAAAAACAATGACTTTTCTTATTCGGTTATGAATACATCGACTAAAGAAAAAATACAAAAACAATATGCTTTAAGTAACCAAAAATTATTTGATATTTACGGTATTAAAATAGAAATGGATTAAAAACACATGGCAAAAAAACTTTATATCCATATAGGGATACCAAAAACGGGCAGTAGCGCTCTTCAAGCTTTCTTAGGTCTCAACCAAGACTATATCGCTAAAAATTTTAATTATGCTTATCCTTGGCACGCGGGGTTTAATCAAGCTTATCAAACAAGTGCAGGAAATGCACCAGAATTGGCTCAATGGATTACCAAAGACAACTACAATGTATTCAAAGCTAAAATAGAAAAAATCAAAGAAGACAATATAATATTGTCTTCAGAAATTCTTTTTCACACTTGTCGGCTTCAACCAGAACAATTTGCGTCTTTTTTCAGTGAATATGATTTTAAAATTATATGCTACATAAGAAAAATCGATGATTTTATCGATAGTGTCATCAATCAGCTTATTAAAAATCATGACTTAATAGACCATACAGAGTTAACCAAAATTATGAAAGCTCATGATTACGCTGACGTCTTACTCAATTTGGAAAAATATATAGACAAGGAAAAGATAGATATCCGTTTTTATAAAAATAACTCTTATTTAGGAGGTAATATTTATAATGATTTTTTTGATGCTCTTGATTTGAATTTTGATAAGTTTGATAAAACCCAGCTAATCTACCCGGAAGCGATTTTGAACCCGTCACTCAACAGGAACGCTTTAGAATTTAGAAAAATTTTAAATCGCATAGAATTTAACAAATTTGGGAATGTTTATAAAAACTCCATAAATGGTATTCTCGCCAAATACAGTGTAGATCATCCGAATATGCAACGAGAAATATTGACTCAAGAACAAAGATATTTTCTGATTCAAAACTACAAAGAAAAAGAAGTCACTTTGAATAAATACTTTTTTGATAACAGTGAAAGAATTTTTTCATATGCTGATGTTATTCATAATAGCAGTATTCCCTTTTCATTTACCTATGAAGATGCTTTAGAAATACTCGAATTTATTTTTAAAGAGGATCAAGAAACTTTTTTTAAAATCTTGAAGCTTTTTGAGACTCACATGGAGAATGAAGATTTTTTTTCTACACTTTTGAAAAATTTTTGTTTAAAAAATATTTTCAATGAAACGAAGCATATTGATTCTCATTTTGGAACAATTCTTCCTAAACTGTTTCAAAAAATGTTTACTGTAAATCACAAAAATTTCCATAATGTAATTAACAAAAAAAATGCTGATGTTGAAAAAATGGTTAACAGTGCAAATATGACATTTGACCTTTACACGCGGGCAGGCAATCCGTTCATTGTCTTAGAACCTATGAAACTTCCTAAAAAAATGACAGGTCTATTTGTAATAATTAAAATGGAATCTTCATGCCACCCAATTTTGAAGCTTCACTATCAAACAACAGAAGAAGCTTTATTCGGTAATCGAAAATTTGTGCGTGCTATTGGTAAGAAGGGGATTGATATTATTATTTTTTGTTTATATGATATTAAGCTTAATGGTACTTTTAGGATTGATTTTGGAGATTCTCAAGGCATTTTTAAAATAAAAAAAATTGAGTTTTTCACATTTTAAGGAATTTTGATATTATGATTATAGGAACAGGACAACTAGCAAAGGCATTTGATAATGCCAATTTTGATGATAATGTTTGTATATTTGCAAGTGGGGTGTCAGACTCAAATTGTAAAGATAATGCTCCATTTGAAAGAGAAAAAAATCTATTAAGAGAAGCATTGAAAAATAATGTTGAGAAGAAGTTTATATATTTCAGTAGTTGTGCATTGTCTGCGTCGGAGTATCCTAAAAATGAATACTATTGTCACAAACAGGCTATGGAAGACTTAATACAAACTTCTTCGGATAATTATTATATCTTTAGGATTCCTCAGCTTTTTGGAGCATTGAAGCATCATAAAACATTGATCAATTTTATTTATGAATCAATCGTTCAGAATAAAAAATTTACAATTTACGACGGTGCATTTAGATATGTGATTGAAATAGAAGACGTCAAAAAACTTATAAAAGCTTACATATCCAATGCTTCCCCATGCTGCATCATCGATATCACCAATCCTTACAGATATAGTATTCTCGAAATAGTGCATATTTTCGAAAAGTTGCTCGGTAAAAAAGCTAGTTACGATATGGTGAATAAATCAGATGAATATACTCTTGATTTAAGTAAAATGCAAGATTTTATAGAAAAAAATGAGTTAGATATCGATTTTTCAAATAATTACCTTGAAAAAAAATTGAAAGAAAAAATAATGCTATTAATTGAAGGAGTTAAATGAAGATCATTATTCATATCGGGGCGGGAAAAACAGGCACATCATCAATACAAATGACGTTAAAAGAAAACCAACAAGAGCTTCATAAATTAGGTTTTCATTATATGGGGCTTGTTTTTGAACATGCAACTACAAAAAAGTTTGCATGGCAAAATCAGCATGCGGTTAATTTTTTCGCTATGGACAATGCAAGAGCATGCAACGAGGTATTAGAGGTCATTGATGGTACTATTGAACAATTATCTAAAAAAGGAATTCATACAATTATATGGAGTAATGAATCACTTTTAAAACAAAGTAGCAAAACAATTCCTATTTTACAGACATTGAAAAAAAACACGACTTACAAATTATCGCATACGTTCGTAAACATGAATCATGGATCCATTCAGCATATATTCAGTGGGGTGTCAAACATAAACAATACCAAGGAAAACTGAAAAATTTTAAAGAATGGTATCATCCTGATAAAGTTTTATTTTCTGAACAATTAATACCGTATCTCCAAACTTTTCCTAATGAGCTAAAAGTAAAAAATATGGATGGATATCCAAATCTTGTTGAAGGTTTTTTAGACGAGTGCGGGATTGATACTCAGTATATCAAAATTCTGAGATCGAACGACTCTCCTACGAATGAAGAACTTTTACTTCGGGCACTTTTTAATAATCATTTTAAGGCAACAGTATTGCCAAGTAAATTTCAAAAAGAAGTTTTAAAAGTCAACACTATTTCCGAAGTCAATACAGAGCAAACTGCTTGTAATTTTTTAGAAGCTCTTTTACCGTCACAACAAGATATTGAAATAGTCAATATAGATGTGGAAGAAGATAGAAAGTTACTAAACGACATTTTAGTAAAATATGGAGAACAGCGAATTTCAGATTCCTTGCCAGAGAATAAAAAAATAGCGATGGATGAAAGTAAATTGTTGATGACACTTGCACAAATTATTATCAATCAAACCCATTTAATCAACAAGTTAGAAAAAAGAATTTCAACAATTGAAGAAATAGCGGGACTGTAAATAATTCTGTGTCAATTTGGTAAAATTAACACACAGAAGGAAATACAGATGAAAATAGAAATAGACGTTGCGGATTTTGCAGAAAAGATAAAATCAGGCAAAGGCTTGTCAGGCAAA
>Ga0210038_1001137_pt1 | contig 14032 bp, 10 predicted proteins | sample CryGeyCG2114_020_FD_183970 | JGI IMG/M metagenome (GOLD analysis project Ga0210038, IMG submission 183970) | Groundwater microbial communities from aquifer - Crystal Geyser CG15_big_fil_post_rev_8/21/14_0.20 (SPAdes) (version 2) | ecosystem: Environmental > Aquatic > Deep subsurface >... | reverse complement strand
CTCGATGTCCAGCCGCTCTCGCGCTGGAAACTTGGCCACCCTGCAACGATGTCCGAAGGCATTCTCTTCGTCACCTATCCGACGCTGCGCTCGGGCCGCGCCGAGGATACGCGGCTCGACCAGATCCTTGCCTGGGCGGGCGAGGATTTCGATGGCGTGATCGCTTTCGACGAAGCCCACGCCATGGCCAATGCGCTCGGGGGCTCTTCAACCCGCGGCAAGGTCAAGGGCTCCGAACAGGGCATGGCGGGCCTCCGGCTGCAGAACCATCTCCCGCGCGCCCGGGTGCTCTACGCTTCGGCCACCGGAGCTTCGGATATCGCCAACCTCGGTTACACCTCACGGCTTGGTCTGTGGGGACCCGAGACCGCCTTTCCGAGCCACGAGGCCTTCATGACCGAGATCCGCGCTGGCGGTGTCGCGGCGATGGAGCTCGTCGCCCGCGACCTCAAGGCCCAGGGCCTCTACCTTGCCCGTGCGCTGTCCTTCGCCGGGGTCGAGTACGAAATCCTCGAACACAGCCTGACCGAAGCGCAGGTACGGATCTACGATGCCTATGCCGAGGCCTGGGCAATCATTCACCGCAATCTCGAAGCGGCGCTCGAAGCAACCCGCGTGGTCGACGAGGACAGCGGCGATACGCTCAATCGCAACGCCAAGGCTGCAGCGTTGTCGATCTTCGAAGGCACCAAGCAGCGCTTCTTTGCCCAGCTCCTGCTTTCGATGAAACTGCCGAGCCTGATCCCCGCGATGGAAGCGGCGCTTGGCGAAGAGCATTCGGTTGTCGTGCAGCTGGTCTCGACCGCCGAAGCCATGCTCGACCGGCGCCTTGCCGACCTTACCGTGGAAGAACGCGAAGCTCTCGATATCGATCTGTCCCCGCGTGAATACGTCATCGACTACCTTACGAAGAGCTTCCCGGTACGATTGATGCAGGTCTTCGCCGACGAGGACGGCAATCTTCGCTCCGAGGCGATGAGCGACGGAGAGGGCAATCCCGTTTTCTGCCCGCGCGCCGTGGCCGCGCGCGATGCGCTGATCGAACAGCTTTGCGCACTGCCGCCCATCGCCACTGCCCTCGATGCGATTATCGAACATTTCGGAACCGACGCCGTGGCCGAAGTCACGGGGCGGACCCGCAGGCTTGTCCTGGGCCGCGATGGTGAGCAGCGCCTCGAACGGCGTAGCCCCAGCGTCAATGTCGCCGAAGCTCAAAGCTTCATGGAAGGGACCAAGCGCATCCTGGTCTTCTCGGATGCGGGCGGCACGGGGCGTTCCTATCATGCCGACTTGGGCGCCAGGAACCAGCAGCGCCGGGTTCACTTCCTGCTTGAACCGGGATGGCGCGCCGACAACGCCATCCAGGGGCTCGGTCGTACCAACCGCACCAATCAGGCCTCGGCCCCGCTCTTCCGGCCGGTAACCACCGACGTGAAGGGCGAGCGCCGGTTCATTTCGACCATTGCGCGAAGGCTCGATGCCTTGGGCGCGCTTACGCGCGGCCAGCGCCAGACCGGCGGACAGAACCTCTTTGACCCGGCAGACAATCTCGAAAGCGACTATGCGCGCGATGCGCTCAGCCGCTGGTTCCAGTTGCTCTATGACGGCAAGCTCGAAGCCACGAGCTTCGGTAACTTCGTCGAGCGCACCGGCCTCCGGCTTGAAAGCCCCGATGGCGGGCTGACCGATAATCTCCCGACGATCCAGCGCTGGCTCAATCGCATTCTCGCGCTACCGATCGCGCTTCAGAATGCGATCTTCGACGAATATCTCGGCCTCGTCGAAGCGCGGATTGAAGCCGCGCGCGAAGCGGGAACGCTCGATCAGGGCCTTGAGACCGTCAAGGTCGATAGTTTCGATATACTCGCCGACGAACTCCTGCGCACCGATCCTGTGACCGGAGCGCAGACCCGGCTCGTCTCGCTCGAAGTGAGCCGGCACCTTCGGCCTCTGCGATTGCAGCGCCTCGTGCGGATGCACGAGATTGGCAGCCTGCACGCGATCCCGATGCGCAATACACGCTCGGGCAAGGTCGCGCTGTCGGTTCCTGCCCGGCGCCTCATCACTGACGACGGGGCCGTGATCGAACGTCGGCGCCTGCTGCGCCCGCTCAAGTCCGCCAACTGGACGCTAGAGGCACTCGCTGAGAGCCACTGGGAAGAAATTGGCGTCACTGCATGTACGAGGGCCTGGCGTGCTGAGGAAGAGGAAGCGGCCAAGTCACCGGTGACCGAGCGCGTCCATCTTGCCACCGGACTGCTACTGCCAGTCTGGAAGCGCCTCCCCGGCGATCATGTCCGCGTCACGCGGCTCGTTGCCGAGGACGGCCAGTCGATCATCGGCCGCGAAGTGCTCGATATCGATCTCGCTGCGATCGCCGAGACCTTTGGCCTTTCCGGAGTTACCGGTCCGGCACCAGAGCAGATCGGCGACCTAGTCCTGGCCAGCGGCAAACCGCTGGGCCTTGCCAGCCACGATCCACTCACGGTGAAACGCTCGCTGGTCGGCGGCGAACAGCGCCTTGAACTGACCGGGTTCTCGCCCGATCGGCTCGACTGGTACAAGGGCAAAGGCTGCTTCACCGAGATCATCCGTTACCGCACGCGGCTGTTCGTGCCAGTCTCCGCAGCCTCGTCGGTCCTCCCCGCGCTTGCCGCCTGATCCATCGGGCAGACCCCAATCTCAGAATGAGAGTGGAGGGAGCCCTTTGGGCTTGTGGGCCTCGTGATCCTCACCTGCGCCTTCATTCCATCAGGAGAACACCCATGATCCAGTCGATTCCCTTGAAGAAGCTCGTCCCGAGCCCGCGTAACGTTCGCAAGTCGAGCGACGTCCTCGCCGACCTCCAGCTGCGGGCAGACATTGCTGCGCGCGGCCTGCTGCAGAACCTCGTCGTGCGCAAAGGAAAGCGCGGCAAGTTCGAGGTCGAGGCCGGCGGTCGCCGTCTTGCCGCGCTGCAGGCGCTGGCCGAAGAGGGCACCTTGCCCGAAAGCCACGAGGTTACTTGCCTCGTCATCGAAGGCGAGGAAAGCGAAGTGCGCGAAGCCAGCCTTGCCGAGAACTTCCAGCGCCTCGCGATGAACCCCGCCGACGAGGCGCAGGCCTTCGCTTCCATCATCGAGGCAGGGGCTACCACCGAAGATGTGGCGCGCCGCTTCGGCCTCACTGTCCGGTTCGTCGAAGGGCGTCTGCGCCTGGCAAGTTTGGCACCCTGCGTCTTCGAAGCGCTCGCCGAAGGCACGATCACGCTCGACATGGCCAAGGCCTACGGCGCGATCTCCGACGTGGAGCGCCAGGCGCATGTCTATACCGAGCTGCAGGACGCCTGGTACCAGATCACGCCCGACACGATCCGCCGCATGGTGCTCGACGCAACTGTTCGTGGCTCCGATCCGCGAGCGGTTCTCGTCGGACGCGATGCCTACCTCACTGCGGGTGGCCGGATCGAACGCGAACTGTTCGACGACGATGCCAGCGAGAGCTGGATCGATGTCGCGCTGCTCGAAGGCCTCGCGCACAAAGCCATGGAAGAAGCCGCAGAAAAGGCCGCGCTCGAATATGGCCTTGCCTGGGTGCGCCCGACGCTTGGCAACTACGTCAGCCATGACCTCGTCGAAGGTCTCGGCCGTCTGCCATGCGAGCCTGCGCCGATGACCGAACAGGAAGCGAAGGAACTTGGCGAGCTCGAGGCCGACTACGACCGCGTCGCCGCTGTGCTCGAAGACGAGGACAGCGACGAGGACGAGGTCGCCAAGGCCGAACAGGAACTCGTGGTGATCGACCGCGCCATGCGCGCGCTCAATGACCGGCCGCCGGTACTCGCCGACGAACTGAAACCGGAGGCCGGCGCCTTCCTCGTCCTCTCGCGCAATGGCGAGCCGACCTTGGTCCCACAGTTCTACTCCGAGACCGAGGTCATCGCTGACGAAGGTGTGGTCGAGGCCATTGAAGAGAACGGGCCGGCGAAGCCCAAGGGAAGCTCGTTGTCGCAGCGCCTGCTCGACGAGCTCGCGATGCAACGCCGCGACATCCTGGCCATCCATCTGGCCAACGATCCGGCACTGGCGCTCGACTTCATGGTCTTCACGCTTGCCGATGCCGATGGGCACGACTGGCGCGCCAAGAAGGCGTCGACGCTGGTCGGCTCGGTGGCTTCCGGGCCGGTCACCGGGTTCGAAGCCAAGGACGCACCAGCGAGTGCTGCTCTGGCCGAGTTCGCTGGCTCGCTCGATGAAAGCTGGCGTATTGGCGAAAGCGATGTCGAACGGTTTGCTCAGTTCCGGGCGCTTTCCGATGAGGCGCGCTCGGCCTGGCTTGGCCATGTTATCTCGCGCACGCTTATCGCGAGCCTCGCCTGCGAAGGCGAGCGTTCGGTGCCGATGCACGAAGCGCTCGGCTCGCTCCTTGAAATCGAGACCGCACATTGGTGGCGTCCCACAACGGCCAACTTTTTCGACCGCGTGGCCAAGGCCCGCACGCTCGAGGCGCTCGATGCCGCTGGTGGTCCAGAACTGGTCAGTCGCTATGCCGCCTCGAAGAAAGCAGAGCTGGCGAGCGCTGCTGAGCGCATCTTCTCGGGCAACTTCATCGGCGAGGCAGATATCAAGGAACGAGCGCAGGCCTGGGTACCTTCGATCATGCGTTTCGCCGGTGCCGAAGATGTCGAACCGGTTGACGCCGAAGGGGATGAGCCGGTCAGCAATGTTACAGCTGATGAGATAGCCGAGCAGGCTGCCTGACCCCTCCTGACAGGTCCAGGTCACTCGGCGGGCGGTCCGTCCCAATCGGGACGGACCGCCTTTTCCATTTCATGTTGCAGGTCGCGTTCAGGCCAGACCGCTCTTGGCATCGAAGATCGAACCACAGACTTTGAGGAGGGATTGATGTGAACGATGGGCCGCGCCCACGATAATCGCAATGCGACCTACACGTGCGCAAAAATTTCGCACAGATGCACCTTAGAAGAGAGTTTGCTGCCTGAAAGCAGCAGCCCGAGCGCTACGATCCTGCAAGTGGATGCGGTAGCGTGAGAGAAGGCCGTCGTGGTCTGCTGCTTCCCCAATCAGCTTATCTGTCTCGGCCAGAGCAAGATCATAGGTTAGACAGCCAGACCCATCGCCTGCCAGTTGATCGCCTAAGCGATGTTCGACTTCGGACCTCACGTCCATGGGCAAAACTGAACGGGCTTCGCAGTACATCAAACGAAGGCCAAACCACCGCAGACGCTCGTCCTCGAAGCTCTGTACAATAGTGAGGCGATCTCGCCATTGCGCTTGGTGAAAAGCAGTCATGCGCCTCTCATCTTCCGGCCCTGGAAAGCCATTATAGATTTGCTCCTCGAGATGAGGTGACTGTGGGAATGGCTCGCGTGCCGCTACGTAAGCAGCGACAAGCCGTGCCTGTAGATCGGCGTCCGCCTTCAACCGCCGGGCCTGATTTTCGATATGGCCAATCGTACCGCCATCCAACATTTGTTCGGGAGCATCGAATAATTCGGTCAGCGTGGGTGCTGCGTTGACCCTGAAACGGCGGATCGGACTTGGCTTCTGCGCAAGGTGGGTCTGCAATTCGGAGTCGCTCATTTTACTGAGCCGGTCGATGTCTTCGTTGAGGTTTAGGCAAATTCGACCGTTGGCTTGGTCGGGGTCGACACCGATGCAGACGACTGGCGCATGGCATGCCTGCCCGCCAAAAAACTCCGTCAGCACGAAGCCATCTTCGGTATCGACGAAATCTGAAACGGCAGCCTTGTTCGAGAACCGGACGAACCTTTGCCATAGCTCCGGAGACCGCTGGTGGACCAGTCGACATAGCTCCACCGTCGCAAGCACATCGGACATCGCGTCATGCGCGCGGGCATGCATCACTCCATTCGCTGCGGCCAAGTGCTCCAGACGAAATGTCCTTCGCCCGTCCTCGCTGACCGGCACAACAAGCTGCGCGGGCGATACGGCATCCGCGGCCATCATCAGACTTAGGGCGTCAGCCCGGCAGTTGCGGTGGTTGCTCGTCAGATATGCCGGGTACAGGCATTGAAAGAGCGCGTGGCGAAGCATCTCTTCGTCGAAGCGGATGGAGTTAAAGCCGACGAAGACGGCCGGACTCCAAGACAAGAGAGTCCGACGAATGTCACTCACCATCGCGTAGTGCGACGGCAGATTGGTGTCCGTGAGCCATTCGATCGGCAGCCCGTTCGTACGCAACGCTGAAGGATGGGGAAGCACATGTGGCTGTAGGCGCGAGCGCGCTTCGAAGCGCGCCAACTCGTTCAGGTTTGCGTCGGTACGGATAGCTGCGAAATGGAGAATTTGATCAAACCCGCGCTTGAGTCCCGTCGTCTCAGTATCGAAGAAGACGAAGCTCATTAGTGCGCTACCAACGAGATAGCCGAAAGCGCATGGCGGCCGGGCTCACTTTGAACCGGCGGGCTAGCGCTTCGATGGCTGCCTCATCTTCAAGGTCTACTCCGCCCCCCTCCAGCGCAGCGGCCAAAAGATCGCCGGGGATCAACAGCTCCGAAGCAAATGCGTTCGCCTCGATTTCCATCGGCTCAGTCCCGAGCGCTGACACATCGTCGCGAAATAAGACGCGGATACCCTTATCGACATGTACGGCTTGGCTGATCGCAGGAGCATGGAGCATGTGATGGGCTAGCTCATGAGCCGCGGAGAATCGCTGTCGGTTCGGATGATGCAACGCGTTCACGCCGATGATTCCGACGCCATCCTTGATGTACGCCATGCCCGAAAGGTCCTCGTCAAGCGGTGCATACTGAAGGACGATTTTGCGCGACTTGATTATTCGCTCGACCGGGACTGGTGGCGCCGATACGCCAAATTCTTGGAGGATCGAACGCGCAGTTGCGCGCGCACGATCAGGATCGGCATCGGCCATGATTAGGCTTTACCGCGTTTGGGCTGCAATGCGGTTGTGATTAGGTCGGCCACTTGAGCTTCGGCATTTTGCGACAGTGTCTGCTTCGACAGCGATTGATTTGAAACCGTCATCTTCAGTCCCTCCCCTACTAAAGGCTTCTGCGGCGCTGGCGGCAGAAGTTCTGACACCTTGGCAAATTCGAGTGCGGCAGCAAGCGCATAAACATGATGCAGAAGGATGTTCTGCCGACCGCTTTCGATATTTGCGATCGACGCGCGAGACATCTTCACCTTTCCAGCCAGTTCCGCCTGAGTGAGGCCAAGCGCCTTCCGGCGGGTTGATACCGCACTGCCAAAAGCCTCGTAGAGCGGTTTGCCTGGCATCAATTCTGTTTGCGCTGACCTCTCAGTAATGTCAACCTCGTAAACATGTTGTGCTTGATACAAACATATCGACGTGGCCATGAGTTGACATTGTGGCTCAAGTCGGGAATCCATTGCATCAGGGCGTGCTGCCCAAATGAGTCGGAGGACCAGCGATGTCGAAACGAATTCACGTAGTGCCCCATGAATCGGGCTGGGCCACGCGCCGAGAAGGCGCCACCCGCGTAGGATCGACGCACAACACCCAGGCCGATGCTGCGCAGGCCGCGCGTGGCACCGCCATTCGTGAACGCGGCGAAGTGATAATCCACCGTCCGGACGGTCGCATCCGGGACGCCAATTCGTATGGCAACGACCCCTTTCCGCCGAAGGGCTGACGGGACTGGGCCGCCTTGGAAGCAGTACAGCTCCGGTACGTAGATGAGGCAGCCGGGTCACTAGAAAGGAAACATCGCACTGATGGCTGAAGGGGAGAAAGAGACGGGCGCTGAACGGCCATACCGAGTGCTCAGCTTGGACGGCGGTGGGATGCGGGGCATTTACACAGCCGCCTTTCTGGCCCGGCTGACGGATCAGTTCGCCCGCATCCGGACCGAAGCGGCGCTCGACCTCGGTCGCGGCTTCGACCTAATCACCGGAACCAGCACAGGCGCGATTGTCGGCTGCGCGCTAGCGATCGGCCGACCGATGGCTGAGGTGGTGAGTCTCTATCGTGAGCATGGCCCCAAGATATTTCCGCACCGAATCGCCGGCAAGCGCAGCGCCATCTACCGCGCGAGCCAGGGCAGCCGCTTTGTGCGCGAGGGCGAAAAGGCGCTGCGCGCCGCGCTTAAGAACGTGCTCGATGACGTTACGATGCTTGAGGTTTTCGAAGGACGCGGCATCGCGCTCGCGGTCCCCACTGTGCTCATGAGCGAGCACCGAGCTTGGGTATTCAAGAAGACGCCCAAGAGCGGCGTGCGAGACGACCATTACCCGCTGGTCGACGTCTGCATGGCGACCAGCGCCGCGCCAATCTACCGGTCACTTGCCGCCATCGATGACCCCAACGCGCCCGGCGGCCCCAAACAGGTTTTCGCCGATGGCGGCCTTTGGGCCAACAATCCGATCATGGTCGGGCTCGTCGACGCGCTGACAGTGGCCCCGCCCGAGCAGCCGATCGAGATATACTCGCTCGGCACCTGTCCGCGACCCGATGGGGACCACTTGGACGCCGAGAGTGCGCACCGATCGATGCTCGACTGGTCGCTCGGGGCTGACGTCGCGCCGCTCAGCATCTCGGCCCAAGAGTTCGCCTTTGACCATATGGCGCGGCTCCTTACCAACGCGATCAGTAACTGCGGCCGGTCGATCCGGCGCGTGCGCTTCCCCAACAAGCCCGTGCCGGCGAGCATGATGCCGTACCTAGCACTCGACGACACCCGACCCGAGGCGATGGACCGGCTGGTCGGCCAAGCCCACACCGACGCTGATTTGACCAAGAGCGCATGCGACGATCCTAACAGCGAGGACGGTCGCATGATCCGTTGCCTGATGCACGACCTGCCGGTGATGCCGGCGACCGGGGCCGTCTGGCGTCCCGCCTCCGTTAAGAACCGAGAAGGATAAGTGATGTTCGACTGCTCCAAGGACGTGCGTGCGTATCATGACCAGGACGTGACCCTGCCCAAGTCCGAACAGGACGCCATGCGCGACCGGCGCGACTCCAACCGAACGCGGCTGCGGAACGGACTGGAGAAGGCAGGCAAGCCAAAGCCGATCGAGTTCGTCAAGCAAGGCAGTTACGCCATGAAGACGATGTGCCGCGACCCGGACAACGACTACGACATCGACGACGGCGTCTATTTTGAGAAGGACGACCTAGTTGGCGACCGCGGCGCCGAGATGACGTCCCTGCAGGTCCGTCAGATGGTTCGTGATGCGGTCGATGACGGCAAGTTTAAGCGCGCGCCCGAGGTGCGCTCCAATTGCGTACGCATCTTCTACGAAAAGGGCTACCATGTCGACCTGCCGGTCTACAGACGCGTAGTTACCACAACCACGTTCAGCGAGTATGTGCATTATGAACTGGCGGCGAGCAGCGGCTGGAAGCGCTCGGATGCCCGCGATGTGTCGGACTGGTATGAAGACGAGCGCACGGCGTCCGCCGACGGCATCCAACTCCGCCGCATCAACCGCGATCTCAAGAAATACGCGCGTAGCCGCTACAGTTGGCGCAGCGCGATCCTGAGCGGCTTCGGCATTTCGGTTCTGATTACGGAGAGGTTTCGGGTAAGTGACCGAGAAGACCAGGCGCTCTATGACACCATGGTTGCGATCCGGGACCGGCTGGACTGCAACCTCGTCGTCGCGCACCCGGTGACCCTTGGCGATACCATCACCAACGGCTCCGACGACGCTAAGGCGCGCTGTTTTCGCGAGAAGCTGACCGAGGCAATCGACGCGCTGGACCCGCTCTTCGATCCGAACTGCACGCGTGAGAAGGCGCTCAAATGCTGGGACAAGGTATTCGCGACAACTTTCTTCAGTGAACGTCTGGAGGAGGAGGAGCGCGCCTCGGTGGCTGCTCCGGCGATCATCGGATCGGCTGCCTTGTTGGGCGCAACGTCGGCAGCGGCGAGCGCGATCAACAGCGCTGGCGGCGGTCGCCATGCCTAGAGAGGCCTTACCGCTCGGCTGGCGACAGGCGGTGCTTCGGCTCGAAGCGACCATGCGCGAGCAAGCGGGGCAGGCACCCGAGCGTCTCACCATGGCGACGATCGGCACCGACTATCCCACCCGGGACTGGATCGCAGCCGGCTGGCGGATCAACGTTGCCTTCTCCGACGGCGTGACCCGACGCATTGATCTGCTGGCAGGAAGTCATTTCCCGACGACTCCGGTGCGAACGGCGTTGGTCGATCACCCCGAGGCAATGACCTGGCCGCATGTCGAGAGCGACGGAGTCCTCTGTCTGCTACCCAATATGGCCGAGTGGGATCCGGACGATCCGTCGACGGTCGCCATGGGTCTCCTTCATCGCTCAATTATCTTGATCGAGGAGCTGCTTGAGGGCGGCATCGTCGAACGCGACTTCCGCGAGGAATTCGTGACCTACTGGGGCTACCGGGTGCATTCACAAGGCAAATCCCTGTTCAGCTTGTTCGCGCCCACTCCGACCTCGCGGCGGGTGCGGGTCTGGCGTGGCAAGGGCCTCGAGGTTGTTGGAGAGGACCATGAATCCTTGGTCACCTGGGTCCATCATCGCTTTGGTGACAAGACGCCGGTCAAGACCGAAGCGGCGGCGTATCTTTGGTTGGACACGCCACCGCTGCCCGCCGAATATCCGGAGAGTGCAGTCGACCTATATCGGATGGCCGAGCGGCTTGGTGACGGCGCCCGAACCGTTCTGGAAGAGGCGGCGAGCGACCAGCCGGACGAGGTGTTGGTGCTGTTAGGAGCGATGGGGCGCGGGGGTGCAGCGTTGATTGGCGTGAAGGTGCCCAATCCGAAGCGACGCAAGAGTAGGCCGCGCGCGCCAGACGAACCGCTGTCGGTGGGGTTCCGACCGCACCATACACCGCAATCGCTCCTGCTTGGACGCTACTTCGGCGCGCTCCCCGTGATTCGGACCCAGGTCCAGCGTGCGGATGCTGATTGGATTCATGGACGAGGTCAGGATTCTCGCACAGTTCGACTGCTTGGGGAGACCATCGTCCTTATCGGTTGCGGTTCAGTAGGTGCGCCCGTTGCCTGCACGCTGGCACAAGCGGGGGTAGGCCGAATCGTGCTGGTCGATCCCGAGACTCTGGGGTGGCCGAACGTTGGTCGTCATCCCCTTGGTGCGACGGATGTTGGCCGGAATAAAGCCGAGGCTTTAGCGGAGCGGCTTCGGACTGACTATCCACATCTCCAAATCGAACACCGCCCGTACGGTCTCCATCAGCTTATCGCGCAAGATGGCGATTTGCTCGCAGCAGCCGGTCTGATCGTCGCCGCGACAGGCAATTGGGTCGCTGAAAGCGCCCTCAATCGGTGGCACATTTCGCAAGGTCGCGCGAAACCCATCCTATACAGTTGGACTGAGCCGCATGCCTGTGCCGGTCATGCGGTGGCGATCGGCGCAGAGGGCGGCTGTTTGCAATGCCATATCGGACGAACCGGTTCGGCAAACCTAACAGTGATCGAGTGGCCTGAAGGCGGCGACGCCACACTAGAGGAGCCGGCGTGCGGGGCACATTATCAGCCCTACGGACCTGTGGAGCTGGCTTATGTGACGGCAATGGTTGCGGACGCGGCGTTGGATTGCCTCCTTAATCCACCTGAGCAATCTTTCAGCCGAGTATTCGTCGCTTCGGTGCGTCGAATAGCTGCGCTTGGTGCGCAGTTGACTAAAGGCTGGCGCGCCGCTTTTGGCGAACTTGATGAAGGCGTCCGGACGGTCGACAGGCCATGGCCGTCCGCAAGCTGCGCAGCTTGCGGGCCCGGACGAATGCACGAAGCTGCCTAGAAAATTGCAGAATACATTAACTTCCGCAGGGCCTTCCAAGTCTCGCCATTGGTAATGCTTGGCCATTGGCTTGAACGGCGAGAGCGGAGCGCATCGCCGTTATCATCGAACAAAAGGAGAGGGAGCTTTGCTTTTCCTGGACCGGGGCATGTCCGTCCCGGCGATCAGGAGAGCTCCCATGACCAGATCCAGCCGCACTGCTTCAGTTTCGCCAGCCCAGCGCATCACCGCCGCCATCATCGAAAAGCTCGAGCAAGGCACCAAGCCATGGGTCAAGCCATGGCGCGGTGTGCCGGTCTCGCGGCCCTTGCGTTCCTGCGGTACGCCCTATCGCGGCATGAACACCTTCTGGCTGTGGATGGTGGCCGATGGCTGCGGCTACGCCTCGCCATACTGGATGACCTACCGCCAGTGCGAGAAGCTCGGCGGACAAGTCCGCAAGGGCGAAAAATCGACCATCGCGATTTTCTACAAGAGCTACACCAAGGAGCTCGTGAACGCCGAAGGCGAAGCTGACACCGAGAACCGGCGCGTGCTCAAGGCCTACGCCGTGTTCAACGCCGACCAATGCGACGGCCTCCCTGACTTCTACCATCCCAAGCCGCTGGTTGCCGCGCTTGAGCCCAAAGGGCGCGAAGACCGGCTCGATGCCTTCTTTGCCCACGTCGGCGCCGATCTGCGCCACCATGGAGCCGAGGCCTATTACGAGCCGCTGCGCGACCGCGTCACCATGCCGCCAGCCGAACTCTTCGATGCCTACGACCACTACTACGCGACGCTCGCGCATGAGCTGTCGCATTGGACAGGTCATTCTTCGCGGCTCGATCGCGATCTCAAGAACCGCTTCGGCAGCGACGCCTATGCTGCGGAAGAACTGATCGCCGAGCTGTCCTCGGCCATTCTCGGGGCCGAACTGGGTCTTCCGGTCACCCACCTCGACCATCACGCCAGCTACATCGCGTCCTGGCTCAAGATCCTCAAATCGGACGAGCGCGCGATCCTGACCGCTGCGGCCAAGGCCGAGGAAGCGGCCAGCCTGTTGCTTGACCTTGGGGGTCACCAATCCAGCGAAAGCGATCCCGATATTGATCTCGCTGATGCAGCCTGAGGAGCAGTGAGATGGGACGTTCTGTCAGCTATCCTACCGGCTCCGTGGTGGCCTTTCGCCTGCTCGATGACGGAGAAGACGAAGATATCGACTGGGTCTACGAGTGCCTCGTCGAAGAGGTCATCGATGCCGCGAAAGCGGCCTTTCCTTCGTTCGAGCGCTTCGATGGATGGCGCGGCCGCGAAGATCGTATCCTCCTTCGCAATGCCTTCGCCGATTGCGGCATATCGACCTATTGCGGGCTCGCCGCGATCTGGCTCGCTGAACGCGACGATGCCCGATACTGGGAGGCGGATTTCTACGTCCCACGAACGGCAAGGGCACGGCACTGGCTCGCCCAGGTGTCGGGAAGGTTCATCGACCTGTTCGGGGAGCTGCACCTGGTCGGGCGATTCTCGAATGGCGAAGCGATCTTCGAGCGCTCCCGATCCACCTGCGACATCGGGACCTGATCCTGCCTCATCCCTGTCCGCCGGGAGAGGCCCTTGGGCCGGTCGGGGCGCGCCGCAACCTGCGGCCCGTCGGCCCGTGTTGCCCGCGCCAGCCTAGGGCCGCAGGTTTCCCGCTACGCGGTGCGTCACGCCCCTTGTCCCGGCCCTGATCGGGCTCCGGCGGACAGGGCCGAGGCAATGGTGCCTCCTCTCCTTGTCCCCGCGATCAGGAGACACCCCATGTACGACAGCTTCATCGACCAATTGAACGGTCTCGATCTCTCGGGCCTTAGCATCAGGCCAGCCCCCTTCAACCAGACCGACTTTCCCTGCGAGGATGCGATCGAGCAGACCCTCGCTGCAGTCTGGTCCGACCTTTTCGCGATGTTTTCCGACACGGCCCTGGAAGCTGATGCCGAGGACATTGCCTGGGGCGTGGTCAACCTCTTTCACCGTGCCGCCAGCCGGAAGTCCGCTCAGCTCGACCGGGCCAGCGACGAGATCCGGGTCCTCATCGCATCGGCCGATGGCTCCGAAGTGCATTCGAGCAATCTGGAAGAGCAGGTCGAACGTGCACAGGCCGCTGAAGCCAGCATGCTGGCGTTTGAGCAGATGCGTGAGGCTGCTGCAGCACTTTATCGCGACGAGACCGGTTCCTCGTGGAAGCCCGTTTCCGGCTCGCGGACCAGCCATTCGCGCCACCTTACTTCGGCCGTGATTGATGCCCGCGATTTCCTCCGCGCAC
>Ga0210038_1001136_pt1 | contig 14032 bp, 11 predicted proteins | sample CryGeyCG2114_020_FD_183970 | JGI IMG/M metagenome (GOLD analysis project Ga0210038, IMG submission 183970) | Groundwater microbial communities from aquifer - Crystal Geyser CG15_big_fil_post_rev_8/21/14_0.20 (SPAdes) (version 2) | ecosystem: Environmental > Aquatic > Deep subsurface >... | reverse complement strand
TCGTTCTATTGATGCTGCTGAAAAAATGATAATTAAAAAGTTAAAAATCCCAATGTCAACAATGGCAGATATTGATAAGACCGGCATTTATAGAATTATTGTAAAAGTACTTAAACATTTTAAAGATAGTGTAGATCATATTCACGTAAGTTTTGATGTTGACAGCGTTGATCCTTCTGTTGCACCAGGAGTTGGGACTCCTATTCCAGGAGGTTTGAGTTACAGAGAAGCACATCTAATTATGGAAACAATTGCTGAGTGCGGATGTATGTCATCGCTTGAAATTGCTGAAGTAAATCCAATTTTGGATCACAAAAACAAAACAGCAATTTTTACAACCGACTTAATTGCATCAAGTATGGGGCAAAGAATAATTTAAGATATATTTATGATTGCTTCTGTATTTCTTCAACTACTTGAGGGTTTGCTAAAGTAGTGATATCACCTACATTTTGTTTACTGGCAATTGCTCCCAAAACTCTCCTCATAATTTTTCCTGATCTAGTTTTCGGCATATCAGGTACAATCCAAACTTTACCCGGTTTTGCTATTGGTCCAATTTCAGAGTTTAGCATATTGATAATTTTTTCTTCTATCTCATCGTTATTTTTAAATCCGGGTTTTAATGAAGCAAATACATGAGGCAATATTCCTTTAATTGAGTCGTGTACGGGAACAACCGCAGCTTCTCCGACTTCCTCAACCATCAACACTGCTGACTCTAATTCCTTTGTTCCTAATCTATGACCGGCAACATTAATAACATCATCTATTCTCCCTAGAATTCTAAAATAACCATCCGGTGCCTCAACAGCTCCATCACCTGCAAAGTATGGCCAGTCTTTCCAATCCTTGCTTTGTGGGTTTGTGTTATATCTTTTATAATATTGATTAACAAATCTTTCATCATCTCCCCAAATGGTCAGCATTCTACCCGGCCAGGGATTTTTAATGCATATATTTCCCGCTTTTCCACTGCCTGCTGGTAAAACTTTCCCTTCTTCATCAAACACAATTGGATAAATACCGGGTACTCCTGGTCCTGCACTACCTGGTTTCATTTTGTGAATTCCAGGAATTGTTGAACACAAAAATCCTCCTGTTTCAGTTTGCCAATATGTATCAACAATTGCAGCTTCCTTTTTACCAACAAATTCATAATACCATTTCCAGACTGTCGGTTCAATTGGTTCACCTACTGTAGTCATATGTTTAAAGTGATAATTATATTTTGCCGGTTCGTTTGGTCCAACTCTTCTTAACGCTCTAATTGCAGTTGGAGATGTGTGGAAAATATTTACACCTAGTTCTTCTGCTACTCTCCAAGGTCTGCCTGCATCAGGGTGAGTTGGAACACCTTCAAATATTACAGATGATGCTGCAAGCGCTAATGGTCCGTAAACAATATATGAATGTCCGGTAATCCAGCCTATATCGGCCATACACCAATACACATCTTCAGGTTTTATGTCCTGAATATATTTTGATGTACCAGTTACATAAGATAAATATCCACCTATTGAATGTTGAGCGCCTTTTGGTTTTCCTGTTGTACCGGATGTGTACATTAAAAATAATGTGTCGTCAGCATTAAGTCTTTCAGGTTCTACTTTTTTATTTCGATATAATTTTATAGTATCATTTATAATAATGTCTCTGTTACCAACTAAAGGTGTGGCAGCAGAATATGTGTTATGATATCTTTCCCATATTAAAACATGCTCAACTTTATGTCCTTCTTTTTCTGCTGTTGAACATGCTATATCAGCCTTTTCTTTATGATCGATTAAATTTCCGCCTCTATAATAAGCATCAGCAGTAATTAAAAATTTACTTTTAGCATCTACAATTCTTTCAGCGCAGGCTTTACCTGAAAATCCGGAAAATACTTGTGAATGAATTACTCCAATTCTTGCGCATGCAAGCATTGTAACGGCTAGTTCAGGTATCATTGGCATATGAAGAGTAACAGTATCACCAGCTTTTAACCCGTAGTCTTTTAACATTGCTGCAAATTCGTTTACCTTTACATATAACTCCTGGTATGTCATATGCTGAATATCTTCATTTTCAGGTTCAGGCACAAAGTGTATTGCAGTTTTATTTTTATATACTGCAAGATGTCTGTCAATACAATTATAACTTGCGTTAATCTTTCCACCAACAAACCATTTGTAAAACGGAGGATTACTTGAATCTAGAATTGTATCCCATTTTTTATACCAGTCCAACATATTTGCATATTCTGAAAAACAATTCGGAAAATTTTCCTCTTTAAATCTGTTAAAGATACTGTTATCTTTAATATTTGCTTGAGCAGAAAAATCTTTTGGCGGTTCAAAATATTCTTCTTCCTTCCAGTGTACAGCTATTTGAGCTTCGGTTACTTCATTTTCATTATTGTTTTTTTTATCTGACATTTGATTAACTCCGTTTAAGCTTTGAGTAAGAAATTAGTTGTTTGCTTTAATATTTTTTAAAATAATAATAAATTATACTTTTAAAAAGCAAATGATTTAAAATTTTATAAGTAAGAAAATAGAAAAGGAAGGTCTGATATAAAACCTTCCTTTTTAAATTATTGCATAAAATTTGATAGGAATGGTACTGATTTAGCTATTATGAACAATATAAATGTTCCTATAATCCACAAACCAAATACCATTGCATAATATTTACCTGTAGAAGTTGATTTAAACATTTTAGCAAGACCAATACTAAAGACTGCATAAGCCCAAATACTTAAGATATCCAATTTACCTAATACAAATCCTACAATAGTTGTTTTATCTGAGTTTATTAATGAAGCTACACTTACATCATTCATCATTCTGCTAAATACTAAAGATAAAATAGCAGCTAAAATAGTTGTAATAATTGCAATGTAAGCTGTCAGTCCATTTGCTACCAGTGCACCGGTATAAGTTCCATCACCTTTAAGTAGAAACTTAGCAAATAGAAAATATATACCTGTAACTATAAAGAATAATATAAAACCAACTATAAATATTGAAACAGTCTGGATGATAATACCGATTGTTCCGCTGCCAAATCTATCCATTTGTTCTTGAATTCTATCCATTTGTTCATCAGCTTGCTGTTGAGTCATTGAACCATCAGCAACAGCTTTATTAAAACCTTCTTCAATTTTAGCTAACTGTTTTTGTTTCATTTCAAATTTGATCACATCATTGTTCATAACAATAATTCTAGAAACAGCAACTATTAATAACAGTAGAAATATTGGAAGCAGCCAATCTTTTGTTCTAGGTGGAAATTTAGAAACACTTTCAAATGTGCTTGTGGGGGAGCTAAAAATACCAATCATTTTATCGGAATGATTCAATTCATTTTCTTCCGAAGTTGATTGATCAGCAACTTGATTTGTATCATTATCCATTTTATTCTCCTTTTATAATATGGTTTGAATGACTAATTCAAATTAGAAATAGAAATCGGAAAAGGCAATAAAAAAATGAGAAACAACAAATTCATTAAAATTGTAGCGCAAAAAATGTTAAATTTATATCACAATTTTATATAAAAAGGGAAATATTTGATGAGTATTATTATCGAACCATTTAAAATTAAAGCTGTTGAGCCGATTAAATTTACTACAAAAAAAGAAAGAATAAAGTTATTAAATGAAGCCGGATTAAATCCTTTTTTGCTTCACGCAGAGGATGTATTAATTGATCTGCTAACAGACAGTGGAACTTCTGCAATGAGTTCTCAGCAGTGGGCAGGAATTATGAATGGTGATGAATCTTATGCAGGATCTAAAAGTTTTTACAGATTTGAAGAATCCGTAAAAAAAATAACCGGTATGAAACACATAATTCCTACTCATCAGGGTAGAGCTTCTGAAAGAATTTTATTTTCAATTTTAGGTGGAAAAGGGAAATTTATACCTAATAATACGCATTTTGATACTACCAGAGCAAACATTGAATTTTCAGAAGCAGAAGCTGTTGATCTGTTAAACGAGGAAGGTAAACATCCGGAAATTAGGGCAGATTTTAAAGGCAATATGGATGTAGAAAAACTAAAAGAATTTATAAAAAAAACAGGTGTTGAAAATATTCCTTTATGTATGATCACAATCACCAATAATTCAGGTGGAGGGCAACCTGTCTCCATGCAAAATATTAAAGATGTTAAAGAAGTTTGCAAGCAATACAACATCCCGTTATTTCTTGATGCCTGCCGTTTTGCAGAAAATGCTTACTTTATTAAAAAAAGAGAAAAAGGATATTCAGAAAAATCTACATTAGAAATTGCACAGGAAATTTTCTTATATGCCGATGGTGCAACTATGAGTGCTAAAAAAGATGCTCTTGTAAACATTGGGGGATTTTTAGCAATTAATGATGATGAGCTTGCCCTGAAATGTAGAAATTTATTAATAATAACTGAAGGTTTTCCTACATACGGTGGTCTAGCCGGAAGAGATCTTGAAGCTATTGCTCAGGGATTAGAAGAAGTATTGGATGAACATTACCTTGAATACAGAATAAGAAGCACTGAATATTTAGGAGAGAAACTCATTTCTGCCGGAGTTCCAATTATTGAACCTCCGGGAGGTCACGCAATTTACATTGATGCAAAAAGATTTTTACCTGATATTGAACCTAATTTATTTCCTGGACAGGCACTTACTTGTGAATTATATATTCACGGCGGAATTCGTGCTGTAGAAATTGGAAGTGTTATGTTTGGCAAATATGATAAAAATGGAAATCTTATTCCTGCGCAAATGGAACTTGTAAGATTAGCCATACCGAGAAGAGTCTATACTCAAAGTCATATTGATTATGTAGCAGAAAAAATAATTGAAGTTTTTAAAAACCGAGATAAAATAAAAGGACTAAAAATTACTTATCAAGCTCCTATGCTTAGACATTTTACTGCCAGATTTGAAACTATAAATGATTAAAAAATTATATTCCTTTAATAATAATAGGGAGATTTGGAGGATTATACCTGCCGTAGAAGAAAATCTATTAATTGAAGAAAGAAATAAAAAAACCAAAGAAGTTTATTTTAACTGTTTAAATATTAATAGCGGAAAAAAAATACTGAACGGTTTTCAACTTTCTGAAAAATTTTGGGTTGGTGTTGAAGCTGTCCATAATGATATAATTTTTTTCCACAAATTCTTAAAACCCGACCTCCCTACACATAAAAGTATAATTGCATTTGATATCAAAAAAAAATCTGTTTTATGGGAGAATACCGATCTATCTTTTTATAGTATTTCTGATAATTCAGTAATTGCTTATAAATCATTATTTGAAGGCAGGGAATATTATAAATTAAATTTAAATACCGGTGAATTATTAAAAGAATTAAAAGATATTCAGATTGAAACAATTTCTACCGGAAGCAATAAAAATGAATTAGAAGAATTTACATTTTCTTCAATATATACTGATGAAATTGAATTGAAAGAAGCTGTAAAAAAATATATAAAAAAGGCAAAAGAAGAGAAGGTTGTGGTTGGAAAAGTTGAATTTATTGTTCAAAAATCAATATTATTTATAAGTTTCCATAGTCCAACAAAAAGCGGAAAATTAAATAAAATATTTAATGCAGTTGATATTGTCACAGGAAAGATTATATTAAATAAAATAATAAATTATAACATAGAGGTTTTTATACCTGATTCGTTTTTCCTTATTAAAAACTTGTTATTTGTTATTTTTGAAGAAAAGAAACTTGAATGTTATAAAATTCAATAAATTCTGGCTTGATGAAATAATTTTAATTATTTAAAATAGGCAAGAGGCAAAAATGAACATATCAAAAGAAGTACAAGGTTTAATTCTTCTTGTTGCAAGAGAAACTTTAAACTCTCTTTTTTATGAAGATGCTCATTTTACTGATATTGATTACAAAATTTATCCTCAGATTACCATGAGGAATACAGGTGCATTTGTAACTCTTAAAGATAACGGAAATTTGCGTGGATGTATTGGATATTTAAGTTCACCTGATATGCTGATTGACACGATAAGAGAAGCAACAATTCAAGCTGCAACAAATGATCCAAGATTTAATCCTTTAACTGTTGAAGAATTACCCAGTATTAATATTGAAGTTTCAATTTTATCACCAACAGTTCAGTTAAGAGATTATAAAGATATTAGAATTGGTGAACACGGTTTACTTTTGGAAGAACCAAACCACAGAGGTGTATTACTTCCACAGGTTGCTACTGAAAATAATTTTAGTATTCAACAATTCTTAACAGCGTTATGTGAAAAAGCAGGATTGCATCCCTACACTTGGGAAGATACTCCTTTAAATATAAAAGTATTTACAGCAACAGTAATTTCAGAAGTCGGAAAAAGAAAAAAGACTTATGATTCAGCTTAGAAAACCTGCAGTAGCCGGACTTTTTTACCCTGCAGACCCACAAAAATTAGAATCTGAAATTAAGCAGCACTTGAAAAATTCTATTCCTTCTTTTATTCCATCAAAAGTTTTTGGTTTAGTTTCACCGCATGCAGGTTATGTTTATTCAGGCTCATCAGCTGCTTATGGATTTAACACTTTACAAAATAAAAAATTTAAAACTGTAATAATTATCTCTCCAAGTCATAAAGAATATTTCCCCGGAGTTTCTATTTATAACGGTGATGCTTATGAGACACCTTTGGGAGAAATTCCAATCGATCAAGAAATTTCTGATCTATTAGTGGATAATAAAGCCAATATTTTTAGAGGGATAAACGGGCACAGAGATGAACACGCAATTGAAGTTCAGCTTCCTTTTTTACAATATGTTTTAGAAGATTTTTCTATTGTACCGATTGTGATGGGTGATCAAAGTAAAATTTTTATTGATGCATTAGCAGATAAACTTAAAGAAGTTGTAAACGAATATACGCTTCTTATTGCAAGTTCTGATCTCTCACATTATTACTCTGCAGATGAAGCTGAAGAAAAAGATTCCAGAATTGAAAGAAGTATTAATGAATATAATATTGAACAGTTTGTTTCTGATATATCTAATAAAAAGTGTGAAGCCTGTGGTGCCGGACCAATATTATCCGTTATGAAATCAGTCAAAGAAAATAATAAAAACAAATCTTTAGTTCTGAACAGAACACATTCCGGTTATGTTAGCGGTGATTATGATCAGGTAGTTGGTTATCTTTCTGCTGTATTTTATGGAGAATAATTGCACGCAGAAAAAGAAAAAATTGCCATAATTGGCGCTGGAAAAATAGCTTACTCTTTAACAAACGCATTAGTTAAATCTAATTTTAATATCCAATCGGTTTTTAGCAAAAACCAAAAATCAGCCGAAGATTTAGCCGAAATATTCGGAATCAAAAATTTTTCAAATGATCTAAACGATATTTCTGAAGATATAAACATTTTCTTTTTAACTATCCCGGATAATCAAATACAAAATACAGCAAGACAAATTTCCGAACTAAAAATAAATTTTAATGGTAAATTATTTGTCCATTTTTCCGGTGCTTTAAGTTCAGATGAATTAGAGGTCTTGAAAGAAAAAGGGAGTGACACTGCTTCTTTTCATATTATGCAGTCATTTCCATCAAAAAGAGTTGTTAATTTTAATAATTTAACAGCAGCAATAGAGTCAGATAGCAAAATAGCAGAAAAATATTTATTCGGTTTGTCAGAAAAAATAAACTTAAAACCATTTCAACTTCTTAAAGAAGATAAGATAAATTATCATTTGTCCGGAGTTTTTTCTTCTAATTTATTTGTTGGAAATCTATTCTCTGCAAGTGAAGTTATGAACTTAAATAATTCAAATTATCCGGAATTTAATCAGCTTAATCTTCCTATTGTTAAAACAACAATTGATAATATTAAAAAAAACGGATTGGATAATTCCCTTTCAGGTCCTTTGCAAAGAGGTGAAGTAGAAGTTATAAAAAAACATATCGAAAATTTAAAATCTAAAACGGATAATAGTTTTAATGTTGAAGGTAAAAATATTTTTCTACTTAATTATATTTGTCAGTCCATTACAATTTTGAAGATGTTGGAAAATAAAAAGAACGGCATAAACCAAAATCAAAAAGACATACTTAATTTATTAATTGTAGAATTTAACGAGATCATAAAAAAATAATTATCATTTGAAAAATCAAAACCCCTTAGTCACACTTTTTTTATATTAAGTCATCAAATAAATATTGTTTTAAATAGGATAAAAATACAGAATGAAAAACAACGGTAACACAATAGAAAAATTAGTTTCATTATCTAAGAGAAGAGGTTATATATTTCAATCCAGTGAAATTTACGGCGGATTGAACGGATGTTGGGATTACGGCCCGATGGGAGTTGAATTATTAAATAATATTAAAAAAGAATGGTGGAATTCCATGACTTTACGAGATGATATCGAAGGTTTGGATTCTTCCATATTAATGCATCCTAAAGTTTGGGAGGCTTCCGGTCATGTTGATAATTTTACAGATCCTATGATAGATTGCAAGCAATGTAAAGCAAGATTTAGGGTTGATTTACTTGGCGGAATGTTAAATGAAAAAAGAAAAAAGAAATCTATGAAAGCTTTACTAGAGAATTGTAAAGATGAAAACATAAAAAATAAGATCGAAGAAATTAGTGCAAATAAAAATGAAGCAGAAATTTTTAATATAATAATTGATGATAATGATTTAAGCGTATTGCTCTTGAATGAATTAAACTGTCCTCAATGCGGTACTAAATCTTCTTTTACTTCTGCAAGACAATTTAATTTGATGTTTAAAACTTTTTTAGGGCCGGTCGAAGATACCGGTTCAGCTATATTTTTAAGACCGGAAACAGCACAAGGTATATTTGTAAATTTTTTAAATGTGCAGAACTCAACCAGACAAAAACTACCTTTTGGAATTGCACAAATAGGCAAAGCTTTTAGAAATGAAATAAACACAAAAAATTTTCTATACAGAACCAGAGAGTTTGAACAAATGGAAATGCAGTTTTTTGTTAAGCCTGCTGATGATAAAAAATGGTTTAACAACTGGAAGGGAGAAAGAATAAATTGGTTTAAAAATTTGGGAATGAATTCTGACAATTTAAGATTACAAAATCATCCTGAAAATAAACTTGCACACTACGCAAAAGAAGCAACGGATATTGAATATAATTTCCCATTTGGCTGGGGTGAAATTGAAGGAATTCACAACCGGACAGATTTTGATCTTAAAAGACACGAAGAATATTCCGGAAAATCATTAAAATATTTTGATGAAGAAACTAAAGAAAAAACTTTACCTTTTATAATAGAAACATCTGCAGGTGCAAGTCGTTCATTTATGGCTTTTTTAACAGAAGCATACGATGAGGAAGAAGTTAAAGGTGAACAAAGAGTTGTTTTAAGGCTGCACAAAAAATTGGCCCCGATAAAAGCTTCAATTCTTCCTTTGGTAAATAAAGACGGTATGCCGGAAATAGCTAAAAAAATTGAAGATGATCTCAGATTTAAGTTTAAAATATTTTATGACGATAAAGGTGCTGTTGGAAGAAGATACAGAAGACAAGACGAAATTGGGACACCTTTTGCCATTACTGTTGACACACAAACTTTAGAAGATCAAACTGTTACTGTGAGAGAAAGAGATTCAATGGAGCAAATAAGAATTCCGAGTGAAAATCTTTCATCATTTTTGTTAGAAAAATTATCTAACTAAATTTTAATTAACTTTACACATAATATTATGCGTAAATGTTTTATCATATCTTTGTTCATTTCTACTTTTTTAACACAAATAAGTTTTGCCCAAACTGATATTAGAGATTCTCTGATAACAACAGGAATTGATCAGATCTATAGCATAAAATTTAAATTATCCGAAAGTACATTTCAAACTTTAAAAAATAATTTTCCATCCGATCTATCCAGCACATTTTTCTTAACAATGATCGATTGGTGGAGAATATTATTAAACACTACAAACGAAAAATATGATGACGGTTTTTTAATAAAATTAAATAACATCATTGAAAAATGTGATTCAATTTTAGATAAAGAACCAAATAATGTTGATGTCTTATTTTTTAAAGGCGGTGCTATTGGATTTAGAGGTAGATTAAGAGCGTTAAGACACAGCTGGTTAAAGGCTGCTGATGATGGTAGATTAGCTTTGCCTATAATTCAAAAAGTTACCTCCCTGGACCCCAATAATTATGATGCAATTTTCGGATTGGGAATTTATAATTATTATGCTTCAATACTACCTGATAAATATCCCATTTTAAAACCATTTATGTTGTTCATGCCTTCAACTGATAAAGACGAAGGAATTAGACAAGTAAAGCTTACTGCAGAAAAAGGTAAATACGCAAAATATGAAGCAAATTATTTTTTAATGCTGATATATTTTTTAGATGAGAATAAACCATTTGAATCTTATAAATATGCTTCATTACTTGCAAAAAAATTTCCTGATAATCCTGTATTTGAAAAATGGAAAGGGAGAATAGCATCTAAAGTTGGAAATAGCTTGACCGCGTCAGAAATATTTAAAAATGTTCTGTTAAAAGGGCAGAATAAAATGATGGGCTATGATGATGACATAACTATCCGTGAAGCCCTTTATTATATAGCTGATCAATATTGGAGAACGAATAAAATAGATTCATCAAAAATATTATTTGAAAAATGTGTGGATTATTCCAAGAAAATTGATAGTGATAAAGGAGAAGGTTTTTATGTAAATGCTTTAATTTATTTAGGAATGATACAAGATGTGAAGAATAACAGAAAAGCTGCTATTGAGTATTATAAAAAAGTTTTAGATATGGATAACTATAAACAGTCTCACGAACTGGCAGAAAAATATTTAGAAACACCTTTTAAGAAATAAACTAAAGTGAAGTTGAAATTCCTATTCTGTGCATTGCTCCAATCTCACCTAAAGAAGAAAAACCATAGTCAAAATGATATTTAGAAACCAGCAAACCTAATCCCAGATTAAAACCGGCAAGACCACCAAAGTCACCAACTTTCAGTTCTTTTCTCTTTTCATTATTATAACCAAATCTAATTGATAATGCCTTACTTAAATCAAATTCAGCTCCTACGCTAAAAGCTTCAAATCTTCCAGTGTATGGATCATCACTTCTATTTAATCTATGAAAATCCACAGATAATGTTAAAGGTATATGTGCCATTTTTTTTGAAATTCCTACTGCTAAATCTACAGGTAGATCTTCTTTTGCAGTAAAATATTTTGAAAGTTGAAATCCTGTATTAAGTAGAGCAATACCAAAGCTCAATCCTTCAGATGGAATTGAATAATGAAGCCCAAGATCAAAAGCCAATGCTGAGGATGATTGATCAGCTATTGAAGAATTAATGAATTTTAAATTAACACCATAATAAAAATTTTCTTCAAAGTTATTTGCATAACCAACAAGCAATGCTAATTCACCCGCACTGAACTCTCCGGTTTTAGTTCCGAACTGATCTGCTTGTGTAAAACTACCGTAACTTATATACTCAATTGCAGCACCAAACCTTCCCAAATCACCTACATCTTGATTGTAAGAAACACTTGCTAAATTAATATCTAATAAATGATTTACATATGAAAATGATATCTTTTGATCCTGAATTAATTTAAGACCGGCAGGATTGTAAAAAATTACATTTGGATCATCATTGTTTGATACAAAACTTCCACCTAAGGCACCTGCACGTGGACTTAGATCTAAGCGAAGGAACTCATATGTTTTTTGTCCAAAAGTTGAAAAAGAAATTAATAATATTATTACTGCTGTAAAAAATGTCTTTGTTTTCATAAAAATCCAAAATATTAATTTCTTATTTAACTATATTATAAAATAAAGGCAAGTGAAATTATTAAGCATTCAATTTTAATTCATTTATATAATAAAAAGGATATATGAAATTTTTAATTTATGGAGCTACAGGTTATACAGGTAAACTTATTGCTGAAAGAGCAAAACAACTTAATCTAAATCCTATTCTATCAGGAAGAAATCCTGAAAAATTGAAACAAGTTGCTGAACCATTGGGTTTTGAATTTCAATCAGTTGAATTGACGGAAAATGAAAAATTATTAAAATTATTAGAAAAAGTTGAGCTTGTTCTGCATTGTGCAGGTCCATTTTCATCAACTTCAAAACCAATGGTTGACGCGTGTTTAAAAACTAAGACTCATTATTTAGATATAACAGGCGAGATCAGTATTTTTGAAAGGAACAGAAGTTTGGATAAAGCTGCAAAAGAAGCTAAAATATTAATTATGTCAGGCGTTGGTTTTGATGTAGTTCCAACGGATTGTCTTTCGCTACATATGAAAAAAAGAATACCGGATGCTGAACATTTAAATTTAAGTATTGGTGGATTGAGTCAAATTTCATCAGGTACAGCTAAAACAGCAATTGAAAATATTACCAAAAGTTTTTTAGTAAGAAAAGATGGCAAAATTACTCAATTAAAAAATCCTTTATATGGCAAAGCAGATTTTGGAAAAGGTGAAGTTGAGACAGTTTCCGTTAGCTGGGGAGATGTTGCAACTGCATTTTATACAACCGGAATTCCTAATATCTCTGTCTTTTTTCAACTGACTAAGCAGACAAAAAAAATAATTAAAATGAATTCTTTTGTTAAATGGATATTATCACTTTCACCAATAGAAAATAAATTAAAATCACAAATAGAAAAGAAATTTAAAGGCCCTGATAAAGAAGTTAGAGAAAATGCAAAAGGAATAATTTTTGCAGAGGTATCAAATTCAAGCGGAAAAAAGATGAGTTCTAAATTAATAACACCTGAAGGCTACAAACTTACAAGTATAACTGCGTTAGAAATAGTTAAAAAAATATCAAATGGGGATGTTAAATTAGGTTATTTTACACCTGCTATGCTTTACGGTACAGAATTAATAACCAACATAGAAGATGTAACATTAACAGATATTGTATAAAAAAATGAAACAAGTAAGCAACTATAATAGTGAAAGAAAAGCTATTCTTATAGATTGATAAGCAACCTCACAATATTTAATTTTGAGTAGATAAACGGAGATAAAAATTGAATACTTTAAAAACTACATTCCTAATGACGATGATGATCGTTCTTTTCCTCTTTGTAGGAAATTTACTTGGCGGTACATCTGGAATGACAGTTGCATTTATTTTTGCACTTATAATGAATTTTGGAGGCTATTGGTTTTCTGATAAAATAGTACTTAAAATTTACAGAGCAAAAGAAGTAACAAATGAAAACAGCCCCAAATTTTATGCACTCGTTGAACAACTTTCCCAAAATGCCGATATTCCAATGCCTAAAGTTTATGTAATTAATGATCCCACACCAAATGCTTTTGCTACAGGAAGAAATCCAGAACATGCAGCAGTTGCCGCAACTACTGGAATTTTAAATGGATTAAATAATGATGAATTAGCGGGAGTAATTGCTCACGAATTAGCTCACATAAGACATAGAGATATTTTAATAGGAACTATTGCAGCAACAGTTGTTGGTACTATTACTTTTCTTGCACAAATGGCAGGCTGGGCATTGATGTTCAGCGGAAGGGGAGGAGATAGGGGTAGCAGAGATGGTTTTGCATCGTTATTTTTAATAATACTTGCACCAATTGCTGCAACATTATTACAATTAGCAATTTCACGCTCAAGGGAATTTGCAGCAGATGAGGCAAGTGCAGCTATCTCAGGTCAACCATTAGCATTAGCGTCAGCATTGGAAAAAATTTCTTCTGTAAATCAGATAAAACCAGTTTCACATTCAGGTCCGGCAACAGCGCATATGTTTATTGTAAATCCGCTTAGAGGAGGAGGGATTAAAAAATTATTTTCAACGCATCCTTCAACAGAAGAAAGGGTAAAAAGATTAATAGAAATTTCAAACAGAAAAAATAATTAAGATGAAAAGAAAAAGTCTATTTTTGATCTTCTTCTTTTTTCCAATTTTTGTTTTAGGTCAAACTAAAACAAATTTAAATATTTTTAATGAATTGGTTGATTCATCAGTAGTTTCATTAAT
>Ga0210038_1001130_pt1 | contig 14091 bp, 10 predicted proteins | sample CryGeyCG2114_020_FD_183970 | JGI IMG/M metagenome (GOLD analysis project Ga0210038, IMG submission 183970) | Groundwater microbial communities from aquifer - Crystal Geyser CG15_big_fil_post_rev_8/21/14_0.20 (SPAdes) (version 2) | ecosystem: Environmental > Aquatic > Deep subsurface >... | reverse complement strand
ACATTGATGCCAAGGGCTGATAGAATGAGCATTAGTCCAACGGTATAGATAACTTCCGCACTGAATACAAGAAATAGGTAGAGTTTACCGGAAACGCCGAATTCCTCGGCAAGATCTTTTCGTTTTCTGACGATTAGACCAACGATCACGACCGTAATGAAGATCGTGATGATGGTGATAAGATTAACAAGCAATCGAATAATCTCCGACAAATTCATTTTCACCCCCCAACTGGCCAGGATTTGAAATGAGAGCCTCGGGGCACAACGTGTCCCGAGGCCAGCTTCAGAAATTCATGAATACCGTCGCCATCACCATCTGGCTGCGGCCGAGGTGACGGTTGAGGTCATCAAAAGTATTATTCATATAGGCGACGTTTGCACCGCCCCATTTCCAGTAAGCGCTAATGCCGGCGGTCGGCCCGCTATTGGCCCATCCTCCATAGACAGCCAAAACTTCTTTGATCACGTAGAATTCAGCGCCGACGAAATATTGGTCGCGCTTGACATGACCAATATTGAGGTGCTGATAATCGGCCGCCAAAAGAAGTCGGGGCAACACCTGCCAACTGACGCCAAGGCGAAACTGGTGTATATCGCTCGTGGAGCGCTTTGCCGACCAGGATTGCAATCCGTCATCTTCATTGATGTTGAGCTTGCGATCGTCATTTCTGTCGCATAAATATGAATACATCCCGCCGAAATTCAAACCCTTCATCGGCTGATAGAGAAAACCGGTTTTAGCTTGAAATCCACGCGTGCGGGACACAAGCATGTTCTGTCCCGACAGCGAGAAATTCATCTTCGCAGTTGACAATGATCCACCAACACCGAGATACAGCTTATCGCCGTCGCGGAGAAGACTTTCAAATGCCTTCACGCCGTACATTAACTCAATAGTTGGCGCGTAAGCAAATTTTGCGTCCACGTCCATCGCCGTTCCAGCTGAACCGGAATTCGCGCTGGAAAAGTTCACTTGCAGTACTCCTTTCGGTAGAGCAACCGAGGCGCTACTAATGTGAACATTCAAATTCGGCCCCCGTTTGAAAGCAATTAGCCCATATGAATACGAGGCACCGAAACAGAACGGATCGCCGGCGGCTACATTAGCCGGGTTATTGGCGCTAAAACCCGGGAGCGCCACCCAACAATTGCCCATCCCAGCCACATCCGCCCCGGGAGGAATGTTGGATGTCACAATTGACAGTGCGGTTTCAAAGTTTGCCGCAGAGCAGATCGCTGGCACCGTGAGAAACATAGCCGCCACAAAAACAGCTATCTTTTTCATTCTTAGACCTCCATATTTTCAAAGAATAGACTTCGATAATCAATTTTGACTATCCGCTTATTGTATATGCTAAAATCAGATTTGTCAAGTATAATTTTAGCTTATATAAGGGAATAAAATATCACCTTATTTAGGGGTAGTATTTTAGAAAAATTCAAATATGCGTGGTTTTTACAATTTCTTTATTAAACCTTTGATTGAAGTAGTTTCTGCCTTCTTCTCACCTCTCTTTTTCACTTCCACTCCCCCGGCTTTCAGGGATTTTTCGCTGACGACCACGCGCCAAGGAATTCCGATGAGATCCGCGTCGGCGAATTTTTCGCCGGGACTCACGTCGCGGTCATCATACAAGACTTCGATATTTTTTTTCTCGAGTTCGTTGTATATTTTTTCAGCTTTCTTGTCCTTTCCAAGGCTAATTAGATGCACCTGAAATGGCGCTACTGCTTCCGGCCAAATAATCCCGTTTTTATCATTGTGAATTTCGACGATTGTTCCCATAAGCCGCGGCAGGCCGATCCCGTAGCAACCCATTATGACATTTGCCTTTTTTCCGTTTTCATCCGTCACGGACAAACCGAAGGGCAGGCTGTATTTTGTCCCGAGCTTAAAAATATTCCCTACTTCCACCGCTTTCTCCTGTTTGAATTTTTTTCCTCCGCACTCGGGGCAGGCTGGGGTTTCGTGTTTGATTTCTTTGTTCACTGCCAGTTTGCATTTTTCGCAGATGAAAATTGTGTCTTCCCCGGCAGAAGTCACAGTTTGGAATTCGTGCGAATACTTCGAGAAAGTTCCTCCCAAAGCAAAAGTCAAAAATGTTTTTTCCTTTATGCCGACTCGCTTAAAAATTTTCCAGTAGGCATCTTTTGTCTTTTCGTAATAATCATCAAGATTCTTTTCATCTGGATGGAACGAATACAAGTCTTTCATTAAAAATTCCCGCCCGCGCAAGATCCCCGATTTTGCCCGCAATTCCATCCGGAATTTGGTTTGAAATTGATAAGCGGCAAACGGCAGATCTTTGTAAGAGCTCACAAATTTTTTCATAAGGGGCGCGATGACTTCCTCATGCGTTGAGCCCAGAGCGAATTCGCGATTGCTGGCGTCTTTCAATTTATATAAATCATCCATAGTATCCCACCTTCCCGTTTTTTCCCAATTTTCTTTCGGCTGAAGAGTCGGCATAAAAAACTCCTGCCCGCCGATGGCGTTTATTTCCTCGCGGATAATCTGCTCAATTTTTTTCACGACACGTAGCCCCAACGGCAGAAAAGTATAAACTCCAGCCGTCAGCTTATCGACAAAGCCTCCGCGAATTAAAAACTTCGCGTTTATACTCACTTCATCTTTGGGCACGTTTTTTTGAGTCTTGGTAAAAAGCTGGGATTGTCTCATAACATAAAACTAATCTATTTTACCGATTTTATCAATTACTTTACTGATTGCCCACTCTGGCGTCGATGCGCCGGCAGTGATGGCCAATTTTTTTATATCACTAAACCAGTTTTTCTTCAATTGCCTTGCGTTTTCAATAAAATAGGTTTTTAGATTGATACTTTTGGCAATTTCATAAAGCCGGCGAGAGTTGGCGCTGTCGCGGCCGCCGACGACAATCACCGCGTCGTTTTTTTCGGCTAGTTTTCGGGTTTCATTCTGGCGACTGTCGGTTGAATCGCAGATTGTATTGAAATACACGAAATTAGCCGACGCTTTTGACAAATAGTCTTTTATTCGTTTAAACTCCTCGACATTTTGTGTTGTTTGTGAAATTAGGCAGTATTTTTTCTTTTTTTCGAGCTTAAGCTTCTTTGCTTCTTTGAGGCTCCCGATTATTTTCACTTTATCCCCCGACCATTCCCAAATACCTTTCACTTCTTCATGTTTTTCATCACCAAAAACAATTACTTGATAGCCTTTTTTAGCATAATTTTTGGCAAGCCTTTGCGCTTTCACTACTTTCGGACAGGTAGTATCGATGATTTTCAATCCTTTTTTAATCACTTTTTCATATAATCTCGGGCCAACGCCATGAGCAGTAAATATAATTGTCCCTTCTTTTGCTTCGTTTAAAGATTTTATTTCTTTGATTCTTTTTTTTCTTAAATCCCGGCAAACATCGTCGTTATGAACCAGTTTTCCCAAAATATAAACTTTCCCGCGGCTGCGGGAACCGGCGCAGGCTAAATCATAGGCGCGCTTCACGCCAAAACAAAATCCGGAATGCTTGGCGATAGTTATCTTCAAAATATTTTTATGGTCAATTTATTACTTTTTTTCAGCTTGACGTTTTTTATATTCCCAACCGCTTTCAAATCATCAATTATTTCCCGAATCGCTTTTTTTGTTTTTGCGTCGCAGGAAATTTCAATTTTTTTGATTTCCGCTTTCATGGAGAGTCCTCGCTCGGCTTTGTATTTTCTCATCGCTACAACAATCTCAAGAAGAATTTTTCCGGTTTTGATTTTTTCTTTGTCATATAATTTCTCGTCGACACTCGGCCAGCCGCAGAGATGAATGGATTTTGCGCATTTTTTTGTTCGAAAAAACGTTTGATATATTTCTTCAGTCGCAAAAGGAATAAACGGCGCGAGAAGCCGAAGTAAAGTGAATAAAACCGAGTATAGCGTAAATTTAGCCGATTCCCGGCTTTTTTTATTTTTTCTGCTCTCATCATACAGCCTGTTTTTAACAATTTCGATATAGTTGTCGGCAAGTTTTATCCAAAAGAATTTTTCGATTGCTAGTTTTGCTCCGGAATAATCATATTTTTCAAAACTTTTCGTCGCCGTTTCAATCAGTTTTTGCAATTCTGCTAAAATCCATTTGTCAGCCTCGTCCCTCACCACTTTACTTGAAATATCATCTTTAGTTGATTTCTTTTTTCCGGATTGAGAAAAGTATGATTTTGACATTTTCTCCAAAGTGGTGAGGGATAAATTCATCATCACAAATCTCGTCACATTCCAGAGCTTCGTCAAAAACTTCTTTCCCGCCTGAATTTCCTCTTCGGAAAAATTTATGTTCTGTCCGAGACTTCTTCCGGCCGCCCAAAAGCGCAGAGCGTCGGCCCCATATTTTTCAAGTATTTCTTGAGGCTCAACGACATTTCCAAGGCTTTTTGACATTTTTCGGCCTTGCGCGTCAAGAACATGCCCGGAAATCATCACTTCGCTCCAGGGAATTTTCTCGAAATGATACTGCGACCGAACAACTGTATAGAAAAGCCAGGTGGAAATTATATCGTGAGCTTGCGGACGAAGAGTCATTGGAATTAATTTTTGCGCTTCTTTTTCGGAATAAAACAACTGCAACGCCAGTTGTGGCGTGAGCGAGCTTGTCGCCCAAGTATCCATCACGTCTTTTTCGGGTGTAAATTTTGATGATTTACACATATTACACTTGCCTTTAGGTTTGTCGCTCATCGGATCAACCGGCAAATCTTTTTCGTCTGCCAGCTTCACTTCGCCGCATTTTCGGCAGTACCAAATCGGAAAAGGAACGCCGAAAAATCTTTGCCTCGAGATGCACCAGTCCCAACTAAGCCCCTTGATCCAGTTTTCAAGGCGGATCCGCATAAATTGAGGATGCCACTTGATTTCTTCGCCCAGCTCGATAAGTTCTTTCTTTTGGTCCAAAATTTTGATATACCACTGCTCGGAATTCAGAATTTCCACTTCTGTTTTACAACGTTCGTGAATATTGAGAGTATGCGATATTTTCTTTTGATTTACTATTAGCTTTTTCTTTTTCAAGTCCTCAATAATTTTTGCGCGGGCAACACTCGCGGAAAGACCCGCGTATTTTTTCGCTTTTTTTGTCATTATGCCGGCCCTGTCAAGCGACATAACCAACGGCAGTTTATACTTTCTAAACCATTCCACGTCGGCTTTATCTCCAAAAGTGCAACACATCACCGCGCCGGTTCCTTTCTTCATGTCAATATCGTTGTCGGCCAAAACTTGCACCCAATTCCCGAAAATCGGAACTTGGGCTTTTTTTCCAACAAGATTTTTATACCTTTTATCTTTTGGATGGACAAAAATCGCCACACAGCTTGAAAGCAGTTCCGGACGGGTCGTGGAAATAATTAACTTCTTGCCATCCTTGAGCTTGAAAACAATATCGTTGAAAAAAGTTTCTACTTCTTCATCTTCCATTTCCGCTTGGGCGATTGCCGTTTGGCAATGAGGGCACCAAACCACCGGCGCTTCCTGACGGAAAACTTTTTCCTTTTTATAAAGATCAATGAATAATTTTTGGCTGATGCGGCGGCAATTGTCGTCAATGGTTGAATAAATCTTTGAAAAATCGCAGGACATCCCGATTTTTTTCCAGTCGGCGATAAAATCGGGCGTTATCTCCTTGAGAGTTTTATTACAAAGATTGATAAAGTCCTGCCGTTTCATTTTATTCGCCCGGACTTTTTTCAATTTTTCGACCAGTCTTTCTGTCGGAAGGCCGTTGTCATCCGTCCCGAATGGAAAAAATATATTTTCTCCTTTCATCCGGCGGTATCTCGCGATGAAATCCTCGTGAGTATATGAATAAGCGTGTCCGATATGCATTTTTCCGCTCACCGTCGGCGGCGGCGTGTCAATAGAATAGATTTTATTTTTGTTTTTTGGATTATATTTAAAAACGCCTTCCTTTTCCCAGAAGGCCAGCCACTTTTTTTCGGTTTCCTGCGGATTGTAATGTTTGGAGATTTCTTTCATTTTCTCACCTTAACTTTCAACTCCTTTTCCAGCGTGGAGATTATTTTTTTCATCACCGCTTCGATTTCGGCCGATGTCAAAGTTTTCGCGCTGGAGCCGATTTTGAGGCGAAGCGCCAGACTTTTTACGTCTTCTTTTTCGAAAACGTCGAAGAGCTCGACTCCCAAAACTAATTTGCCGCCAGCATTGCGAATTTTTTTCTCAATATCTGCATACAACACTTTTTCCCCGACGAACATCGAGATATCGCGTTCAACAGTTGGAAATTTGCTGATTGGGTGGTATATTTTTTCGGCTCTCGGGAGCGTCAGCAACTCATCAATCTTGAGTCCGAAAGCGGCCACTCGGCACGAGATATTGTATTTTTTGAGCACCGCTGGATCAATTTCGCCGATATAGCCCAGTTCTTTGCCGTGCAAAGTGATTCTGGCAGTGCGGGAGGAATGCCAGAATAAGTATTTCGTATTTAGTATTTCGTATTTAGTATTTTTATAACCGAGATGATCGAGAAGGGACTCGAGTTTGCTCTTGAGTTTGAAGAAGAGATTGTTTTTCGCCGATGGGTTGACTAGCGCACTGGCCAGAATTGTTTTTTCCTGCGGGATTTTATTTTTTTCGTAAAAGAATTTTCGTCCGATTTCAAACAAACTAAATTTTTCAAAGTTCTTGAGATTTATTCTCACAGCCTTCACAAGATTCGGCATCAGACTCCAGCGCATATACTGCTGGTCCGGGTTCATCGGATTGGCAACTTCAATGTGATTTTTCAACTCGAGACGGAAATTTTCAATTTCCTTGACGCCGTAAAATGAATAGTTATAAACTTCGGAAAATCCCAGCGCCGTCATCACGTCGCGAATTTTATGCTCAAAATTTCTTTTTGCGTTCTCCAGCGGAACCGAGAGTTCCATTTTCGGAGCAAACTCGCGGATATTTTCATATCCGTAAATCCGCCCGATTTCTTCGATGAGATCTTCCTCTGTTACGAGATCAAGCCTTCTTGTCGGAATTTCGCAGTTTAATAATTTTTCTGATTGCTTCACTTTCATCCCCAAACGCTCAAGAATTTTCTCCATTCGCAAAATTTCGATTTTTTCGCCCAGTAAGTTATTCACATACTCTGAATTTAGTTTGATTGTCCAGGGTTTCAATTTCTTAGGATAGGTATCCGCTATCGCTGCAATCTTCGCGTTTTTTCCGCCGTATTCCTGCAAAAGTTCAATCGCCCGCGCCGCGCCGATTTCGGCCAGATTGGGGTCAATTTCTCTCTCAAAACGATAGGAGGATTCCGTCTGAAGTCCCAGCGCCGTTCGAGTTTTCCTTATATTTTTCGCGTTGAAATTGGCCGACTCCAAAATAATAGTTTTCGTTTTTTCGGTAACGCTTGACTTTGACCCTCCCATAACGCCGGCCAGCGCAATCGGTTTTTCGGAATCGGCGATAACAAGATTATTTTCGTTTAGTTCATAAATCTTCTCGTCAAGTAATTTGATTTTCTCGCCGCGTTTTGCTTTTCGGACAATTATATTTCCAGTTGTTTTCTTTATGTCAAAAGCGTGGAGCGGTTGGCCAGTCTCGAGCATCACATAATTTGTAATGTCAACAATATTATTTATTGGCTTAATCCCGCAAGCGATGAGTTTTTGCTGTAGCCATTTGGGCGAAGGATTAATTTTAATATTTTCAATAACTGCTCCAATGTAACGCTGGCAGAGATTTTTATCTTTTATTTCGACTTTTAACCCAAAACCAAGGTTCGGCCTTGGGACGTTCCCAAGGCCGAACCTTGGAAAAAACTTTCGTCCCTCCACCGCGCAAATTTCTCTTGCCATACCAACATGAGAAAGGGCGTCATGCCCCCGATTCGGCAAAATATTAAATTCAAGTTGAGTATCACTGCCAGCCTTCCTCGTATCTTCAAGCTCAAACGCGCGCATATTAATTATATCCGCGATTTGGATGGGCATTTTTTTTGTCCCGGATAATTCTTTGAGCCAGTTGTAGCTGTATTTCATACTCTAAAATTGTTGAATAAACCTTAGGTCCCCGCCATGAAACAGGCGGATATCATTGATTTTATACTTCATCATAGCCAGTCTCTCCAGTCCAAAGCCCCAGGCGAAGCCTTGATATTTGTTTTTGGGATAGCCGGCAACGGCAAAAACATTCTGGCTGACCATTCCAGCGCCGCCGATCTCGAGCCAGCCGCCGCCTTTGCAGGAGGGACATCCTTTCCCATTGCAAACCGTGCAATTGATGTCAAACTCAAAACTTGGTTCCGTGAATGGGAAATAGCAGGGCCTCAACCTGATTTTGGTTTCTTTACTAAAAAATTGGGTAAAAAATTCCTGGACGATATATTTGAAATGGCCGACACTGACATCATCGCCTACCACAAGCGCTTCAAATTGATGGAGAGTATGCTCATGCGTCGCGTCAGTCGCTTCGTTCCGAAAAACTCTCCCGGGGATAATCACTTTGAGAGGCGGTTTATTTTCTTTCATAAACCTCACCTGAACCGGAGAAGTATGCGTCCGCAAAACAAATTTTTCTTTGTTGTTTTTAACCCAGAAAGTATCCTGCATGTCCCGGGCCGGATGATCCTGGGGAAAATTGAGAGCCGTGAAGTTGTACCAGTCCGATTCGATTTCCGGCCCGTCGGCAATCTTAAACCCCATCGAGGTAAAAATTTTCTCAATATCCCTTTGAACCAAAGTTATCGGGTGAAGGTGTCCCGTTTCAGTTTTCCTCCCCGGCAAAGTGACGTCGATTTTCTCTTTTTCCCAGTCAACCTGTTCGGCCAGTTCTTTCTTTTTGTTTTGGCAGGCTTCTTTAATGTCACGGCGCACCTGGTTGGCAACCGGGCCCGCAACTCTTCTTTTTTCCGGAGACAGGTTTTTCAGGTTTTTCAGAATTTTGGTCAGGCTTCCGTTGCGGCCGAGATATTTTACCTTGATATCATAAAGCTCCCGCTCCGAAGCGGATTTTTTAATTTTTTCGAGAGATTCCGATTTTATTCCTTCGATTTTCTGCTTCAGCATATTTCTAAAACTATAACAAAATCAGCAAAAAGTCCAGTTTACCCCACACTAATCCTAGTTAACGTCTTTAATTAACCGCTGGTAGTATTGTTAGGATTGGTGTGGGGCGGAGAGACGTCAGGATGAAAACCGCGCTGTCCGACGCAGGACACATCCTCCCGAAATGTTTTTTATCTGACCAGCCGGCGCCGCTTCAAGAGATTTTTTGATTATGGTGGGTAGGGACGGATTCGAACCGCCGTAGCCCGAAGGCGCCTGATTTACAGTCAGGTGCAATTGACCGCTCTGCCACCTACCCATCTTATGTTCATGAGCCGGCTGTCGGATTTTCACCCCGTTAAATCCTGCGAAGCAGGAATTTCGCAAAGCGAAATTATTTAACGGGGCAGGCCCACAACCCAGAGCCAGCGGTGGGAGTCGAACCCACGACCCACGGTTTACAAAACCGTCGCTCTGGCCTCTGAGCTACGCTGGCAAATTTCATATCAGCTTCCCAGCCTCATCTTCATTTCGATTTCTCGCAGGCTGCTTTTAGCCTTGAGATCCCGCGGGCGAAGCTTCAAGACTACCTTAAATGAATCTTTGGCGTCCTTGATATTTCCAACGCTCATATAGTAATCCCCCAGCTCCCGATAAGCCTCTATATCTTTGGGATTTTCTGCAATTCGATGAATAAGAGCTTCTTCTTTCACTTTATCCTCCGAAACCGGCACCTCTTTCAGGCGAACTACCGGTTCCTCGGTTCTTTTTTTCTTTATAACTACTTCGCTGGGAACCCATTCTGTTGTTTCCGGTTCTTCAGTCCGTTTTCTGATTAAATCCTCAATTCCAGAGTCTTCAAGAGGCTTCTTTCCTGCCCTTTTCGCGCGGATATTGAAAACCAGTCTTGCAATCGATTGCTCTGCCTTCTTTACTGCTAATTTTAGCGCGATTAGAACCCTTTCCAAAATATGAAGAGTCCGCTGTCCAAACCTCTTCCATCCGTCTCTTTGGGCAGATGGCAAGCTTTTTTCCATTTGATCTTTACGGAGCTCTTTGATTTTTTTCAATTCAGCTGACTTTTTTCCAAAAATAACTACCAGGGCGATTATCGCCCCAATCAAGATGACCGGTGGAACATAGATCCAAAACATACTTTTAAAATCAATAATTGTTAGAGCTAATGAGATGATTAGGTAACTGATGCGCCAGGCGCTGTCCGAAACCTTTAAATCAAATCGTCCATTTTAATTTTAGCTATACTGCCACCGGAAAATTCAACCTTTAATTCTCCCGTGAGAGCGTTTGTTTCTTTAACGATTCCAGTATCCCCCTTTATCTTAACTTCACTTCCGACAGAAGGCATTTTTTCCAAAACTTTTTGGTATTGATCGGCTTCATATGCCAGACAGCACATAAGCCTTCCGCAAATTCCAGAGATTCGTTCCGATCCGCGGCGAATTATCTGTTGGGCTTTTGCCATCTCCGAGCTGATACTGGGAAGATCCCCCTTGAATCTTATGCAACAAAGCTCTCTTCCGCAAATGCCATATCCGCCCTCATTTCTGACCTCATCACGCGCGCCAATCTGATGGAGTTTAATTGATCTTTGAAAAGTTCTGGAGAGATTTTTCACCAAATCCCGAAAATCCACTCGTCCCTCGGCAATGAAGGCAAAAGTGATGCTTCCCCCGTCAAAAGAATAGCAACAGTTCACAACTTTCATGGGAAGATTGCTTTTTTTTACCTCACAGCGGCAGATTTCGAACGCCTCGGCTTCTTTTTTCCGAAATTCTCTGATAGCATTGAGATCTCGCAGATTTGCTTTGCGAATTATTTTGAATTTCCTTTGTTCGAAATCGGCCTGACTTCCGGGCAGAACTTCTTTGCTGTCTGCCGCTTGTTCCACAATAGCCGACTCGATCCCGTCTTCGGTTTCTCCAATCAGGATATCGCCCTTTTGGAAAGAAAGTCTGCTTTCGGCGATACAGGAATTTTCCCAGGGACGGATTTTTATAAGAAACTTATTCATAAATCAAATCTCGAACCTGACAAAATTTCCGATCCGAATATTTTCGCCGAGTTTGGAAATTTTTTCCTTCACAAGATCGTCAATAGTAATATCCTGATTTTTAATGAAAGACTGGGTTGAAAGCGAGATTTCATCAAAGTGTTTTTTGATTTTCCCTTCGACAATTTTTTCAATTATTTCGGACGGCTTTTCCCCGAGTGCAGTCTCTTCTCTCGCAATATGTTCATATTCCTCCCGGTCTTTTTCCGGAACTTTTTCAAGGGACAGGTATTTTGGATTCATAGCGGCAATATGCATGGCAATGTCATAAGCCAAACTCTGAAATTCGGAGTTTCGGGCTACAAAATCAGTTTCGCATAAAAGCTCGACTATTGCGCCGACTTTTTTGTTGCTGTGGATATACGCCGCGACCGCTCCTTCCGAGGTTTTTTTTTCCGCTTTTTTGAGAGCTTTTTCGCTTCCTCTTTTTTTGAGATAATCCGCCGCTTTTTCAAAATCACCCCCGCATTCTGTGAGCGCGTTGCGGCATTCCATAACGCTCGCTCCTGTTTTTTCGCGTAATTCCTTTACTTGCGCGGCGGATATTTTAGTTTTATTTTTCATAGCAATATCTTGCTTAACTTTTTATCTCCGGCTTGTTATTTGAAACCGGTTTGGCTTTGCTTTTTGTCTCTTTTATTTTTTTTACCACTATTCCCAGAATATATTTGAGCGAAGAAAGAGCGTCATCATTGGCGGGAATCACATAATCGGCCAGAGTCGGATCGTGGTTGGTATCAGCTATCGCCACAATTGGAATTTTCATCCGGCGGGCTTCTTTCAGCGCCAGCCCGTCTTCTTTAATGTCAACCGCGAAAACCAGCTGGGGAAAATTTTCCATTCTTTTGATGCCGCCCATCTTTTCGTTCATTTTTTCAATTTCTTTCTTAATTTTTCCCTGCTCGTATTTGGTATACTTTTCAAATTCGCCCCGGGCCAGTTTTTCTTCCTGGTCATTGAGATAGCGGATTCTTTTCTTGATTTCATTGAAATTAGTAAAGGCTCCTCCCAGCCAGCGATTCACAACATAGGGCATTCCAGTTTTCTCGCCCGCCCATTGAATCACATTTTGGGCCTGGGGCTTGGTCCCGACAAAAAGAATTTTTCCGCCGTTTGCGACGACTTGCTGGATATATTCCAGAGCTTTCTGAAACATCACTAGCGTCTTGTCGAGGTCAATGATATGAATCCCGTTTCTCGTTCCGAAAATATAGGGTTTCATTTTCGGATTCCAGCGCGAGCTTTTGTGGCCGAAATGAACGCCGGCTTTGAGCATTTCAGAAACTGCGAGCTCCAGATCCTCATACTTAAAATCAGCCGATGTGTTCTGGCTGTCTTCATTTTTTGCCCCTTTTGAGGCATTTTCATTGTCTTGCATTATTTTTCCTTTAATTATCGTCGTTTACCCCTCGACTAAACCTGTTCTTTTTGCAAAGAAAAGGGCAAGGATTGTCCAAAGAGAGATATGAATAATAACACCAGAAATTTTAGCAGGAACACCCGCTCTTGTCAATTACCAAATTGGGTGCTATAATTGTCCAGTATGAAAAATAACATTCATCCAAAATACTATCCGGAAGCCAAAATCATTTGCGCCTGCGGGAATATCATCACCACCGGTTCCACAAGGCCCGAGATGAAAGTTGAGGTATGCAGCGCCTGCCATCCCTTTTATACTGGTAAAAAGCGCCTCGTTGACACCGCTGGCCGCCTCGACCGTTTCAAAAAACGCTCCGAAAAAACGGAAAAAATCAAAGCGGAAAAAGGAAAGAAAGCCAAGAAAAAACCGCGAATGCCCAAAATTCCCGCCGAAAAACCTAAAAAGAAACCGAAACCGGCAAAGAAGAAAAAATAAATTTTCGTATAATTATCGCTTTTGCCAAAAACCCGCCAAAAGCGGGTTTTATTTATTTTCCTAACATTTAATGTTAGGAAAGTTCTACTAATATTTGAAAGTTTCAGCAAATTGTATTATCTTTAATTGAAGAATGATACTGATTCAATGGTAATATAAATGCGGTGAAAAATCAAATTGACGCAATCAAAAAGGAATATCAGGACTTGAAAACCGAGCTGGCAAAGCCCGGTATTGTTTCTGATTCCCAGAAAATGAAGGAGATTGGGAAAAGGATGGCTGAACTTGAAGAGATTACGGCAAAAATTAAAGTGCTGGAAAATATCCAGAAACAAATGAGAGATAACGCCGAAATCGTGAATACTGAAAAAGATGAGGAACTAAAAAATATGGCAATGGATGAAAATGTAAAGCTGGCTGTGAAAAAAGAAAATCTGGAAAAAGAACTGCAAACTCTTTTAATCCCGAAAGATTCCAGTGATGCGAAAAATGTTATCGTGGAAATCCGGGCCGGGGCCGGCGGAGATGAATCGGCTCTTTTTGCGGCTGATCTTTTCCGGATGTATGGGCGTTTTGCCGAAAAAAATGGCTGGAAAACGAGTGTCCTGAACTCAAACAGAACTCCGATTGGAGGATTCAAGGAAATAATTTTTAGCGTGGAGGGAAAAAATGCATTTGGAAATATGAAATATGAATCGGGCGTACACCGGGTGCAAAGAGTGCCGGAAACCGAAAAGATAGGACGCGTTCACACTTCGACGGCGACGGTTGCGGTTCTCCCTGAAGCGGAAGAAGTGGATGTTAAAATCAATCCTGCGGATATGCGAATTGATACTTTCCGCTCTTCCGGTCCCGGAGGACAAAGCGTAAACACCACTTCCAGCGCCGTTCGAATAACTTATCTCCCGACGGGAATGATCGTCACCTGCCAAGACGAAAAATCGCAGATGAAAAACAAGGAAAAGGCCTTGAAGGTTTTGAGAGCGCGGCTTCTTGCCGCCGAAGTTGAAAAACACGCCGCGGAGCTAGGCGAAGCTCGCCGCAATCAGATCGGAACGGGAGACCGGAGTGAAAAAATCCGCACTTACAATTTCCCCCAGGACCGAATCACCGATCATCGGATTAAAGAAAGCTGGAGTAATA
>Ga0210038_1001115_pt1 | contig 14224 bp, 10 predicted proteins | sample CryGeyCG2114_020_FD_183970 | JGI IMG/M metagenome (GOLD analysis project Ga0210038, IMG submission 183970) | Groundwater microbial communities from aquifer - Crystal Geyser CG15_big_fil_post_rev_8/21/14_0.20 (SPAdes) (version 2) | ecosystem: Environmental > Aquatic > Deep subsurface >... | reverse complement strand
CGTACACTTGATTGCACCGATTGCGATGGACGAAGGTTTGCGCTTTGCGATTCGTGAAGGTGGTCGTACCGTCGGCGCCGGTGTTGTGGTTAAAATTACAGAGTAATTTTAAATACGCATCATAGTTATCGCGGAGGTGGTTTTTAACCATCTCCGCATTGTGTTGTTTACTACCCTGGTTTTTTTAAGGTGGTAAAAACTGTAGGCCAGTAGCTCAATTGGCAGAGCGGCGGTCTCCAAAACCGCAGGTTGGGGGTTCGATTCCCTCCTGGCCTGCCACGAAATAGGCATGCTTAAACATGACAAAACAAAAAGCACCCAAATTTGATCTGATCAAATGGCTCTTTGTCTTGGCTTTGTTGGTGTTGGGCTTGGTGGCAAATTATTTTTACACCTCAGAGCCTGCACCATTAAAGGCAGCGGCATGGGTGATCTTGGTGATCATCATGTTGTTGCTTATGTCGCGCACCTTTCGTGGTCGGGAAATTTGGCGTTACCTTAAAGATGCGCGCATGGAAGTGCGCCGCGTCGTTTGGCCTAATCGCCAAGAAACCATGCAAATGACCTTGGTCGTTTTCGTTATGGTGATTATTTTAGCCCTGATTTTATGGGCCGTTGACTCGGTATTCATGTCATTACTGACATGGTTTACAGGAACATAAGTGAGAGTAGGTGAATGAGCGAAGAACAAGCCCCTAAAAAACGTTGGTATGTTGTTCAGGTCCGTTCCGGTGCCGAGCAATACGTACAAAAAGCACTGGCAGAGTCGTTAAAGATTTCTCCTTTGGCTGAATGCTTCGAAGAAATTATGGTACCCACTGAAAAAGTGGTGGCGATGCAGTCGGGTCAAAAGCGCAACACAGAGCGTAAATTTTTTCCAAGCTATGTGTTGGTCCGCATGGTGATGAATGATGAAACGTGGCACTTTGTGAAAAACACGCCACGCGTCACAGGGTTTATCGGTGGTGAAAAACCATCGGCCATTACTGATAAAGAAGCACAAAAGATTTTAGATCGCGTCAAAGAAGGCGTGGATAAGCCTAGACCGAAAGTTCTGTTTGAGGCAGGTGAGATGGTTCGTGTTAACGATGGCCCATTTGCAGACTTTAATGGCGTGGTTGAAGAAGTGAATTATGAGAAGAATCGCTTGCGCGTTTCTGTCACAATTTTTGGGCGTTCAACGCCTGTGGAACTGGAGTTCTCACAGGTCGAGAAGGCTTAAATTGTCGTTTTATGACGGCAAAAATTAAGGGAGCCTGTGGCTCTCTAAACGCGAAACAACGAAGAGGAGCGTAGTAAAATTTGTCGAAAAAGCGCAGTTTACTTTTTAGGTAAATGAGCATTTTGAGGGAAATTTTATATAGCTCATCGAAGTTGTTTTGGGTTTAGTGAGTCAGAGGGCGTTTGAACCTAAAAGTAGAGGTAAACATGGCAAAAAACATTACTGGCTATATTAAGCTGCAAGTCATGCCAGGTGCAGCAAATCCGAGCCCACCGATTGGTCCAGCGTTGGGTCAGCACGGTGTGAATATCATGGAATTTTGTAAAGCGTTTAACGCAAGAACACAGGAAATGGATAAATCATTGCCTGTGCCGGTTGTGATCACCGTTTTCGAAGATCGCAGCTTTACATTCATCACGCGCACACCGCCGATGTCAGCATTGATTAAGAAAATGTTGGGTCTTAAGAGTGGTAGTGCGACACCGCATACACATAAAGTCGGCAAATTGACACGCGCGCAGTTGGAAGAAATTGCAAAAACGAAGATGCCTGACTTGACGGCTGCAGATCTTGAAGCCGCTATCCGCACTGTCGCAGGTACTGCGCGCAGTATGGGTATTGATTCGGAGGGTGTACAAGATGCCTAAACTATCTAAACGTATGCAAGCCTGCTACGCTGATATCGATCGTGCAAAATTGTATCCGGTTGAAGAAGCATTATCGCTTGTTAAAGATCGTTCAAAAGTAAAATTCGTTGAAGGCGTTGAGTTGAGTGTCAACTTGGGCGTTGATCCACGTAAATCTGATCAAGTCGTGCGTGGCGCGGTGACTTTGCCGCATGGCACAGGCCGTACCGTTCGTGTGGCAGTGTTTGCTCAAGGCGATAAAGCCGCTGAAGCGACAGAGGCTGGTGCGAATATCGTGGGTTTTGATGATTTAGCTGAAACCATTAAAGGTGGCGAAATGAACTTTGATGTTTTGATCGCAACGCCTGATGCTATGCGTCATGTCGGCCAGTTGGGCCAAATTTTGGGTCCTCGTGGCTTAATGCCAAACCCGAAAGTGGGCACGGTAACGCAAGACGTGAAGCAAGCAGTATTAAACGCAAAAGCCGGTCAGGCACGTTTCCGTACGGATAAAGCAGGGATCATCCACTGCCGTATCGGCGCGGTAAACTTTGATGTTGACAATTTAAAAGCCAACATTGAATCCGTATTGGCTGAGTTGAAAAAATTAAAACCTTCTAGCAGTAAGGGTACTTACGTTAAGAAGGTAACAGTATCAAGTACGATGGGCCCAGGCGTGGCGGTTGATCCGTCTACGTTGAAAGACTAGTAGTACTTGCTTTGGTAGTGACCGACAAGGTGACTGTTAAAGACCGTGGGAGCGAAAGCTTAATACACCATCCTGCGCAAACGGTGAAATGAAAGTTTCACACTTTGGGGTCATCACGTAGTGATGGCAAAGTAGAAAGGTTGAGTGATCGACCGTTTTTAAGGAGACCATGGTTATGGCACTTAGAATCGATGATAAGAAGCAAATTGTTGCTGAAGTAAGCGAGCAAGCCTCGCAAGCCTGTGCAGCTGTTGCGGCTAATTATCAAGGCTTGACCGTTTCGGAAATGACCGAGCTACGCGCTAAAGCAAGAGACGCTGGCGTCTATCTTCGCGTTGTGCGTAATACATTAGCCCGTCGTGCGTTCAAAGATACACAATTTGAATGCATGAACGAAGCTTTAGTAGGGCCGTTAGTTCTAGGTTTTTCATTTGAAGAACCGGGTGCGGCTGCTCGTTTATTCCGAGATTTTGGTAAAGATCACGAGGCGCTAGAAGTGGCAGCCTTGTCACTCGATGGTCAGTTACTTGCAGCTTCTCAATTGAAAGCTGTGGCTAGCTTGCCAACGCGTGATGAAGCGATTGCACAATTGATGTCTGTTATGAAAGCTCCGGTATCGAAATTTGTTCGTACCATGGCTGAACCAACAGCGAAATTTGTGCGCACTGTGAAAGCAGTGGCTGACAGCAAAGCGGCTTAATATAATTTAATGTGGAGATAACAACATGAGTTTATCAAGAGAAGACATTTTAAATGCGATTTCTGAAATGAGCGTGATGGATATCGTTGAGCTTGTTAAAGAAATGGAAGACAAATTCGGCGTAACTGCCGCAGCACCTATGGCTATGGCGATGGCGCCAGCAGCCGGTGAGGCAGCTGCTGCTGAAGAAAAATCTTCATTTGACGTGGTCATGACTAGCTTTGGCGCGAACAAAGTTGGTGTGATTAAAGTGATTCGTGCAATCACAGGCCTAGGCTTGAAAGAAGCGAAAGACCTTGTTGAAGCGGCTCCAAAAGCTGTTAAAGAAGGTGTGAGCAAAGCTGAAGCTGAAGACATCTTGAAACAGTTGACTGAAGCGGGCGCTGAAGGCGAATTGAAATAATATTCGTTGTCCCTGCCTAGGTGGGGATTCCTACTGGATCCCGGATAATGCTTCGCATTTCCGGGATGACAGTGGGGCCAATAAATTAAAAAGCTTTCCGAGGTTTTTTAATTTATTGTCAGGATGACAGTAGTCTGAATCAATTTGGCGCCTTGCCAGAGAACATTCAGGATGCAAACACGTGTAACCCTTAAAGAGGAGCGCTGGTTAATGACAGCCTATTCTTATACTCAAACGAAACGCTTGCGTAAATCATTCGGTCGCCATGAAGCGATTATGAATCCGCCACCCTTGTTGGAGGTCCAAACCAACTCCTACCATGACTTTATTCATGGTACAGACGTTGAAGATGGTTTGACTGGCGCGTTTGAGTCCGTGTTCCCCATTCTTAGCAATGCGGGTAATGCCTCACTTGAATACATCAGCCACCGTTTGGGCAAGCCGCCTTTTGAGGTGAATGAATGTATTTTGCGTGGTGTTACGTATGCCGCACCTTTGCGTGTCAAAGTGCGTTTGGCTTTGTACGACAAAGATTCCAGTGGTGATGAAAAGAAAATCAAAGACATTAAAGAGCAAGAAGTGTACATGGGCGATTTGCCTTTGATGACCGAGTACGGTAGCTTCGTGATCAACGGCACTGAGCGGGTGATCGTGTCTCAGTTGCACCGTTCACCAGGTGTATTCTTTGATCATGATCGTGGTAAGTCACACTCCTCAGGTAAAATTTTATATTCTGCGCGCATCATTCCTTACCGTGGTTCGTGGTTGGATTTTGAATTTGATGTGAAAGACGGTTTATTCTCGCGTATCGATCGCCGCCGTAAATTGCCTGTCAGCATTATTCTGCGCGCACTCGATTACAGCACGCAGGAAATCTTGGATCACTTTTTCGAGCGTGATGAGTTTACGCACGATGGTAAGAAATACACTTTAGCACTTAAAGCCGATCGTTTGCGCGGTATGGTCGCGCCGTTTTCGGTGATTGATAAATCGGGCGATCTAATCGTTGAAGAAGGTCGTCGCATCACGGTTCGTCACATTAAAGAAATCGAGAAAGCCAAACTTAAAGCCGTTGAAATCAGCGAAGAATTCTTGATCGGTAAAATGCTGGCAGAGCCTGCCATCGACACTGACACAGGCGAAGTGATTGCTGAAGCCAACACTGAAATCACTCGCGAGCTTTTAATTGCGATGCACAAAGCGGGTGTAAAAGCATTTTCAACGTTGTACATCAACGAGTTGGATCACGGCGCGTACATTTCTAACACCTTGAAAGTGGATCCAACGAGCACACGTTTGGAAGCCTTGGTTGAAATATATCGCATGATGCGTCCAGGCGAGCCGCCAACAAAAGAAGCTGCTGAAGCCTTATTCCAAAACTTGTTCTTCAATGAAGATCGTTACGATTTATCACGCGTAGGCCGCATGAAGTTCAACCGTCGTTTAGGCTACGGTGTGGACGAGGGTCCGATGGTTTTAACGCGCGAAGATATCTTGGCGGTGATTGATGAATTGATTCGCATTCGTGACGGTAAAGGTGGTGTCGATGATATTGATCACTTGGGTAACCGTCGTGTTCGAAGCGTGGGTGAAATGGTCGAAAACCAATTCCGCGCTGGCCTTGTTCGCGTTGAGAAAGCGGTAAAAGAACGCTTGGCGATTGCTGAGGCGGAAGACTTGATGCCACAAGACTTGATCAACGCGAAGCCTATCTCGGCTGCGGTGAAAGAGTTCTTTGGTTCTAGCCAATTGTCACAGTTCATGGATCAAGTGAATCCATTGTCTGAAATTACCCATAAACGCCGTGTATCGGCTTTAGGCCCCGGCGGTTTGACACGTGAACGTGCAGGCTTTGAGGTGCGTGACGTTCATATCACTCACTATGGTCGTGTCTGTCCGATTGAAACACCAGAGGGTCCAAACATTGGTTTGATCAACTCTTTGGCCTTGTATGCCCGCGTTAACCACTACGGCTTTATCGAAAGCCCGTACCGTAAAGTGGTCAATGGCAAAGCGACTGAAGAAATTAATTATTTATCAGCCATCGAAGAGAACGAATTCGTGATCGCGCAATCGAGCGTGAACATGGACAAGTCGGGTAAATTGACCGATGACTTGGTGCCTGCGCGTATGCGTGGTGAATTCTCGTTCACGACACCGGATAAAGTCCAATACATGGACGTGTCTCCGCGCCAAATTGTATCGGTTGCTGCTGCCTTGATCCCATTCTTGGAACACGATGACGCTAACCGTGCTTTGATGGGTTCGAACATGCAGCGCCAAGCGGTGCCTGTGTTAAAAGCGGAAAAACCACTCGTTGGTACTGGTATTGAGCGTTTGATCGCGAAAGACTCTGGTGTGACAGTGGTGGCGAAGCGTGGCGGTATCATTGAGAAAGTTGACGCCTCACGTATCGTGATCCGTGTTAACGACAATGAAATTGCGGCTGGTGAAGCGGGTGTCGATATTTATAATCTCACCAAATACCGCCGTTCAAACCATTCAACCTATTTGAATCAGCGTCCATTGGTATCACCTGGCGATGCAGTGGCTAGCGGTGATATCTTGGCTGACGGTTCGTCAACTGACTTAGGCGAGCTGGCTTTAGGGCAAAACTTGCTGGTGGCGTTTATGCCTTGGAACGGTTACAACTTTGAGGATTCCATCCTGATTTCTGAGCGTGTTGTTCAGGAAGACCGTTACACCACGATTCATATCGAAGAGTTGACCTGTGTGGCGCGCGATACACGTTTGGGCGCTGAAGAAATTTCAGCGGATATTCCCAATGTGGGCGATTCTGCGCTCGCCAAGCTGGACGAGAGCGGTATTGTTCACATCGGTGCTGAAGTGGTTGCTGGCGATATCTTGGTCGGTAAAGTGACACCGAAAGGTGAAACGCAGTTAACGCCTGAAGAAAAACTATTGCGCGCGATCTTTGGTGAAAAAGCCTCTGACGTCAAAGACACGTCATTGCGTGTTTCATCCGGTATTCAAGGTACCGTGATCGACGTTCAAGTCTTCACGCGTGATGGCATCCAAAAAGACGAGCGAGCATTGGCGATTGAAGAAGCGCAGCTTGAAAAAGTGCGTAAAAACTTGAACGATGAACGCAAAATCATGGAAGCGAACATCTTCAGTCGTTTGGAAAATTTACTTGTCGGCAAAGTGGCCGAAGGTGGTCCAAAAGGCTTGAAGAAGGGTGAAAAAGTTACGAAAGCTTACTTGAGCGAAACGCCAAGTGAGAAGTGGGCTGAAATTCGTTTGCGTGATGACAAAGCCAATGAAGAATTGGAGAGCGTTTTCGCAACATTGAATGAATACTTAGAGCAGTTGGATGAGCGCTTGAAAGAGCAGCGTCGTAAAATCACTGAAGGTGATGATTTGGCGCCAGGCGTCTTGAAAATTGTGAAAGTCTACTTGGCCGTTAAACGCCGTATTCAACCGGGTGATAAGATGGCCGGTCGTCACGGTAACAAGGGTGTGATCTCGATGATCGTGCCGGTTGAAGATATGCCGTACTCTGAAGATGGCACGCCGGTGGATATCGTGTTGAACCCATTGGGTGTACCGTCTCGTATGAATATCGGCCAGGTCTTGGAAACTCACTTAGGTTGGGCGGCGAAAGGCTTAGGCATTAAGATCGGTGATATGCTCGATCAAAAAGCCTCTGTGGCTAAAGTTCGCGGCTTTATGGAAGAGGTCTACAACAAAGATGCCAAGCATAAAGAAGACTTAAAAGCGATGTCGGATGATCAAATCGTGACGATGGCGAAAAACCTTCGTGCGGGTGTGCCGATGGCAACGCCGGTGTTCGATGGTGCGTCAGAAGATGAAATCAAAGCGATGTTGAAATTGGCTGATTTACCAGAGAGTGGTCAAACTATTTTGTTTGATGGCCGTACCGGTGAGCAGTTCAAGCGTCCTGTGACCGTGGGTTATATGTACATGTTGAAATTGAACCACTTGGTCGATGATAAGATGCATGCGCGTTCAACCGGTTCTTACAGTCTTGTCACGCAGCAACCATTGGGCGGTAAAGCACAATTCGGTGGTCAGCGTTTTGGTGAGATGGAGGTCTGGGCGCTAGAAGCCTATGGTGCAGCCTACACGCTTCAGGAAATGTTAACCGTGAAATCGGATGACGTTGTAGGCCGTACACGCATGTATAAAAACATTGCCGACGGTGACCAAGCGATGGAGCCTGGTATGCCAGAGTCGTTTAACGTATTAACCAAAGAGCTGCGTTCATTAGGTATGAACGTGGAATTGGAAAATAATGAGTAGCTGAGGAGGCTTTCCCTTGAAGATTAAAGAATTTTTCAATCTCATAAATAAGCGTGATCACAGGCTAGATGACTTTGATGCTATCCGCTTGAGTTTGGCCTCACCTCAGGACATCGAGTCATGGTCTTTTGGTGAAGTCAAAAAGCCAGAAACGATCAACTACCGTACGTTCAAGCCTGAGCGCGACGGTTTGTTCTGTGCGCGTATCTTTGGCCCGATCAAAGATTACGAATGCTTGTGTGGTAAATACAAGCGCTTGAAGCACCGCGGTGTGGTCTGCGAAAAATGTGGTGTGGAAGTCACAATGGCGAAAGTGCGTCGTGAACGCATGGGTCATATTCAGTTGGCGAGCCCTGTTGCACACATCTGGTTCTTGAAATCATTACCGTCACGTATCGGCTTGTTGTTGGATATGACCTTGCGCGATATTGAGCGTATTTTGTATTTCGAATCTTACGTTGTCATTGATGCCGGTATGACAGAACTTGAGCGCGGGCAGTTGTTGTCTGACGAGCAGTTCTTGGATGCGGTTGAAGAATACGGCGACGAGTTTGATGCGCGCATGGGTGCGGAAGCTGTACAAGAATTGCTGAAAGACATCGACCTTCACGAAGCGGTACAAACCTTGCGTGATGATATGTCCAACACAAATTCAGAAGCGAAACTTAAAAAGCTCACAAAACGATTGAAACTGGTTGAGTCATTCATCGAGTCTGGCAATAAGCCAGAGTGGATGATCATGACGGTGTTGCCTGTGTTGCCACCAGATTTGCGCCCATTGGTACCCTTGGAAGGGGGTCGTTTTGCGACGTCAGATCTGAATGATCTTTACCGTCGTGTGATTAACCGTAATAACCGTTTGCAACGTTTGTTAGAATTGAGCGCACCAGACATCATCGTGCGTAACGAAAAACGTATGTTGCAAGAAGCGGTGGACGCGCTGTTGGATAACGGCCGTCGTGGTCGCGCCATTACAGGCACCAACAAACGTCCATTGAAATCTTTGGCTGATATCATCAAAGGTAAGCAAGGCCGTTTCCGTCAAAACTTGTTGGGTAAGCGTGTAGACTACTCCGGTCGTTCAGTGATCGTGGTCGGTCCAACTTTGCGTTTGCACCAATGTGGTTTGCCAAAGCGTATGGCTTTGGAATTGTTCAAGCCATTCATCTACAACAAACTTCAATTCCGTGATCTAGCGAGCACGATTAAAGCCGCTAAGAAAATGGTCGAAGCCGAAGCGCCAGAAGTCTGGGATATTTTGGCAGACGTCATTCGTGAACATCCAGTGTTGCTTAACCGCGCACCAACCCTTCACCGCTTGGGTATTCAAGCGTTTGAACCAGTATTGATCGAAGGTAAAGCCATCCAGCTTCACCCATTGGTCTGTACTGCGTATAACGCCGACTTTGACGGTGACCAAATGGCCGTTCACATACCGTTGACCATCGAGGCGCAGCTTGAGGCGCGTACTTTGATGATGTCGACGAATAACGTACTGTCGCCAGCCAATGGTCAGCCGATCATTGTGCCATCACAAGACGTGATCTTGGGCTTGTACTACATGACGCGTGAAAAAATCAACGTCCAAGGTGAGAACATGGCGTTCTCAAGTTTGGCTGAGGTTGAGCATGCTTACGCTGAAGGCTTTGTGGATATTCACGCGAAAGTTCGTGTGCGTTTACGCGACACACGTTTGGATGAGCAAGGCGATGTGCACCATGAAACGCGCTTGATTGAAACCACGGTCGGCCGTGCATTATTGTCGTCTATTTTGCCAGAAGGTATGTCCTTTGATTCGATCAACCGTGTCTTGACGAAAAAGTCAGTCTCGAAATTGATCGACGATTGCTACCGTATCATGGGGCTAAAAACCACGTGTATCTTTGCTGATAAATTGATGTACACCGGTTTCCGTTATGCAACGGTGGCAGGCGTGTCTATCGGTATCGATGACATGATTATTCCGCAAGAGAAAGAAGGCATTCTTGAACGCGCGGAAGATGAAGTGAAAGAAATTGAAAACCAATTTGCCTCAGGTTTGTTAACCGATCATGAGCGTTATAACAAAGTGGTCGACGTTTGGTCACAAACCAATGACATCGTAGCAAAAGCGATGATGGAAAAATTGGAAAAAGAAGATGTGGTGGATGCCGAAGGTAACACGACATCACAAGAGTCATTCAACTCGATCTACATGATGGCCGACTCGGGTGCGCGTGGTAGCGCGGCTCAGATGCGTCAGTTGGCGGGTATGAGGGGTTTGATGGCGAAACCAGACGGTTCGATCATCGAAACACCCATTACAGCCAACTTCCGTGAAGGTTTGACGGTACAGCAGTACTTTATTTCCACTCACGGTGCGCGTAAAGGTTTGGCCGATACGGCGTTGAAAACAGCGAACTCCGGTTACTTGACCCGTCGTTTGGTTGACGTGGCACAAGACTTGGTGGTCACTGCGCTTGACTGCGGCACCGAAGAAGGCTTGATCATCACCCCATTGATTGAAGGCGGTGATGTGGTTGAACCTTTGCGTGAACGTGTGTTGGGTCGTGTGACGGCGCTGGATATTTACGTACCAGGTAGCGACGATATTTTGATCGCACAAGGCACGATGTTGGATGAGAAGAGTGTGGACACACTTGAGCATCACAATATCGACGAAGTGAAAGTCCGGTCTGTGATTACTTGTGACACGCGCTACGGCGTGTGCGCGAAATGCTACGGTCGTGACTTGGCACGCGGTCACTTGGTTAGCCCAGGTGAAGCTATTGGTGTGATTGCTGCGCAATCGATCGGTGAGCCAGGTACTCAGTTGACGATGCGTACCTTCCACATCGGTGGTGCGGCATCGCGCGCGACAGCAGCGAATAGCATTGAAGTGAAAAACTCTGGCCATGTGAAATTGCACAAACTAAAAACAGTGAAGCACGTTAAAGGTCACTTCGTGGTGGTATCACGTTCAGGTGAAGTTGCGATATTGGATGAAAACGGCCGCGAGCGCGAGCGTTATAAGTTGCCTTACGGTGCGACATTAACGGTGTCTGACGGCGATGCGGTCGCGGGCGGTCAAATTGTGGCGCAGTGGGATCCGCATACGCATCCGATCGTGTCTGAAGTTGAAGGCCAGTTGAAGTTCGTCGACATGGTCGAAGGCATCACGATGAACAAACAAACCGATGAAATCACCGGTTTGACGAGCATCGTGATCACTGACGCCTCGCAACGCAGTTCATCCAAAGAATTGAAACCGATCGTTAAAGTCATTGATGCCAAAGGCAGAGATATCATGGTGCCGGGCACAAAACAGCCGGTGATGTACTTCTTGCCAGTTGGCGCGATTGTGAACTTGGATGATAAATCGCAAATCGGTATCGGTGACGTGATCGCCCGTATTCCCCAGGAAAGCGGAAAAACGCGCGATATCACCGGTGGTCTACCGCGTGTGGCCGATCTTTTCGAAGCCCGCACGCCGAAAGAATGTGCGATCTTGGCTGAAGAAAGCGGTGTCATTGGTTTTGGTAAAGAAACCAAGGGCAAACGCCGTTTACAAATCACGCAAGAAAATGGCGACGTGTTTGAAGCTTTATTGCCGAAATGGCGCCAGCTTAACGTGTTTGAAGGTGAGCGCGTGGAGCGTGGTGAAATCATCGCTGACGGCCCATTAAGCCCGCACGATATCTTGCGCTTGAAAGGCATCAGCGACTTGGCTCACTACATTGTGAACGAAGTCCAAGATGTTTACCGCCTGCAAGGTGTGAAGATCAACGATAAGCATATTGAGGTCGTCTTAAAGCAAATGTTGCGTAAAATGTTTATTTTGGATGCGGGTGATTCTACCTTTATCCAAGGTGAGCAAGTTGAGTTGACTCGCTTCTTGGAAGAAAAAGATCGCTTGAAGTCGCAAGAAAAGCAATTGGCCAAAGGTATTCCGGTACTTCTAGGTATCACGAAAGCCTCTTTGTCGACCGATTCATTCTTGTCAGCGGCTTCGTTCCAAGAAACCACGCGTGTGCTTACGGAAGCAGCGGTGTGCGGTAAGCGCGATCATCTGCGTGGCTTGAAAGAAAACGTCACCGTGGGTCGTTTGATCCCAGCCGGTACGGGCTACGCGTATCATTTGTCACGCAAAAAAGAAGTGATTGATGTGACACGTGAAGTCACGGCGGAAGATGTGGAAGCCGCTTTGTCTAAAGCGTTGTCGGAAGGCAACTTGGGCAGTGGTGAGCGCGCATCGGACGAGCCTACAAACTCAGACGAGTAATGCGAATCAGCGTTATAAAGCAAAAGGGACCCTTGGGTCCCTTTTTTTATGTCTGTGTCATTGCGAGTGAACGTAGTGAGTGTGGCAATCTGTTTCCTTGTCGCCGAGAGGTTGCCACAGGCTTCGCCTTCGCAACGACGGTCGTCGTCCCGCGACTTGATCGCGGGATCCAGAATATAAAACTGTCATTGCGAACGAGTGAAACGAGTGTGGCAATCTTTTCCTTGTAGCAGAGAGATCACCACGGGCTTACGCCCTCGTGATGACAATAGCGTTCAGAGGTTGCCACAGGCTTCGCCTTCGCAACGACGGGGGGTTGCTGTCATGCGAGAAAGTGAAGCGAGTGTGGCAATCTTTCCTGACTTCCAGATTTAGTGCTGGATTTTCAGTTCCAACAATTCAAGGATTTCTGGAAGTTCTGAGGGCATAGGCGATCGTGCAATGCGTTCCTTTTTACTCGATGGGTCTCTTAGATGTACCTCTTGTACTTGCCAAAGCAGGTCACGGACATAACGTAATGATCGTCCCGTTTTGATTTCAATCATTTTTCCAATCATCAGCGCCATAAAGCAGATGAGCAAGTGCGCACGTATGGCGTCATGGGTGTAATGGAATATAGGTCTTGCTTTAAGATCGCTTTTAGACATGCGAAACGTTTGTTCTACTCGCCAGAGATCATGGTAATACTGAACAATTTGTTCATTAGAGAGAGCTTCTATCGGAATATTGGTGCAATAACCTTTGATTCCCAATAGTTGTTCAGTTTTTTGCTTCAGGCCTTCGTCAAATAAATAGGGTTTATTAGCCTCCTTGGATTTTTTGACATACTTAGCACGCCTTCCAGGCTCTTGTCTAGCCACCAATGATTTAGCCTTTTCAATTTGCTTATCAAATTCCCGTTTGTCTTTTTTGTATCGTGCCCGTGAATAACTGCATACCACATCGTAAATTCCGCCCGGATAAGAACAACGTATTGTTGCTCCATCTTCTTTTGAAAGCTGGTGGCACACTTGCTGGATAAAGTCAGGTTTTGTGTTAGCAAGCCTTGCTCCAACAATGTAGTGATAACCTTCGTCTTCTAATACAGAGCGGTTGATTTTCGACAGCATAGCGGCATCAGCCACGATAATGGGTTTTTCTGTGTGATGCTGCTGTTGAAACTTTTTTAGCACCGTTAGCATCGTATGGCCTTCAAAGGTGTTTCCTTTAAAGACCTCATGAATAAGCGGAAAGCCTTGAGCGGTGACCAAAAGACCTATCACCACTTGAGGTTGCTTCGATTTGTCATCTTTTGAGAATCCACGTGCTTGTAAAGCATCGTCAGGTTTGTGTGTTTCAAAATATAATGTCGTCACATCATAAAGCAGCAGGGCAAACTTATCCTGAAAGCTTTTGGCTGTCGTGATTGCTGCCTGCTCAATGCGTTCTCTCTCCTCTAGTAGTTGAGGTAATTGCTCATAAATATACTGTGAGTAAGAAATACCAAAGTAGCGCTTGAGTAATTCAAGGCTACGATGTTTGGAGCAAGGCTCAATGAGGCGCATTATCGCTAAATCAATGTAGAGTGAATCTAGTTTATCTAAACCACATTGCTTAGCCAGTGCAAACAGCTGATCGTGCGCAAACTGGTGCGAAACACCTGTTACTTCAATCTGATCAAAAGCAACCACTTGAGAAACGGATAGTTGAAAAAGTGTTAACTGTGGTTCATGTTCTGAAATGTATTGTTCAGCTGAAGAACGTAGTATCTCTAGTTCATCATCATTCTTGGCGCTTCCTATATGTTTAGCAATTTTGCGCGTGTTATTTTTATAACAAACAACTTGGACAGCTCTAGCGCCAGAAGCTGTGCGCACTGTGCGTATTCGGTATTTCGACATGGCTTTTAAATCGCAAATTATCTGCTGCCATGCTACAGATTAGTGCCGGATTTCGCACTAAAAACAACTTAAAATGCCTTGAAAACCGCATAAATACTGGGCTGTAAATATTTTGTTCATAAAAATCTGGAAGTCGGGA
>Ga0210038_1001110_pt1 | contig 14268 bp, 13 predicted proteins | sample CryGeyCG2114_020_FD_183970 | JGI IMG/M metagenome (GOLD analysis project Ga0210038, IMG submission 183970) | Groundwater microbial communities from aquifer - Crystal Geyser CG15_big_fil_post_rev_8/21/14_0.20 (SPAdes) (version 2) | ecosystem: Environmental > Aquatic > Deep subsurface >... | reverse complement strand
TTATCGGCAAGGATTGGATCGTAACTATTCACGATGGGAAAATTCCTTCCTTAAAAGAACTGTGGGAGGAATTAAAAACCGATAAAAAAAAGTTGAACGAATTACTGAACGATAATTGCTCCAAGTTCATCGCCAAAATGCTGCACGAGGTAATTGATCGCACCTATCCTATGATCGATCACATTGATCAAGAGTTAGAGAAAATAAAAAATGCTATCTACGATGAAACTGAAGACAGACGAAGTTTGGTTAAGGAAATTCTCAGAATGCGACAAAATATTACTGACATGCGTAAAGCGGTTCGAGGTTACAGTGGCGTCTTTCAGCATTTTAATGATACCGCACTACAAAAAGGCGGGTTGATAATTTTTTCAGACAATAAACTTCTCGAAGGACTGGTAAATGACGCTGCTGATATCTGGGAAGCCCTTGATTCCAACAAAGAAGAAGTTGAGGCACTGCAAGAGGCCAATGACGGCTTAATCGGACATAACCTCAACGAAATTTTTAAAACTCTCACAGGCATTTCAACTCTACTACTACCAAGTGCTGTGCTGGCCGGAATTTTTGGAATGAATACCAAATTTGGCCCATTTAATGGTCATCCTTATGATTTTTGGAAAATAATAATCGTGATGATTTGCGCTACTTCAATTCTATTCGTGTATTTCGCAAAAAAGCACTGGCTCAAATAAATGAAACTGTATAACTCGCTGACTCGATCGAAGGAGGAGTTCACTCCAGCTAAGCCCGACTACGTCACTCTCTACACCTGTGGTCCGACTGTTTATGATTACGCGCATATTGGCAACCTGCGCACTTTTTTGTTTTACGACATCCTGCGCCGTGCCCTGCAAGTTAACGGGTACGATGTAAATCACGTGATGAACATCACTGACGTTGGTCACCTAACTGACGACGCTGATGCCGGCGATGATAAAATGGAAAAAGGAGCCGCCCGCGAGGGCAAGACTGTTTGGCAAGTTGCTCAGTTTTATGAAGAGGCCTTTCATAACGATATTAAGCGTCTCAACATCTTACCGGCTAGCCAACGCCCTCGAGCCACAGAACATATTCCTGAGCAAATAGAGCTTGTTAAGCAACTCGAAGCCAAAGGCTACACCTATGCAACCTCTGATGGAATTTATTTTGATACATCTAAGTTTCCAGATTACGGAAAAATGGCTCGACTAGACATTTCCGGACTACAAGAAGGGGCTCGAGTAGAAAAAAGTATTGAAAAGCATCACCCGACAGATTTTGCGCTGTGGAAACTTTCCCCAACAGACTCAAAACGAGCTATGGAATGGGAATCACCTTGGGGCACTGGCTTTCCAGGTTGGCATTTAGAATGCTCTGCCATGGCCATGAAATATCTCGGAAAAACTCTTGATATCCATACCGGCGGAGTCGATCATATGCCAGTTCATCACACCAACGAAATTGCTCAATCAGAGGCTGTCACCGATCAGCCTTTTGCCCGCTGGTGGATGCATGGAGAGTTTCTCCTAATCAATGACGGTCGTATGGGGAAATCAGTGGGTAATTTTATTACCTTATCCAACCTCATCGACAAAGGCTTTAATCCCCTAGCCTACCGTTACTTTGCATTAACCGCGCACTATCGCTCAAAGTTAAATTTTAGCTGGGAAACTCTAGACAAATCACAACACGCGTACAATAAACTTGTCTATCTATTATCAACTTGGGATGAACCGGCCTCCACCGGCAACGCGGATTCTTTAGAAAAATTTCACTCAGCCATCAACGATGATTTAAATCTACCAGAGGCCATGGCTGCATTGTGGGAAGTGGTAAAGTCAAATGATACATCGGCCGTAAAAGCTATAACCATATTTGAGATGGATAAAATACTCGGTCTAGATCTAATGCGGCAAAGCAACTCACTTCGTGAGCGTTTACAGAAGGCCGGCAAAAAAATGGATAAGCTTATAGGAAAACGAGAAGAGGCGCGCACCGCCAAAGACTATACCACCGCTGATGAGCTACGAGACAAAATTGCCAAACTTGGTTTTGCCGTAGACGACACCGAAGACGGTCCGGTGCTAAAACCAATTGACGATCAACTTGGACTCTAGTAGGCTACGCACAATATTTTAAATGCATTGATAGCTTGCCTAAATCAGCACGCCCCAGCCGATTATGAATAATTTTTGGGAAAACCTACCAAAACCGTTAATTTATCTGGCTCCAATGAGCGGGATTACCAATAAGGCCTATCGACAGATGGTCAAGAAGTACCACTCAGATATTTTGTTTCCCGAGTTTATTTCAATTTATGCTCTGCACCATAATTCAGAGAAAACTTTGAAGATGCTGGAGTTTGACGATCTGGAAAGGCCTATAGTAGCCCAAGTATTTGGCTCTGAACCAGATTATTTTTACGAGGCTGCTAAAAAAATTGTTGACCTAGGCTTTGATGGTGTGGATATAAATTTTGGATGCCCGGCACCAAAAGTTGCTAAAAACGGCGGCGGGTGTGCCCTACTTGGTGATCTTGGATTATCCAAAGCCGTGATTGAAGCAACTCTAGACGGAGTGGCCGGCCGAGTTCCTGTGTCAGTAAAAACTAGAGTGAGCTATAAAAATACTCACGTCCGTGAGTTTGCTAGTTTGATTTCAGACTTACCCATTGCGGCTCTGTGTGTACATGGACGTAGTTTTGAAAAACCCTACGTTGGAGCAGCAGATCTTGATTGCATAAAAGAAGTTATGAACATAGTGCCGTTCCCAGTTATCGCCTCTGGCAATGCTCATACTCCCGAAGCCGCTAAACACACACTAGATTATACTGGCTGCGCTGGGGTTGCTTTGGCTCGTGGTTCCTTTGGAAAACCTTGGATAGGTAAACAAATCAAAGACTATCTTGAAACCGGCACATATCACGAACTAACTACAAACGAAATTCTTGATGCCATGGTCGAACATGCTCGCCTGGCCAGTCAACTTAATTCTGACCGACCTTTTGTAGAAGTCAGGAAAATAATGGGATGGTACGTGCGCGACATTCCTCATGCTTCTTCTTACAGAAAACGTCTCGTTCAGGTTGACTCAATTGAAGACGTTGAAGCTATAGTACAAGACATCCGCCGCGAAGCTCCTGCTGAACTTTAAATAAAAAAATTTAAGCGAACAGTAGTCTACTGTTTGGTTCTTTTATTTTTCCTCAATCTCTCTCCGACCAAATACAATCATGGCGGCAATCGGTGCCAAAATCCAACCAAACACCGCCCACTCGTTTGTAAAAACAGTTTGAGTTAGTGGCGCAAAGCGTTGTAAAAATTCTGGCGGCATGAATGACATGGCAATCGACAACAACAAACCAACGTGCAAAATTGAAAAGATAATTGTGGCTATAAATCCACCGCGCTGCCCACCTGAACCAATCGTTCGCAGCAAGGCCGATCGCGAGATCATAAAAAAGAAGACAACAAACAACGATATAAAGGTTGTAAACTGAAAGGCAAAGCTTTGATTAACCGTGATGTTAAGCACAAAGTCTGGCACAGCCTGTACTACCGCCAAGGACATATAGATTGATACAAGAATTACTATAATTCGATCACGTCCTAGGGACATTCCATACAACAAAGCCGATACAGCAAAAAATACTATAATAAAAAGATCCCAAGTGGGGTTAGCCAAATTAAACATCTCAGCAAGCTGGTCAGCAACCGGTGGCTGAGTTGTGGTAGCTTCCGTCGTATTACCTGACTCGACGACCTCCTCAACTGATTCAACCTGTTGATCTGCCTGTTTGTCTGTAGTTTTCTTTTTTTTCTTTGACGCCTGTTCAGTGGTGGCTTGTGCCAACCGCATTGAAATCGGCTGTTCCTCTACATTCATCGCTAGTTGCGAATGATTTTTTTTCTAAAATAATTATACCACAAAGTTAGATATTTAACAATAAGCGTTGACCTATAATAAATATTTGGATACACTGCGGCGGCTTGGTAGTTTCTGCCGGCACCACCCTGACGTACTGGAGGCAGTACATGCTCCCCGTTCCTTTCACCCTGGCACCAACCCGCTTCGTCGTCGTCTTCACGGGCCGCGATGACAACAACCAGCCCGTGCTCATCTCGAGCCCGGACAAGCTGCCGGAAGGCTACTTCAACTCGATCATGGACGCGGCCGTCCGCTTCCCAGACATCACCGGCCAGCTCAACGTGATGTCCCTGATCACCGTCTCGGGTACGGCCACCCTGATCATGGTCGGGCTCGGACAGGACTGGCGTGACCTGAGCAGCCTGTACTACCGCCACATCGGCCAGTACCTGGGAGCTCTGCTGATTCAGAAGCACCTCTCGGTCACGCATACCTGCCTGGTACTCGACCCCGGCCAGCTGCGAGGCACCTGCCTGATGCAGCTGATCATGGGCTGCATGGAGACCGTCGCTACCATGGCTCGCTGGCGCAACACCCCCTTCGCCCCGCAGGTGCTCGTGACCTGCCCGGAGGTCGTGGACGACCAGACGGCCAGGGATATGGCCTGGATCCACAGCAGCTGGCTGACATGGGCGCAGCGGTCAGAGCGACTGGCGGAGACCTGGCGCAAGACCAGCCAGACGATCCGACACCCACGCAAGGCTGCCGGCCGCCTCGGCGACCGTCTGCTTGCCGCCATCGAGCGGAACAGTGGCTGGGCCATCGACGTGGCCCCCTTCTACCGCGATTAGAGAAGGATCAGGTCACACCCGCCACCTTCGCGTGCGCTAGACTCCGAGTCTGCCGCGCGATCTTTTTTTAAAAACCCTTGACAAAGACCAAATTAATCCGGTATTGTCAGGCGGCTCGAGGGGTAAAATCCCCAAATTCAAAAGTTTCGGTTTCGAGCAAACATCACAGCTGTAGCCTGGAGGCAACATGCAGCCCCGTCCCCTGTTCTCTGGAAAGCTCCCCGCCGTGACCGTCATCCTGGTCAGCACCTGCTACTGCGGCCTCGGTCGCGTCCCCCTCTTCGGCTTCCACCAGGACGTCGAGGCTGAAGCCATCTTCAACGCCGATCATCGCCGCATCCGCGGTGATGCTCTGGCCGCCTCGACGATCTACACCACCCAGACTGGCCGCAAGGTCATGTTCGTACCGGTGGGGGCGATCGACGAAGGCCTGGCAAACCGCCTGACGATGGCGGGACGACAGATCGTCGCCAACGTCACCAACCAGAACCTCGCCGACGTGGCCATCGCCATCGATCCGTCCGATCTCTGGCAGGTCTCCAACGACGAGGTCAGCTGGGCCCTCGCCCTGCTCGGAGGGCTGAGCTTCGGACGGATCACCAATCTGCTCACCACCGGTCGCGTCTCCTCGAGCGTCGGGGTGTTCACGGACCCCACCTGGGTCTGCCGTGAGCTCAAGGAGCTCGCCGCAGCCAAAGATGCCATCGACGGCGTCTTCAACAGCGGCCATCCCACCTCGCGTGGTCCGACGCTGGTCCGAGTGCGGTTCGTCGGCTTCAGCCCCGGCTTCGACGTCGAAGACATCTTCCGCGACCAGACCGACGGCAGCGAGTCGCTGCTGGAGCTCCTCCGCCGCTTCGGCGCGGGAGGTTCCCGGCGCCGCACGGACAACCCCAGCTCCTGAGCAGAGGCGCAGCAAGTCTCTCTCACCCCTACCCACCTCTCCAGGTGCGTGTAGGGTCTCTTTTTTTATTGACTAGATCGACCCTTGCTATTAAGGTAAGATCGCGCTCAAGGTGAGTGCTACTGGAGGACAGATGACACCGACTGACATCTTCACTGGAGCAAGCGGATCGGTGACGATCCTGTTCACAGCTACTGACTCGGCAGGTCACCTGACCTCACTTCTGGGTCAACCCTTCCCCAACACCCTGGAAGAGGTCTGTGCCGATCTCATCGAGGAAGGCATCGACCTGATGGACTCGAACAACCCGGTGGCGCTCGATGGTGAAGACACCATGCTGATCCTGCTGCCGGTCGGCGAACTGGGACCTGCCTGCCTGCCCCGAGCCGTCGAAATGCTCTTCAATCTCGCCGAGATGGTAGAGGCCCTGGGGCTCAAGCACCGGCGACAGCACAGCTTCCACGTGTACCTCGATCTTCCGTTCGCTAGGACTGTACCGATCGGCAACGCAAGCCTGAGCGACCTGATCGCAGCAACCATCGTCTGCGATGCCCAGATCAAGGACTGGTCTGAACGCTCCCGCATGAAGATCCAACTCTCCGGTGACAGCAAGGTGGACATGCCCCTGCTCGAAACCGCCGAGCTAGGCATTGCCGTGGCTGAACTGCTCGAAACCATCCAGGATCGTCTGAGCAGCATCGAGGATCTGCCCATCGGCACTCGGGTCATGCTCGGGGTCGATGATGGCGACCAGGAGAGCTACATCTGTGGAATCTACTTCATCAACGATGAGGATGAGGATCCATCACCTCAAGTGGCGGATCAGCTGGAAGCCATCGTCAGGGAGGCAATGGCCAGTGGCGGCTGTCGCGCCAACCGTGATGGCCTACTGGTGCTGGTCACTAGCCCAGCCGCGCCTGGCAACAAATAGCGGATCGATCGGTCTCTGGAATATTTCGGAGAGCTGCTGATCGACCCGCCTCTTTTTTTATATTTGACTAAATAAGGCCCTTCAGATAGAGTGCCGACGGCGCTAGAGGTGACGTTAACGAACCAGCTGGAGGGCTGTCACTCGTTGACGAGGGACCTTTGGTCGATGAGCCGCATGGGCATCGGCCAGAGCCGTGATTACTGAGCTGGCTTGGCTTTATCGGTGGGACTGGAGACCCCACGCAAGGAACGATAACGCCTGCGGGACCGGCGAGTAGGGCCTCGGAAGCCCTGCGTTGGACTGGGGAGTCCACAGTGATCATACCAACAGTGCTAGCTGGGTGGGGGTAAGCTTCGGCCGACCTCCCACCCAGCTCCACCTCTCTTTTCTATAAAAAAATTGATCCCATGAGGGGATTTTTTGTTTGTAAAAACACCGCCGATTGGCGGTGTTACTTAGTCTAGTTCAGACAGTTGCTTGAGAATCTTTTTATACTTACTCGAAACTTTTTTAGGCACCTCAACTTGAACGGTAATAATGTGATCGCCTCGGCCTCCACCATGCAAACGGGTTACCCCGGTTCCGCGTAACCTAAGCTGCTTACCACTGCCGGTACCACTAGGTACTTTTACTTCCATCTTACCGTCCAGGGTATCCACTATAATAGTCCCACCCATTACTAAAGTAGCAAACGGAATTTCTGTTTCTGAATAAATATTATCGCCATCGCGCTCCCAGCCATCGTGGGATTTAACATGAACCGTTACAAATAAATCACCAGACTGTGCGCCAAATTCTCCGGCCTCTCCTTGGCCAGTAATACGAATTGTTTGACCATCATCAATGCCAGCTGGAATGTCTACTTCCAAGGCAGTGTCTTTGCGTTCAACGCCCTTTCCATGACAGGTCTCACAAGCTGTCTCGACAGTTTTACCGCGACCTTTACAAGCCTCACAGGCCACGTGCGACCTAACCGCTCCAAACACGCTGCGCTGTAATTGTTCAACCACACCAGCCCCTTTGCAAGTAGTACATTCTTTAATAGGAGTACCAGGCTTGGCACCATTGCCAGAACAAGTACTGCAAGTAGACCCCTTTAACACGTTAAGGGTTTTTTTAAGACCAAAGGCAGCCTCTTTAAAGGTCATGGTCAAGTCCATCTGAATATCACTACCGCGCTGTTGCTGTTTTTGACCTCGGCGTCCACCGCCGCCAAAAAACTCTGAAAAAATATCTCCTAGGTCAAATTCAACACCCTGACCACCTCCGGCAAAACCACCTTGACGCATGATGTCTTCCCAATTCATTCCGCCTGGTCCGCCACCAGCGGCACCGTTGACGCCGGCCTCGCCGTACTGGTCGTACATTTTGCGCTTGTCTGGGCTACTCAAAACCTGATAGGCCTCGTTAACCTCCTTAAATTTGGCTTCGTCGCCACCTTCTTTATCTGGGTGATACTTATGCGCTAGTTTCCGATAGGCCTTCTTTAGCTCATCTTCACTAACGCCCTTCTCCACCCCGAGTATGTTGTAATAGTCTTTAGACATGAATTTACTGCGAGCGCGCGAGGCGACGGGGACCCCGTCAGCCCAACTGGACTGACGGGGTGGCGCCGTTAAGCAGCGAGCCTAATTAACTTATTATTGTAACGTCCTACCATCAAGTTCCAGAGTCGCTAGATTATTACCCTTTTCATCATTTAACTTCAACTTCCTTTTACCAATAATCAGACCGAAGCCGTCATCAATCACTGTGCTATCAAGTCCAGTTACAGTTTTGGAAGTTACTCGATCAAGTGTCCGGTTGTCTTCATTATAGCTATAAACTAGCAACAGAACCTGATCATCACTTCCAGTTTTGCGCGCGGCTACGATGTAATTTTCATCATCGTCTGCCACTAACTTACCGGCGGTGTATTCATGATGCACTTTTTTATTGGACACCTTGCGGGTGGCTAATAACTCTCCATCACGCGTGTACAACTTCATAAACTTGCCTTTTTGCTCTTGCATGGCCAAAACACCCTTCTGCTCACCACTCGTACCAACGTTAGCCAAGCGCGCATCAACACCGCCGCCACTAAAAGCTGTAAATCGTTCCAGCTCTTTGCCGGTCAGTTTATTTTTTAGAACGACAACACCCTTTCCTGAATCCTTATCAATTGCCTTAACTGGCTTGGTATCAAGTGGCGTATCAACAAATCCAGCTGGCGAATCACTAACTGCCTGTGTTCCAACTGCATACATTAAAGCAGTAGCTGTGATTAGTGAAATGGTGAGCAGATGAGCTTTCTTCATAAGGTTTGTTTTTATTTACCTAGAGTAAACTATTTATCTTCACCCTTCGCCGCATCGTCTGACTTTTCTTCTGACTCGTTGTCTGTTTTTTCTTCGAAGTCAGCATCAACCACGTCGTCAGTTTTTTCTTCGCCTGGAGTAGCACCTTCGCCTGCCTCCGCGCCAGATTTCTCCTGTTCTTTAGCGTAGAGAATCTCACCAATTTTTTGAGCGGCCGTTGATAAATCGTCACCAGCTTTTTTAATTGCCTCAAGGTCTTCACCTTCCAACTTCTTTTTCAGGTCCTCAATCTTGTCTTGAATATTTTTTACATCATCTTGACTGATCTCACCTGACTTCACGTGCTCTTCCGCATCTTTCAAAGCCTTCTCAGTAGTGTAGATCATCGTCTCACCGATATTCTTTGACTCGATTAACTCCTTCTTCTTTCTATCTTCATCGGCGTGCTCTTCAGCATCCTTGGTCATTTTTTGAATCTCGTCATCGCTCAAACCACTAGAAGCCTCAATCCGAATAGATTGTTCTTTGTTGGTAGCTTTATCCTTAGCGGTAACATTCAAGATACCGTTAGCATCCACATCAAAGGCAACTTCCACTTGAGGAACGCCACGCGGAGACGGTGGAATGCCAGAGAGAATAAATCTTCCAAGAGACTTGTTATCGTTAGCTAACTCACGCTCACCCTGCACAACGTGTACTTCAACTGAAGTTTGGTTATCAGCGGCAGTCGAAAAAATCTGCTGTTTCTGTGTTGGGATAGTAGTATTACGTTCGATGAGCTTAGTAGCTACACCACCCAAGGTTTCAATACCAAGTGACAATGGAATAACATCAAGCAGTAAGACATCTTTAACATCTCCTTGCAGTACTCCAGCTTGAACAGCTGCGCCCATGGCCACAACTTCGTCAGGATTAACAGTGGAGTTTGGCTTTTTGCCAAAGTACTCCTCTACCTGCTGTTGAATCATTGGCATGCGAGTCTGACCACCGACCAGCACGATTTCGTTTATATCTCCCTTGCTCATTCCAGCGTCTTTCAAAGCTTCTTCCACTGGACCAAAGGTTCGTTTTACCAAATCAGCACACAGCTCCTCCAACTTAGCTCGAGAAATCTTCATGACCAAATGCTTTGGTCCGCTGGAAGGATCGTTAGCGATAAATGGCTCGTTGATCTCTGTCTCCATAGCACTAGACAGTTCAATCTTCGCCTTTTCTGCAGCCGATTTTAAACGCTGTAAAGCCAGGTTGTCCTGGGCTAGATCAACACCTTCTTGCTTCTTGTACTCTTCTAAAATCCAGTGAATCAAGATCTGGTCGAAGTCATCTCCACCCAAATGAGTGTCGCCATGAGTAGCCCGAACCTCTACGGTGTCAGAGCCAACTTCTAGAACAGAAACATCAAAGGTGCCGCCACCCAAATCATATACAATAATTTTTTCGTCTTTCTTTTTATCAAATCCGTAAGCCAACGCCGCCGCTGTCGGTTCATTGATGATACGCTTAACATCCAGACCAGCGATCTTTCCAGCATCCTTAGTGGCCTGACGCTGTGAATCGTCAAAATAAGCCGGCACAGTAATAACCGCCTCGGTAATTTTTTCACCAAGTTTTTCTTCAGCGTCTGTCTTTAGCTTCTGTAAAATCTTTGCAGAGATTTCCTGTGGAGTATATTCCTTCTCCCCCATCTTTACCGTCACGCGATCACCCTCGTGCTTGATCTCATACGGCATCAGCTTTACATCTTTTTGAACTTCTTCGTCTTCCCAACGGCGACCAATTAGTCGCTTAACTGAAAAGACTGTATTTTCTGGATTAGTTACCGCTTGTCGTTTAGCAGCCAGTCCAACGATCAGTTCGCCAGTTTTACTCTCTGCTACAATAGAAGGTGTAGTACGGTTACCTTCTTTGTTTTCAATGACCTTTGGTTGACCACCCTCCAAAATCGCGACACAGGAGTTCGTGGTTCCAAGATCGATTCCTAGAATTTTTCCCATAGTGGTTGTATTAGATATTTTCAGTAATTATTTATAGATTTTGACTTTGGCGATACGAATCACCTTGTCGTTTAACTTGAACCCCGCAGCTACTTCCTCGGCAATGATTCCACTCTCGCCTCCAGCTACCTCTTCGAGCGCTTCGTGCACATGTGGATCAAAGGGCTGTCCAACTGTTTCGATTGGTGTCACACCATGGCTTTCCATAATGCGCATGAAGTTAGTTTGAATGTGCTCAATACCGGTCAGCCAGTCTGATCCCCTATCTTCCTCTGGCACACCTTTGAAAGCATAAGAGAAGTAATCAGCCATCGGCAGTAGCTCAAGAATGAACTCTTCATTAGCGTGTCTAATGGTTTCGCCGATTCGTCGGGTGGTTTCTCTCTGTAAATTGTCGTAGTCAGCCCTGGCTCGCTGCCAGCCCCCAAGATACTCGGCGCACTGCTCCTTTAAAGTTACCAGCTCATCTTTCTTCTTGGCCTTCGCTGTTTTACGTGTGTCAGCCTCATCGTTGGGCTGATCAGCGATTGGATCAAACGGATCCTGCGAAGTTTTATTATCGTCGGTACTCATCGTATAAGTCATCCATTAATGATTCGACATAAGACAACATTGCAATGTTGGCGTCATAGTCCATGCGCATCGGTCCAACAATCCCTAACACCCCTGCCTGTTCGTCTGCCAAGCGATGCTCGGAGACAATCATTGAACAGTTGTGCGAAAAAGGATTTTCCCGACCAACCAAGACCTGCATGGTGCGGCTAACCGAATGGTTAACTTGTTTCATAACCTCGTCGATTTGGTCGAACATTTCACCAATCTCCTGTAGCAAATCGGCTTGGGCAGCAAATTCCGGCTTTCGGAACATATGCGCAATGCCAGTGTAGTAATAGTTTTGCCCGGACATTGATATTACGACCGTCTCGTCGGTCAGATCAGCTAGCGTTTTGGCCAACACCTTGAGCAGTTGTCGCTCATCCGGCTGACGTTGCACGGCCTGATCAATCGCCTCTTTTCGCGCACCCTTTAATTGCTGTGGCACGATAAAGTGCTTAATATAGTACTGATAGCCCTTTTCAGTTGGAACGCGTCCGGCCGAAGTATGCGGTTGAGCGATAAAGCCCTCGCCCTCTAACTCAGCCATGTCATTCCTCAAAGTAGCTGGGGAACAATCAAACTCACCACTCTCCACCAGCTGCTTGGAGCTAACTGGCTTTGCGGTGGCAATATACTCCTGCACAATGACCCGGAGTAAGTTCTCTTGTCGTTCTTTTTTTCCCATATTTCCAGGGATTTAGTGCCTGATTTAGCACTCTCATTGGCTGAGTGCTAATAGCAGTATACTCACCTATTTTGCAGTGTCAAGAGGGGCCGAATCATTGACGAGCCAGGGTATTCTTGATACATACAGGCAACACCCATTGAGGTGTTCGTTTCCTCAGCTCGGCAGACAGTAAGCCGACAAACCCGTGGAGTCTCGATGAAGCATCGTCCTGCAACCTGGGTGCCCACCGCCGAAGGGCCCCCCTCCTCACCCCATGCCCTCCGCGATCTCAGGGCGCACTCGATCATCGGCACCCTGTGGCCGATTACAGTCGCCATCCACCAGGGCATCGTCCGATGGGAGCATCCCAACACAGCGGTACCCCTGAGCACCGATCGGCTGGAATGGCGGCGACTGCCCGACCTGCTTGGCCCCGGCCGCTGCTGGGACTGCCTGCTCTGCGTGGCCGTCCTGCGCCAGTACGGCGACAACACCTCCGCAATGGCCGTCATCCAGAACGACCTCGGAGACGCTCGCTTCGGGCTTCCCGACCCTGTCGGACACCGCTTCCGCGCCAGCTTCCCCGTCCTCCCCGGGGACTGGGCCTACACCGAAGGCTGGCTGCAGCTCGTCCGCGATCCGGGAACTGGCAACATCGCCCCCTTCCCGACCGACAAGATGCGCTCGTGGCTCGCCGAGCACTTTGGCGGCGCTACTCGCCCCAGCCTGAGCTTCGCGAGCCACTAGTCCGTTCGATCACCTGCGATCGACCGGGCTTCTTTTTTTTACTAAAAACCCCGCAAAACTGCGGGGTGGTAAGACTATTTTATATAACTTACCCTATTACCATCGGCGATATCATAGCCAGTGTTAGCAAGCTAGACACCCCGACAAAGAGCACAGAGATGCGAAACATCAAGCGCTCGGTCCTATGATCGATCTGCATACCTTTTTTGTTTGTTTTTCTTTTTATTTACGTTCTGTATCTATTGTAGCAAAAAAAGACAATTTCGTCAATGTCTGTACGTGCAAAAAAACTAACTAAGCCTCTGGCCAAATTTGATTTCCAGTCTCGTCACGCACTATAATCGCGTCCACCGGGCAGGACTGAGCGGCCGCCAAAATATCCTCGTCAGAATCTCCATTCTGTTTAACGACAACAGCAATGTTCTCATCGTCCATCTCGATGGTTCCAGCCGCCAACACAGCGCAACTACCAGCGCCGATACAAGCCTCACGAATAACCTCTACGGAATAAGCCATAATATTTATTGAGTCACTTTGTTAATAATATCAACAACGATTTTAATTACTCTATCAATCTGTTGACTAGTAGTCGCCCGACCAAGGGTTAGCCGTAGACTACGACGAGCATCTGCTTTGGAATAGCCCAGTGCCAACAGTACGTGTGACGGATCAAGCGATCCGGCGGCACAAGCCGACCCTAATGAAGCGGCTACCCCCGCCTGATTAAGATACACCAGCAACGCTTCACCATCAATATTTGGAAAAAATATATTAATATTATTGGGCAGTCGCGGTTCACGGGCACCATTTAGCTCTGCTCCTGGAATTTTCTGAATAAGCTCATCAATTAACTCATCTCGCAATTTGCTCAGGCGTTCACTCTCAGTCTCACGTTCTGCAACAGCTAGCTCTACCGCTAAACCAAATCCGACAATACCAGAAACATTTTCTGTACCTGGCCGCAGGGACTGCTCTTGGTCGCCACCAAACATTAGCGGCTGCAGCTTAACACCACGTTTCACATACAAAGCGCCAACTCCCTTTGGACCATAAATCTTACTAGAATTTAAGGTTAACAAATCAACTCCCAGCTCATCAACATTAATACTCAAGGATCCCGTAGCCTGGCAAGCATCGGTATGAACTAACGTTTTTGGATTTTTAGCTTTAACCGCCTGAACAATTTTAGAAACTGGTTGAATGGTTCCGATTTCATTATTAGCCAACATCACACTCACCAACACCGTTGATTCATCCACCATAGCTGCGACTGAGTGAGCATCAACAATTCCGTTTTTTGGCACCTTAACTATTTTGCGAGTAAATCCTTCCCGCTCAAGTTGCTGACAGCTATCCAAAACGGCAGCATGCTCAATAGCAGTGGTCACTACACTCCCCTGCCCAATAAATCTAGCTAAACCCAAAACTGCC
>Ga0210038_1001095_pt1 | contig 14399 bp, 14 predicted proteins | sample CryGeyCG2114_020_FD_183970 | JGI IMG/M metagenome (GOLD analysis project Ga0210038, IMG submission 183970) | Groundwater microbial communities from aquifer - Crystal Geyser CG15_big_fil_post_rev_8/21/14_0.20 (SPAdes) (version 2) | ecosystem: Environmental > Aquatic > Deep subsurface >... | reverse complement strand
CGTTGTTACTTGGGCTAGTTGTTAGATCATGATGATCTTCAATTATTCACTAAATGATCAGTTTTAGGATAAGTTGTATATAACACAAAATGAAGGTACTACTGAGAGGGTGACAACCTCCTCTCAGTTAGGTATCCCTTTGGGGGACGTGTTTTTTGAAGGGATGGTACAGTATTACAATTTAAGTATAAAAGCAAAGGATTTTGAAGATTTATGATTGACCTTCAATTCCCATCAATGTTAAAGTTGATCTAATTTTTGGAATCTTTCTAATTTTCCATGTTATTGTTTCTCGTAATGCTTCCACTTGACTTGACTCAACTTTAACCAGAATATCGTATGCGCCAAATGTCCCATGTACTTCTACAACACCTTCAATTGCTTTTAGTTCTGAAATAACTGCTTCCTCAGAACCCAATTCACAGTTTATGAGTACATAAGCTGTGGCCATTATGATTTAACTCCTATTTTCATACTTAAAACACTCTCTTGAAATATATAAGAATAGTCCAGTTTGCTTAAAAATTTAGCATAAAATCATGCAGTATAATAAACAAATGTTAAGAAATATGAAAATAATTTTAAAGAGTTCTATAATGTGTATGCGGTTACCATAATTTTTTCCAGTTCTTCAATATTTTTTGAAAAAGTGATTTTGGAACGAAGTTTTGAACCATTTTTCATGCCTTTAGTAAATCTCATGGCTTGACTCTTGATGTTTGCAAATTTGATTTTATACCCACTAGTAATATGCAAATAATCAAAAAAAGAATCCAATCTATCTTTGAAAGAATATTCTTTGTAAGAATTAGTTTTAAGATAATCATTAATTTGTTCAAACAAAAATGGATTACCCATTGCTCCCCTACCAATCATGACATAATCACAACCAGTCTCATCTAGCATGATTTTGGCATCTTCAGGAGTAGTAATGTCACCGTTACCCACAATTGGAATGCTGGAAATTTGTTTTAGTTCTTTAATCAAATCCCAGTCTGCATTTCCAGAATAACCCTGACTAACAGTTCGTGGATGCAGTGTAATCATTTGAATTCCTTCATCTTCGGCAATTTCTGCAATATCACGAAATAGAAATTTACTTGCATCTGTGACTCCAGAGCGAATTTTTAGTGTCACTGGTTTTTTTACTGCATTTACAAGAGTGTTAAAAATTTGTTGAGTTAGATTGACTTCTTGTAAAAGCGCACCGCCAGCCATCTGTTGAGTAATGTGTGGTGCAGGACAACCCATGTTATAGTCAATTATGTCAAAAAAAGGCTCTACTATCTTTGCAGCTTTCTCCAATGCAATAAGATCAGATCCAAATAATTGAATTGACAGAGGTCGCTCTTCATCAGAGTATTCAATAAATTCTTGTATAGTTTTCATTTTCTCTTTTAGTTGATTTTCTTTTGCGATTATACTATGGATGTTTGTAAATTCTGTAACAACTAATCCTGCTCCCATTTGTTTACATTGTAAACGAAGTGCAGGATCACTCACTCCAGCCATTGGAGCTAGAAATGCACGACTAGAAAATTTTGGAAGCATATTCAGATTTTATATTTTGAATATATTTATCATATCAAAAATAGAGTCAGACGCAGATTAATTATCTGGGCAACCGTCAGTGTCTCTATCACCATCATAATCTTCTGGATCGAGAGGACATAGATCTTCATCATTAATTATACCATCAAGATCATCATCATGGACAAATCTCTGCTGTTCAGGGGCTGTATCTGGGCAACCGTCATGATCATTGTATTTGTTCCAGGTTTCTGGATTTGTTGGGCATGAATCAATTGCATCATAGTAACCATCACCGTCAGAATCAGGTCTTGTTGGAACAGTAGACGCTGCTGCTAATACATCAGGACAACCATCCCAGTCTAGATATCCGTTATAGTTTTCTGGTTCATTAACACATGCATCTTTTCTATCATCTATTCCATCACCGTCAGAATCAAGGAAACTGTATGATGGGATAGCAGTTCCAATTGAATCAGGACAGCCGTCGTCGTCTTGATAATAGTTGTAAGTTTCAGGTTCTAATGGACATGCATCAGATACATCGACAATTCCATCTTGATCAGAATCAAGTGTAAAGACAAATTTGTCAGGGCAACCGTCTTTGTCTTGGAACCCGTTAAATGTTTCAGGACGATTTGGACAAGAGTCTACATTATCAGGAATGCCGTCACCGTCAGAATCAGATGTAGATCTATTATCAAAAATTGTATCTGGGCAACCGTCATCGTCTTGGAATCTGTTGTAAGTTTCTCGAGTGTTAGGACATTGGTCAACATTATCAGGAATGCCGTCAAAATCAGCATCGCCAAAGGAATCATATGCTATTGTATCAGGACAGCCATCTTCGTCTTGGAATCCATTGTATCTTTCAGCAATTGTTGGACAGGCATCAAGGATATCAGGAATGTAATCATAGTCAATATCAGATAGGGCAGATTTTGAAAATCCAGCAATGTCAGGACAACCGTCAGTGTCTAAAAAGTCATTATAGTTTTCTGGTTCATCAATGCACTGATCCCATCTATCATCTATTCCATCACCGTCAGAATCCGGAAATACATATGATGAGACAACAGTTCCAGATGAATCTGGGCAGCCGTCACCGTCTTTGAAAAAATTATACGTTTCAGGTTCTAATGGGCATGCATCTAGAGCATTTGGAATTCCATCTTGATCAGAATCTATTATAGAGTTATTATTATCAGGGCAGCCGTCAGTGTCTTGAATACCATTGAATGTTTCAGGTTGGTTAGGACATTTATCTAAATTATCAACAATACCGTCACCGTCAGAATCATAAGTAATAGAGTTGTTTGTAAGGGAATCAGGACAACCGTCATCATCTTGGAATTTATTGTAGGTTTCTTTATAGTAAGGACATACGTCAAACTGATTTAAAATTCCATCTCCATCAGAATCTCCTACAGACAACAATTCAATTTCATCAGGACAGCCGTCATCATCTTGGAATTTATTAAAATTTTCACGCTCTAATGGACATGCGTCTACAGAATCTGGAATACTATCATAATCAGAATCAATCAATCCATTTGAAGCGGCACCAAAAGTATCAGGACAACCGTCCCAGTCTAGATAATTGTTATAGTTTTCTGGTTCATTAATACAAGAATCCCATCTATCTTCAATTCCATCACCGTCGGTGTCTGGGAATTGGTATTGTGGGTTAACTGAATCAGTAGAGTCAGGACATCCATCATCATCTTGGAATCTGTTGTAAGTCTCAGGTTCTAATGGACATGCATCCAAAGTATTAGAAAGACCGTCTTGGTCATAATCTCCTAACATCATAGCATCATCAGGACAGCCATCTTTGTCATCAATACCGTTGAATGTTTCAGGTTGGTTAGGACACAAATCCATAAAATCAGGATATCCATCACTATCAGAATCAGCGATACCTTTTACATTATCTGGAGACAAATCAGGACAGCCGTCTTCGTCTTGGAATTTATTGTAAGTCTCTTTTACAGTAGGACAATTATCAATATGATCTTCTATGCCATCATAATCAACATCATACCATGGAACAAAGTCTGCAGGACATCCATCAATGTTGTTGCCATATTGTGGGTCATAGTCTTCTAAAAGATGAGGACAGAAATCAACATTATTTGGAACACCATCTCCGTCAGTATCAATTTCATTGGCAAAAGCACCACTTGGCATCATACCAATGGTAGATGTAAGTAAAAGTAAAAAGCCCAAAAGATATTGTTTTTTCATTCTCTACGACTTCGCTATTATCAAGTATTTATTAAGTCTCACGTTGAATAGGTTCTGCATAGATTGGATGTAGAAAAACTAGATTAATTATCTGGGCAACCGTCAGTGTCTCTGTCACCATCATAATCTTCTGGATCTAGAGGACATAGATCTTCATCATTAATTATACCATCAAGATCATCATCATGGACAAATCTCTGCTGTTCAGGGGCTGTATCTGGGCAACCGTCCCAGTCTAGATATTTATTCCAAGTTTCTGGGCTTGTAGGACAAGAATCTAGAACATCTGGATATCCATCTGCATCAGAATCTGCATATGTAGGAGTAGAAGATTCGGCACCAGGAACGTCTGGGCAACCGTCTTTGTCTAGATAATTGTTATAGTTTTCTGGTTCATTAATACAAGAGTCCCATCTATCTTCAATTCCATCACCGTCGGTGTCTGGGAATTGGTATTGTGGGTTAACTGAATCAGTAGAGTCAGGACAGCCGTCATCGTCTTGGAATCGGTTGTAAGTCTCAGGGTCTAATGGACATGCATCCAAAGTATCAGAGATACCATCACGATCAGAATCTCTTATAGCCATAGCATTATCAGGACAGCCATCTTTGTCATCAATGCCGTTGAATGTTTCAGGTTGGTTAGGACACGAATCCATAAAGTCAGGATATCCGTCACCATCAGAATCAGCGATACCTTTTACATTATCTGGAGACAAATCAGGACAGCCGTCATCGTCTTGGAATCTGTTGTAAGTCTCTTTTACAGTAGGACAATTATCAATATGATCTTCTATGCCATCATAATCAGCATCATACCATGGAACAAAGTCTGCAGGACAGCCGTCAATGTTGTTGCCATATTGTGGGTCATGGTCTTCTAAAAGATGAGGACACTGATCTAAATTGTTTGGAACACCATCTCCGTCAGTATCAATTTCATTGGCAAAAGCACCACTTGGCATCATACCAATGGTGGATGTAAGTAAAAGTAAAAAGCCCAAAAGATAGTATTTTTTCATTGCGATTAATTCCTATGGATCTGGACATCCATCGTGATCGTTATCTCCGTCATAATCTTCTGGTTCTAGCGGGCAGAGGTCCAAGTCGTTGATGATGCCATCAAGATCAGCATCATGCTTGTATCTTGATTGTTCAGGAGCAATGTCAGGGCAACCGTCATGATCTTGGAACTTGTTGTATGTTTCCTTCAAGTTGGGGCATTGATCAACATCATCAGTAATGCCGTCTCCATCAGTATCAACTCTCATGTTACCAGTTGGCACAGTATCAGGACAGCCGTCATAATCAACATACCTGTTCCAAATTTCATTTTGAGTTGGACACATATCCATTACATCTGGGACTCCATCACCGTCGGTGTCTGGTTGTTTATTATCACTGTCAGGACAGCCGTCGTCGTCTTGGAATCCGTTGTAAGTTTCAGCAACTAGAGGGCAATCATCAATAACATCATTGATTCCGTCATTGTCTGAATCAACTACAAATGATTGAGAAACAGAGTCCGGACAGCCGTCATCGTCTTGGAATCTATTGTAAACTTCTTTTGCAGTTGGACATGCATCAATTGCATCTGGAATTCCGTCCATATCTCTGTCATTCTTTATTATATATTCATCAGGACAACCGTCTAAATCTAAAATGCCATTATATGTTTCAGGTTGGTTAGGACAGTGATCCCTGAAATCATTGATTCCATCATTGTCTGAATCAGCAGTAGATTTGTCATCTCCTACATAATCAGGGCAACCGTCTAAATCTTGGAATCTATTGTAAGTTTCAGGAACAAGTGGACATTCATCAAGATTGTCAACTATTCCATCAAAGTCAGTATCCAAACTAGTGATAAAGTCAGGATAATCAGGGCAACCGTCATCGTCTTGGAATCCATTGTATCGTTCTCTATCAAGAGGACATTGATCAGTAGAATCTAAAATGCCGTCAAAATCTGAATCAGCGCCAGTTGGGTTATCTGGACATCCATCAAAGTCTTGGTAACGATTCCATGTTTCTGGAGTTGAAGGACATTGATCCAAAGAATCCCTAATACCGTCACCGTCAGAATCTAGCACGCTATCATCAGGACAGCCGTCTTGATCAAGATAGCCATTTACAGTTTCAGCAACAAGAGGACATTTATCATTTAAGTCAAGAATTCCATCACCATCAAAATCTGATCCTAATGTTCCAGATACGCCATCTGGACATCCATCATAATCATCAATACCATTGTAGGTTTCTTTTGCAATTGGACATTTATCTAAATCATCTGGAACACCATCCATATCTCTATCAGATGAAGAATTAGTATCAGGGCAACCGTCTCTATCAAAGACACCATTGAATGTTTCAGGTTGGTTAGGACACAAATCAGAGAAGTCATTTATTCCATCACCATCAGAATCTGGAATTCCTTTATCAGATCCTACAAAGTCAGGGCAACCGTCATCGTCTAGGTATCTGTTGTAAGTTTCTTTTACTTCAGGACATTGATCAATGCTATTAGGAATTCCATCTAAATCAGTGTCTTTATCACTAGAATAAGGAGGAATATCAGGGCAACCGTCATCGTCTTGGAATCCATTGTATCTTTCTGGATCTAGAGGACATGTATCGTTAACATCCATAATTCGATCACCGTCTGCATCATTTAATGTTCCGTCAGAAGATGGTGTTGAATCAGGGCAACCGTCATAATCTGCAAATCTGTTAAAAGTTTCTGGTTGGTTAGGACAAATATCAAATTGATCAGCAATACCGTCACCGTCTTTGTCATTAAATGAAGTATCTAATGCAATATCAGGGCAACCGTCTGTATCCCTGTAACCATTATACACTTCAGGTTCAGTTGGACACAAGTCAATTTTATCTTGAATACCATCATTGTCAGTATCAATAAAACTAGAATCATTTACAGAGTCAGGACAACCGTCGGAATCTTGGAATCTGTTGTAAGTTTCAGCACTTAGTGGACATTCATCAACATGGTCAGGAATTCCATCCAAGTCTCTATCACCAGAACCATAAGTATCAGGACAACCATCTATGTCATCAATGCCGTTGAATGTTTCAGGTTGATTAGGACACTTGTCTATTAAATCAATAATACTGTCACCATCAGAATCGGATGCACCTCCAGATCCACTACCAGGTAGTGTATCAGGACAGCCGTCTTCGTCTTGGAATTTGTTATAAGTTTCTTTTAAATTTGGGCATTGATCAATATGATCTTCTATTCCATCATAATCTTCATCATACCATGGAACGAAATTTGACGGACATCCGTCTATAGTTCCTTCAAAATCTTCTTGTAAATTTGGACATTGATCAACTGAATCATCTACGCCGTCTTTATCCAAGTCATCAGCTGCAAAGACAGGATTTAGTGGCATGCTAGTTAATGTGGTTACAAGTAACAATAGGAATGAGATCGCGTGAATTTTTTTCAATGCCTAAAAATACCCCGAGGATCCAGTTATTAAACCTCACTCTAGAATCGACTAAAAAAATCAATGGTTTTAAGAAAATTTTCCATACTAGACAAAAACACGATTAATTTAAGTAAACCAAAACACGATCTGAGATCATGAGTTGCTCAGGAGAAACTGTAGAAGAAGATCATTTGATTCAGATCAGGCCTGCTATATCTGAGCAATTAAAAAAAGCAAAGTATGGTGTATCAGATCATTCTACAGTGGAACTTTGTCATTGGACAAAAAAATCTTTCAAGCATGAAGGTAGTTGCTACAAACACAAGTTTTATGGAATTTCAACTCACAGATGTATGGAATTTTCTCCAGCTGGAATGCATTGTGAAAATAGATGTGTGTATTGTTGGAGGCCAATGGAATTTTATGACTCGATGAAAATGGAACCAGAACATGTTGCAGAACCTGAAGAAATTTTAACAAAGTTGATGGCTGAAAGAAAAAAATTGATCAATGGGTATTATGGTGATTCAAGAAACGATAAACAGAGATTAGATGAATCGCTATTGCCCAGTCATTATGCAATTTCGCTTTCAGGAGAACCAACAATGTATCCTAAACTGCCAAAACTAATCAAATATCTAAATTCACTAGAAGCAACAAAATCAATTTTTCTTGTAACAAATGGACAAGAACCGGACATGATTCAAAGACTACAAGATGAAGACGCATTACCAACACAATTGTATTTATCAACAAATGCTGCAGATTATGAATCATTTATGAGAATAAACAAGCCAAAATACAATGATTCATGGGAAAGGTGGAATAGAACACTTGACATGTTAAAAGATTTGAATACAAGAACAGTGTTGAGAATTACTTTGATAAGAAATTACAATGATCAAAAAGAAGGAATTCCGGCATTTGCAGAAATGTTTAGAAAAGCAAGTCCACATTTTATTGAGATTAAATCATACATGCACATTGGACGTTCAACTAATCGATTAGAACATGCAAATATGCTGGAGATGGAAGAAGTGAGGAAATTTAGTGAACAAGTGTCAAGACAAAGTAAAATATTTTTAATAATGGATGAAAGTGTTGTTTCAAGAATTTCAATTTTACAAAACAACGAACGGTTTATTGATCGTTTTATCCCTACTTATGCAAATACCATTTAGAAAATTTCTTTAGTGCTTTGTATCTGTGAGACAATTCATTTTTGTTATTTATTTCAGCAAATGTCTTCACTGAATTATTTGGAACAAAAATAGGATCATAACCCCAACCTTTTCCTTTTTGTGATTTCGATATTTTACCATTTAGATTTCCTTCAAATGATTGCAGAGTAGTCTTATCGCAATAAGTTATGATTGAAACAAATTTTGCTTTTCTATTATTTTTTAAAAGACTAAGAATTCCTCTGTTTCCAATTGTTTTAAAAACATATGAAGAATAAGGACCTGGAAAGCCGCCAATAGAATCAATGAACAATCCATCATCCTCAATTATCAGAGGTTTTTTGAATTGAGAAAATGCATAACTTGCTTTTGCCATAGCAATATCACAAAGGGAGTTTGATTGGATTTCTTCTAATCTGGATTTTATGAATCCAAGACGAATTCCAAATGAATCTAAAATATTTTTAGCCTCATGATATTTGTGATTGTTTGAAGATACAAAAAATAGATCAAACGACTTGTGCATACCTACCACGACTTTCTATATCTGAAACTAGTTTAGTTATTTTGGTATAATAGGCATGACCAACTATAGATTTGTATCCATTTAGGAAATTTTTCCAAGAAGATACCATGATTTTGGCATGAGCGCTGTTGAGAATTTCTTTAATTAATCTCAAGTCAACAGCGTGATCTTCAGGTTTTATTGAAGTTTGAGACAATCCAAAATCAATTACGAACACAGTATTACGATGTAGAATAAAATTTGAAGTTGTTAAATCGCCATGCATGACTCCGTTCTTGTGTAAAGTACCAACTAATTTTCCAATATCGTTGGATAGTTTGGTAATTTTTGATTCAGGTAAATCATGAACTGGTTTTCCAGGAATTTCTTGCATGGTTATTGAAGTTTGATCTAAATTTACAAAATAAACAAGAGGAGTCGGGATTCCAAAGGATTTTACAAGAGAGAGCATTTGAGATTCTTTAATTGTTCTGTGTTTACGAATTTTCAAATCTAGAGAAGAATTTCTATAGGTTCTGATTTTTCTAATTTTTAGTATTGCGTTAGAATTTTGCCATTTAGTTTGATAAAGATCTGCTTCAGCTCCTTTTTTGATTAGTTTCATTAACATTATATCCAGAGGAATTCAATAAAAATTAATCATGGATGAAGGAGAAAAACGAGTTAAACAAGAAGACTGCAGTGAAGATGAGATAGGTGCAGGAATTCTAACATTAACAAATAAAAGATTAGCATTTGATAAAACTAATGCAAGAATAATGGACTTTTCTAAGCGTTTTGGAGATACAGTGTTAGATATTCCATTAGATAAAATAACAAAAACATGGAAAGAGGGATTACTAATGAAAAAAGTATGTTTCACAGCAAAAACAGACAAAGGCGAACAAACTTTCAAGTTTGGAGTTTTCAATACTAAGAGTTGGGTTAAAGTTATTGAACAGGCAATTAATGAATACAAAAATCAATAATCAACTTTAACAGAATCCAATCTCCAAGATTGTGTAACAAATGTATCTTTTAAGGCAGTACCTGGTTTTATTTGAGATTCTAATAAACCAGTCCAGCAAATTTGACTTCCACAATCTCCGGCATACTGTAACGGAACTACAAAAAAATTACAACCATGTCGCTTACATACATCTTGTAGCATTTCAGACAGTCGTTTGTTAGCTGCAACCCCTCCTACTACCATCAATTCTTTTTTTCTTGTAAATGATAAAGCACGCTCTACTGCTTCACTTATCATAGCAAATGCAGTTTCTTGAAGTGAATAGCATGCATCAACTTTGCTTTTCATCGCAATTGACTTGGTTGCAGATAACAATCCAGAGAATGACACATCATTTCCCTTCACAGAATAAGGCAAAGTAACATAGTTTGAAGAAGCATTTGCCAACTTTTCAATATTTTTTCCACATGGAGATGCAAAACCAATTGATCGTCCAAATTGATCTAGTAATTGACCAAGAGTAATATCCAAAGTTTCACCAAAGACTCTCCATTGCTTATTGAGAAATGCCAAAAGCATGGTATGTCCTCCAGAGACCAAAAGTACAAGAGGGTTAGTTGCACCAGTGAGTAATTTTCCTAACTCAATGTGTCCTATTGCATGATTCACTGGATATATGGGAATTTTGTAAAAAGATGCCAAAGATCTTGCGACTACAGCGCCTACACGTAAACATGGTCCTAAACCAGGACCTGCAGCATATGAAACAATATCCAGATCTTTGATGGAGACATTTGCTTTTTCAAGACACTCAGATAGTACTAGTGAGCTATTCTCAATATGATGACGAGATGCTTCACGAGGATGAATTCCTTCACCCTCGTCAGGACGATAAATTTTTCTAACATCTGAAAGAATTTGTCCTTTCTTTCCATTTTTTTTAATTATAGCGCAAGAAAATGTATGAGCTGTGCTTTCAATTCCCAATCCAATCATACTAGCCACGACTTAATGTAGATACAATTTTGATTACATCGCCATTTTTTAGTTTTTGATCACCACTAATCCTTTGTTTAGTTTTACAGTCTATTGCGTGCAAGAATCCTTTTGCAATATCTGCATGGATCAGACCTGCCAGATCTTTGGCAGTCGAATCTTGTGGAACCAATTTTGTATCAGGTAAAATTACACCATCTTTGTTTGTGAGTTTTGTCTCATCTTCTACAGGATATACGACAATAAATTTTAATGAATCAAAAACGGCAGTGTTTAGAATTTTTTGAATGCCAGTTGTGTGGATTTTTGAAAAAACAGATTTTACCAAATCAAGTGCTTTTTGTTGTGGTGGAGGAATTTCTTTTCCATCTACAATGGTAAAACTTTCATCGCCAGAAGAATAATTTACAATTCCTGCTTTTGATGCCTTTCGTAAAAGTAACTCAGTTTCTGCACTACAAGGAATCACAATGTCAGGGATTTTTTTGATAATATCAAGATCTTTGCAAAGATCTGCTTTGTTTGCAGCAATAATCATAGGTTTTGTATTTTTCCGTAATTCTTTGACAAAGGTTTGGATGTCAGATTCTACCCACTCCTTAGGATTTTTAGCCATAAATCCTAATTTTTGAAGAACCTCTTGAACTTGGAAATCTTTAATCCCTAATCCAGTAAATCGTTTTGCAATACCATCAGTTAGTTTTGCTCGCTTTTGATCTATTTCTCTAGTAATCTTATCCCATTCTCTTTTTAGAATGTCTGCAAACCATTGATCAAACTCGTCTTGAACAAAAGCAATATCTTCCAATGGATCATGTGTTCCACCTGGAATAGGTTGTCCCTGAATATCGGTTGTTCCTGCAATATCAACAACATGAATTAAAACTTCAGCTTGTCTTGCGTCATCAAGAAATTGGTTTCCCAATCCTTTACCTTCATGTGCACCAGGAACTAATCCTGCAACATCGATTAGTTTTACTGGAATGAAACGTGTACCATTTACACATAATTCATTTTCATGTTTAATTTTAAAATGCTTACAAGCGCAATCAGCTTTGACATATGCTACGCCAATGTTTGGTTCAATAGTTGTAAAAGGAAAATTTCCTGAGGCTACTGGAGTTTCAGTTGCAGCCGAGAAGAAAGTTGATTTTCCCACATTTGCTTTTCCAAGTAAACCAATTTGCAATACTCTGAAAAATCTAATTCTACTTATTAGTATTGCAGAAATCGTTTAATCTAGTCAATGATGATTTCATATTATGTCAATAGTGATTACTGGAAATCCAGGAGTTGGAAAACATACGATCACACACAAAATTGCTGAAATGATGAAGTTATCAATTGTAGATATTAACGAAGTTGCAAGGGATTCAGGATTATTTGAACAAAATGATGATACAAATGATGTAGATGTAGAAGAACTAGAAAAAATATTAAAACAAAAAATTTCAGACAAAGATATAGTCGTAGGACATTTGGCACCCTATGTTTTAAGAAAAAATCAGATAAAAATAATGATTGTGTTAAGAAGAAGCCCATATGATTTGATTCCGGTTTACAATGATAGAAAATACTCTGAGAGAAAAATCAGAGAAAATACAGGTAGTGAAATTCTAGGAGTTATTGCTAATGATGCAATCAACAGACTTCAAGAGAAAGTATTTCAGATCAATGTTAGTGGAAAAACAATTTCAGAAGTAACCAAAAATGTAATGAGGGTAATTATGGAAAATGAAGGGAGTGAAGAAGTTGATTGGCTAGAATTGGTGAGAAAAAATAATGATTTGGGAAAATTTTTTGTTGATTGATTAAATAATGCCTTTGAATTGATGTAATTGCTTGTTTGAAATATCTAAAACAGATTTAGCTGGAAGAATTGGTACTCTTTATACAAACCATGGTAAAATTGAGACTCCAGCATATGTTCCAGTTATTCATCCAGTCAAACAGACAATTCCATCTAAAAAAATTCGAGAGATGGGGTTTGATCTAGTAATTACCAATGCATACATTACAAGAAATAATTATGGAGATGATGCTGTTGAAAAAGGAATTCACAAGATAATTGATTTTGATGGCGGAATCATGACAGATTCTGGAGGATACCAAGTTCTTGAATATGGGGATGTCGAGGTGACACCACCAGAAATGGCAAATTTTGAAAAGGGAATTTTAACAGATTTTGCAATTCCACTTGATAAGCCAACCGGATATGGAATGCCAATTAAAAAAGCAGAAGCATATGTAAAACATACACTTGAAGTTTCAAAACAAACACTTGAGAACAGTGAAGATAATGGGCAAATTTGGATTGGTCCAATTCAAGGAGGAGAACATTTTGATCTTGTTGGTAAATCTACAAAGAGTTTGATAGATATGGGTTTTCAAATGCTTGCCTTAGGAAGTCCAGTTGAATTTATGGAATCATATGAGTATAGACTGTTGGCTCAGATGATAGTAGCTGCAAAAAAACAGATGCCACACTCTGTTCCGTTACATCTTTTTGGTGCAGGACATCCTCTCACAATACCATTTGCCATAGCCTTGGGATGTGATACATTTGACTCAGCCTCATACATGCTTTATGCCAAACAACTAAGATACATAACAGATGATGGCACACGATATTTGTCAGATATTACAGTATTTCCATGTAATTGTGAGATATGTTCAAAATATACTCCTGATGAATTCCGTCAGTTAGAATCAACAGAAAAGATCAACCAGTTAGCAATTCACAACTTGTATGCAATTAAACTTGAAGTGGACAAAGTAAAACAGGCAATTCATGAAGGTAGGTTATGGGAATATGTTATAAAAAAAGCAAGGGCCCATCCAAAGTTATTTGAGATGATCGAAGTGATGACAGAAAATTATGAATTTCTTGGTTTAGGTACCCCTAAATTTAAAGAGAAAGCTATTTTCTTGTACAGCAAAGAGGATCAATATCGTCCAGAGGTTCAAACATTCCATAAAATGGTTAGAAAATTCAAGTCAAAGAAAAATAAACTCATCATCACTAAAGAATCCAATACAAAACCGGGATATCTATCTCACGAATATGTTGGATTAAAAAAGCGATTCAAAGATTTTGAATCATTTCAAGTGTGTCAATACAATCCTCAATTAGGAGTAATTCCAATAGAAATTTCAGACATATTTCCTGCGGCACACCATGAAACTTCAAGATTGAATTTTGAGCCAAGTGACTTTCCTACATTTGAAAAAACATGGAACGACTTTTTTGTAAATAATAAATTTTCAGAATTGCATTATGATAAAGATGATAAATTCTTAAAATATTTTGTAAAGAATTTACCAAAAGAAATCAAGAAAAAATCTTTTTGAATAATTAAAAATAAGAAAAAAGAATGTGCTAAAAGATGCTGCTTATAGAGCGGCGTCTTCTGCCCAACCTTTGATGAAGATACCGTTTTTGTGAAGAGGTACTGGTTGTCCAGCTGTGTAATTCATTGGTCTCATCCAAAAGATTGATTTTGTTGGGCATACACCGA
>Ga0210038_1001093_pt1 | contig 14427 bp, 16 predicted proteins | sample CryGeyCG2114_020_FD_183970 | JGI IMG/M metagenome (GOLD analysis project Ga0210038, IMG submission 183970) | Groundwater microbial communities from aquifer - Crystal Geyser CG15_big_fil_post_rev_8/21/14_0.20 (SPAdes) (version 2) | ecosystem: Environmental > Aquatic > Deep subsurface >... | reverse complement strand
CACCGCCAGCAAGAACAGGATTGCCGCAAGCGCCAGGCGCAGGCCGCGTAGAGGTAGCTTGCGCTCGAGCGCACCCGCCATCGTCCACCCGAGAGCAACCGCGGCCCCGCCGCCGAGTGCGCCTCCCAGCCCCGCCAAAGGCCAGCCGGCGAACACCACCGCGAAGGCGGCAACGAGAAAGCGCGAGGCATCGGTGAGCTGCCTGGCGAAGAGAACGATGGCGATCGCGCCCAGCGAACGGGTCGGTTCCTGCGGTGCCTTTTCGCGGTTGGGCCAGGCGCATTCGAAAGCCGCGAGCAGCAGCGCGATGGCCACGAACATCGTCGCGGCGCTTTCCGACATGGTCTGGGAGAGGCGCGCGCCGAACCAGGCTGCGCAAAAGGCCGATGCGGCCGAAGTCACGAGACCCAGCACCAGCAGGCTGGCCGAAGCGCCGAGCCGTTCCGCCAGGCGCGCGACGAGCAGCTGGTCGCGCGCGCCCTGAGCGGTGAGAAAGCTGGCGACCATTGCGAACAGCAGTGACGTCACGCTTTTCCCTCCGATCCCGTTTGGTGCGTCGACCGGCCTGCGATAGCACGGGCGTGAGAGAATCGAACAGGGGAGACGGAAATGAAGCTTCAACCAGGTATGGCCGCGGTCGTCACCGGCGGTGCGTCGGGGCTCGGCAAGGCGAGCGCGCAGGCGCTGGCGGATGCCGGGCTCAAGGTCACCATCTTCGACGTCAACGAAGAAGCCGGCGAGGCGCATGCCAAGGCCATCGGCGGCACTTTCGCACGGGTCGACATCACCGACGAACAATCCGTCGTCGACGGCTTCGAGGCGGCGCGCGCGGCGCATGGGCAGGAGCGCATAACGGTGCATTGCGCGATGACCAGCCGCCGCGGCAAGACGCTCGGCTGGGACAAGGAGAGCGGGGGCTACAAGCGGCTTTCGACCGAGGACTATGCCTTCGGGGCACAGGGCATCCTCGTCGCTTCCTACCGCATCGCCAGCCACTCTGCCCTCGGCATGGCCAACTCCGATCCGCTCAACGAAGACGGCGACCGCGGCTGCATCACGCTCACCGCCAGCGTCGCGGCGCAGGACGGGCAGATCGGCCAGGTCATCTACGGCAGCTGCAAGGCCGGGGTGAACGGGCTGGTGCTGCCGATGGCGCGCGACCTGATGGATATCGGCATCCGCGTAAATTCGGTCATGCCCGGGATCTTCGCCACGCCGCTGATGCTCGGCATGAAGGATCGCAATCCGCAGATGTGGGACCAGCTCAACGCCTCGGTCCCCTTCCCCAAGCGGCTCGGCCATCCCGAGGAGTTCGCCTCGCTGATCCTCGAGATCGCGCGCAACAGCTATCTCAACGGCCACCAGTTCCGCCTCGACGGAGCGATCCGGATGCCGCCGAAATAGGTGCATCGCAGGATAGCTCGGCCCATGGGCCTTTCCCTCTCCCGCCGGCACGATAGAAGGGCCGCATGACGACGAAGCGCGAATGGGTGAGCTGGGCGATCGGGCGGATCGAGGCGGACTTCAACCGGTCTGCCGACACGCACCTGCTGCCGTTACCGGTCCCTGCCCTGCCCGATATCGCCATCTATCTGAAGGACGAGTCGAGCCACCCCACCGGCAGCCTCAAGCACCGGCTGGCGCGCTCGCTATTCCTCTACGGCCTGTGCAATGGCTGGATCTGCGAAGGCACGCCGGTGGTCGAGGCTTCGAGCGGATCGACCGCCGTCTCGGAGGCCTATTTCGCGCGTATGCTGGGCCTGCGCTTCATCGCGGTCGTCCCCAGGTCCACCGCGCAGGCGAAGATCGACGCGATCGCCTTCTACGGCGGTGAATGCCATTTCGTCGACAGCCCGGCCGAAGTCTACGAGGCCGCGCAATCGCTCGCCGACGGTCTGGGGGGACATTACATCGACCAGTTCACCTATGCCGAACGCGCGACCGACTGGCGGGCCAACAACAACATCGCCGAATCGATCTTCGCCCAGATGGCGCGCGAGCCGCATCCGGTGCCGCAATGGATCGTCTGCGGGGCGGGAACGGGCGGCACCTCGGCCACAATCGGCCGCTTCGCACGCTACAATCGATTCAATACGCGCGTCTGCGTGGCCGACCCCGAAGGTTCGGTCTTCCACCGCCACTGGACCGATCGCTCGGTCGAACGCGTCGACCATCCGTCGGGCTGTATCGAGGGGATCGGCCGGCAGCGCGTCGAGCCGAGCTTCCTGCCCGACGTGGTCGACCGGATGGAAGCGATCCCCGACGCCTGTTCGATTGCCGCCGCGCACGAGGTGAGCGAGCGACTGGGGCGGCGCTGCGGAGGATCGACCGGGACCAATGTCTGGGCCTGCGCCATGATCGCCGCCGACATGGCCGAGCGCGGCCTCGCGGGCTCGATCGTCTCGATCCTGTGCGATGACGGCGCGCGCTATGCCGACACGATCTTCGACGATGGCTGGCTGGCGGCCAAGGGTCTCGACATTGCCCGCGAACGCAAGAAGATCGCCCATTTCTTCGACACCGGCACCTTCGCCGCGGGCTGACCCGAAGCGGCCGTTTGCAGCGCTGGAGCGGGTGAAGGGAATCGAACCCTCGTCGTCAGCTTGGGAAGCTGCTGCTCTACCATTGAGCTACACCCGCGGAGCGCAGGCGCGCTTGCCCCAGCTTGCGGCAGCGGTCAATATGGCATTGTCCCGCGCGCGCTCAGGAACGCTTGCGCTGCCCGTGCGCTGATCCGCGTGAAGGGAAGGTTCATGGCAGCACGCGCTTACTGGCAGGGACAAATCAGGCTGGCCCTCGTCTCGATCCCGGTGGAAATTTTCTCGGCTACCAAATCGGGAGCCAAGATTCGCTTCAACCAGATTCACGAACCCAGTGGGAAGCGGATTTCCTACGAAAAGGTGGTGCCCGGCATCGGTCCGGTCGACCGCGAGGAAATCATCAAGGGCTATGAAATCTCCAAGGGCAACTATGTCCTGCTCGACGAGGACGAGATCGAGGCAGTCCGGATCGAGAGCAAGCGTACGCTCGAGCTGGTCCAGTTCGTCGACGCCTGCGAGATCGATCCGCTCTATTTCGAGAAACCCTATTACGTCGCGCCCAAGGACGATCTCGCCGAGGAAGCCTTCATCGTGCTGCGCGAGGCGTTGCGCAAGGCGAAGAAAGTCGCGCTGGGGCAGCTCTCGGTGCGCGGGAGCGAGAAGCTGGTAGCGATCAAGCCCTGCGGCAAGGGGCTGCTGCTCGAGACTTTGCGCTATGCCGACGAGGTCCGCCAGGGGCAGGCGTTCTTCCATGACATCGACGAGGCCAAGCCGAAGAAGGAGCTGCTCGATCTCGCCACCAAGCTGATCGAGGACAAGAGTGCGCCCTTCGATGCCAGCGAATTCGAGGATCGCTATGGCGCCGCGCTCAAGAAACTGATCGACAAGAAGGCCAAATCGAAGAGCAAGAAGGCGGTGATCGAGGATGTCGACGAGCCGGGCGACGCGAGCGGCTCCAACGTCATCGATCTGATGGCCGCGCTCAAGCAGTCGGTGGAAGAAAAGGGCAAGAAGTCCGCCGGCGCGAAACCCTCGTCCAAACGCAAGAAATCCGCTTGATGGCGGCCCAGCGCAAAGCCGCCGATCCGCTGGCGACCTACAATGCCAAGCGCGATTTCGCCAAAACGCCAGAGCCGGCGGGCCAGGCGCAAAGCAGCGCCGGGGGCAACCTCTTCATCGTCCAGAAGCACGATGCCACGCGACTGCACTGGGATCTGCGGCTGGAAGTCGACGGGGTGCTCAAGAGCTGGGCGGTGACCAAGGGTCCCTCGCCCGATCCCGACATCAAGCGCCTCGCCGTGCGGACCGAAGACCATCCCCTGTCCTATGCCGAATTCGAAGGCACCATCCCCAAGGGTGAATATGGCGGCGGCACGGTGATGCTGTGGGATCACGGCACCTGGGCGCCGATTGCGGGCAAGAGCGCGAAGGATCTCGACGAAGGCCATCTCCATTTTACGCTCGAAGGCGAGCGGATGAAGGGTGAATGGCTGCTTGTCCGGCTGAAGAAGAAGCCCGGCGAAAAGCGCGAGAACTGGCTGCTGCGCAAATTGCAGGACGATCACGCACAGACAGGCGATGCCTTGGTGGAGCGGGAGCTGACGAGTGTGCTCACCGGACGCTCGATGGCCGAGATTGCGGCCGACAAGCAGGGCGAATATCCGCTGGCGGGCAAGAAGGACGACGCCTTCATGGCGCAGATGCGCAAGGCATCCTCGCGCAATGCCAACCAGGCCCGGCCCAAGCGCCGGAAGGCCGCCCCGCTGCCCAAATTCCGCAAGCCGCAACTGGCAACGTTGGTCGACGATGTGCCCGCCGGCAACGGCTGGATGCACGAGATCAAATTCGACGGCTATCGCGCGATGGTCGCCGCCAGGGGGAATGAGATCCGCATCTATACCCGCAGCGGTCAGGACTGGACCGACAAGTTCGCGCCGCTGGCCAAAGCGCTCGCCGCGCACGACCTGCCCGCGTGCCTGATCGATGGCGAGATCGTCGCCTATGACGGCAAGGGCAACCCCGATTTCTCGACGCTGCAAAAGGTGCTGAAGCGCGGGCGCGGCAGCCAGACAGGCAGCGACCGGCTCGCCTTCCACGCTTTCGACCTGCTCGAGCTCGATGGCGAAGATCTGGCGCCGCTCGCCAATATCGAGCGCAAGGAACGGCTCGAGGCCCTGCTCGCTGGGGCGGAGCCACCGGTACATGTCGCCGACCACGTGCTCGGCGCGGGCGAGCAGCTTTACGAGGCGATGTGCAAGGCAGGGCAGGAAGGGATCATCGCCAAGAAGATCGACGCCCCCTATCGCCATGCGCGCAGCCGCGCCTGGGTGAAGGTGAAGTGCACGCGGCGCCAGGAATTTGTCGTGGTCGGGTGGAAGAAGAGTTCGGCGAAGGGGCGCCCCTTCGCTTCGCTGCTGCTGGCCCAGCACGATGGAGAGGCACTGGTCTACAAGGGCAATGTCGGCACCGGCTTCACCGCCGACGAGATGGACGAGCTTGCGGCAAAGATGAAGCGGCTCGAACGCAAGACCCCTCCGGTCGAAACCGACAAGGCGAGCGCGCGCGGCGTCACCTGGCTGACCCCCAAGCTGGTCGCCGAGGTGGCCTTTGCCGAATTCACCGCCGAGGGGAATGTGCGCCATGCGAGCTATCTCGGCCTGCGCGGCGACAAACCGGCGCAGGCAGTGACGCCCGAGGCGTCCGCATCCACCCCAAAGGCCGAGGAGGAGGTCGAAATCTCCAGCCGCGAGCGCGTGGTCTTCCCCGACAGCGGCCAGACCAAGGGCGAGCTTGCCGACTATTACGCCGCCGTCGCGCCGATCATGCTGCCCCATGCCGCGCGGCGCCCGATCAGCCTGGTCCGGTGTCCGCAGGGCCGCGCGAAGAAATGCTTCTTCCAGAAGCACGACAGCGGAAGCCTGGGCGATGCGGTGCACCATGTTCCGATCCGCGAAAAGGACGGCGGAATGGAGGATTATCTCTTCATCGAAGACGCGCGCGGCATCCTCCAATGCGTGCAGATGGGGACGATCGAATTCCATGGCTGGGCATCGCGCAGCGACGAAGTCGAACTGCCCGACCGGATGATCTTCGACCTCGATCCCGACGAGGGGCTCGGTTTCGACGAGGTCAAGCAGGCCGCGCGCGATATTCGCTCGCGCCTGTCCGATCTCGGCCTCGTCAGCTTCGCCATGCTCTCGGGCGGCAAGGGGGTGCATGTCGTCGTCCCGCTCGAGCGCGGGCATTCATGGGACGCACACAAGGATTTCGCGCGCCGCTTCGCCGAGGCGCTGAGCCTCGCCGAGCCCGACCGCTTTACCGCGACGATGAGCAAGGCCAAGCGCAAGGGGAAGATTTTCATCGACTGGCTGCGCAACCAGCGCGGTTCGACTGCGGTTCTGCCTTATTCCGCCCGCGCCCGACCCGGCGCGCCGGTGGCAGTTCCGATCACGTGGAACGAGCTGAAGGAGATGGAGCACGCCCACCCCTTCACGATCGACGATGCGAAACGTCTGATCGACCGTGCGGGCTCGAAATCGCTCCACGGATGGGGTTTCGCCCAGCAGCGCCTGCCCGATCTTTAGGCCGGGCCGCTGCACCGGCCGGAAGTCAGTCCGCGATGTCTGCAGGCGCCCGTACATCGGACAAGGCTTCCGCCCCGTCCCAATCGACGTCCTGCCGCGGAATGACCGTCAATTCGCCATTGGTTTCGAGCACCACCCAGTTTGCACCCGCCGGTTCGGTGATGCCGTTGCGGCGCAGCGCCATCTTGATTTCCTGCTCGGAAATCCGCGTACGCCGCATCGCATCGCGCAGGAAGCGGCCCTTGTGCGTCAACAGAGTGGGTTCTGCCTTGACCACCTTGGCTATCGCAGGATGGCGCTGGACCAGATGGGTCGTGAGATACTGACAAGCGGCGAGAACCGCGATGGCAATCACCGCGTCGAGACTGGCGACGTTGCGTAGCAGGATGCCGCTCGCCGCGAGACTGCCCACCGCGACATTGATGATCCAGTCGAAATTGTTGAGCTGGCTCGTCGTCCGTTTCCCGACGATGCGGACCATGACGACGATCAGAATGTAGAAAAGCACCGCATTCGCAGCGATTTCCACCGACCGGGGCCAGTCGGACCACAGGTTGAACGCATCAGCCACCTGCATTCACCTCGTAATCGATCGGCTTGAATGTCCCGCCGTTCGAATCGTAGGCCGAACAGGCAGTCAGCCCGATAATCAGGTCCATTTCCGCGCGCAGCACGATGCGGTCGCCCGCGCGGCTGCGCGGCGGTTCGACCGTGATCCGGCCGCTGTCACCTGCGACCGGCACATTCATGAAGATATTAAAGGCCGTGGGGATCTGGTCGGGTTCGATACCATAGGGGGCGAGTGCCTCGGCCAGATTACCGAAACATCCGCGATGGACGGGTTTGTCAGGATAGAAATGGCGGAAGGTATCGCTCGAACAGGGCGTCAAAAGGAAGTCGTGCCGTCCAACGCTATCCTCCAGGATCGTCAGCATCGGCTCCGAGCGGTTCGACCATAGGCGGCTGCCCGTGCTCAGATGGATCGTTTCCTCGTAATCGAACGTGCGGCCGTTGGAGATCACCTCGCGCACATCCTGCGCATTATAAGCCACCATATCCGAGACCTGGCGCCCCTGCGGATCGACGACGGAGAGCAGGGCTCCCTTGGGCAGTTCGAAGGCCACCCCGCTACGCGGTTCGATACGCTTCACGATGCGCTCGCTCGCGGATCGCGGAAGGGGCAGGTCCATTCCTCGCCCACGGCCCTGCCGCTGTATTGCCGCGCCTCGCTGCTCTCACCGTGCCGCGCCAGCATCGGATTGATGTCGCCTGCCAGCTTGCGATCGCGTTCGAGGATCGCCTCGCGCATGCGCTCGTAGCGTCCGTCGGCACGCAGCGTCTCGAACTGGTCGTGGAGGTTGAAGACCATCACCGGATAGGGAAACCGCCGTGCGGGCCGCGAGGCTTGCGGGCCCAGTCCGACGACGAAATAGGCCTGCCCGCCGAAGCTCAGCGAGAAATGCGGATGATCGGGGTCGGAGCTGACCTTGGGATCATAGGGCTGGCCCAGCCAATTGTCCTTTTCGGCGAAGGATTGCAGCCGCTCCCACAACAGGCTTTCGAATTCCGTTTCGTCGATTTCACCGGGCTGCTGGAAGACCACCGCCATGCTGCGCAGCCCTTCGGGGTCGCTGCGATAGCGTTCGGCCCATTCGAGCAGCTTATCGTGGATGCGGAGATCGTCCCACGCGCTCCGCATGTCGAAGGCGACGAGCACTTCGAGCATGTCGCGCGCCTGCGCCGATTTCGCGCCCACGCAGGGGAAGGCCGCATCGGCGATATGCGCACGGAACTGCGCCTCGATTTCCTCGGCCAGATCGTCCTCGACCGCCAGAACGCCCGCTTTCATTGCGCAATTTCCTCTCTCTTGTCGGGATCGTGGGCCGGATCCCTGTCCCGCCCCATCGTCCAGTTCGCCTGCAGGCGGACCTTCGGATTGGGCGCGCACCAGATTTCGCCCGACCGGTCGAGCGCGGTCACCCATATCAAATTATGCTCCACCCCATAATCGATCACGGCAAAGGCAAGTCCCTTGCCCCTGTCGGTCACCAGCACCGGAAGCGGTGGATTGAGCTGTGTAAACACCGATCACCTCGAGGCTTTAACTGGAAACTGGGCGCGGCGGGAATGAAGTCGCCCGGCCGCCTGCGGCCGCCGCGAAACCTGTCCCATTGCCTCGGCCCAACGCGCTATCGGGATAATCGATCCGCGAATCGCTTGTATTTTCAGTCGAAAGCTTCGCCGGGTGAGAACAATCCCGAATTCTCGCCCGAACCGGAATTCACTTTGCCGGAACGCCCTTCCCCCATCTGCGGAACGGCAATTCGTCCCCTTAGCGGTTGATTTCGGACCTTGCGCGCGTATGGGCCGTTGCCAACGAAAGAGAGGATTTTTCCGATGCGTCAGGTTGACCATTTCATCGTCGGCGGAACGGGCGGTTCCGCCAATCGCACCCACAAGATCTGGAACCCGTCGACGGGCGAAGTGCAGGCCGAGGTCGCTCTCGGCGATGCTGCGCTGCTGCAGCGGGCGGTCGATGCGGCGAAGAAGGTCCAGCCCGAGTGGGCGGCGACCAATCCGCAGCGGCGTGCGCGCGTCATGTTCAAGTTCAAGGAGCTGGTCGAGACGCACAAGCAGGAACTCGCCGAGCTGCTGTCGAGCGAGCACGGCAAGGTGGTCGAGGATGCGCATGGCGATGTGCAGCGCGGGCTCGAGGTGATCGAGTTCGCCTGCGGCATCCCGCAGGCGCTGAAGGGCGAATACACGCAAGGCGCAGGCCCCGGCATCGACGTCTATTCGATGCGCCAGCCGCTCGGCATCGGTGCGGGCATCACCCCGTTCAACTTCCCCGCGATGATCCCGATGTGGATGTTCGGCATGGCGATCGCGGCAGGCAATGCCTTCATCCTCAAGCCCTCCGAACGCGATCCCAGCGTTCCGGTCCGCCTCGCCGAGCTGTTCGTCGAGGCAGGCGCCCCCGAAGGACTTCTCCAGGTCGTCCACGGCGACAAGGAAATGGTCGACGCGATCCTCGATCATCCCGACATCCCGGCGATCAGTTTCGTCGGCTCGTCGGACATCGCGCAATACATCTATTCGCGCGGAACCGCGAATGCCAAGCGCGTGCAGGCTTTCGGCGGTGCGAAGAACCACGGCATCGTCATGCCCGACGCCGATCTCGACCAGGTGGTGAACGATCTTGCCGGTGCGGCCTTCGGTTCGGCGGGCGAGCGCTGCATGGCGCTGCCGGTCGTGGTCCCCGTGGGCGAGGATACTGCCGACAAGCTACGGGAAAAGCTGATCCCCGCGATCAACGCCCTGCGCGTCGGCGTCTCGAACGATCCCGATGCGCATTACGGCCCGGTCGTCACGCCCGAGCACAAGGCGCGCGTCGAAAGCTGGATCGACACTGCCGAGAAGGAAGGCGCCGAAGTCGTGATCGACGGCCGCGGTTTCAGCCTGCAGGGGCATGAGAACGGCTTTTTCGTCGGCCCGACACTGCTCGACCGCGTCACCACCGACATGGAAAGCTACAAGGAAGAAATCTTCGGCCCCGTCCTCCAGATCGTGCGCGCGAAGGATTTCGAGGACGCCGTGCGCCTGCCGAGCGAGCACCAGTATGGCAATGGCGTCGCCATCTTCACCCGCAACGGTCATGCCGCGCGCGAATTCGCGCATCGCGTCAATGTCGGCATGGTCGGCATCAACGTACCGATCCCCGTCCCGGTGAGCTATCACAGCTTCGGCGGGTGGAAACGCTCGGGCTTCGGCGACATCGACCAGTATGGCATGGAAGGCCTTAAGTTCTGGACCAAGGCCAAGAAGGTCACCCAGCGCTGGCCCGATGGCGGCGGCGACGGGTCAAACGCCTTCGTTATTCCGACGATGGGATAACAATCGGTCGCGGGGCGTTGGAAGGAGGCGTTTTCAAGGAGATATCGATGCGCCTCCTCTTCCCCTCCGCCGCGATCCTGCTGCTGGCCGCCTGCTCGGGCCCGGCTGAGGACGCCCAATCCTCGCGGGACGGGGAAACGGCCATCCCGGTCGAGCCCGACGGCGGGATCGGCGACGGGGCGACACCTCTGCCCCAACCAACGCTCGCCGAGGAAATTCCCGAAGCCTTCCATGGCACGTGGGACAGCGTCCGGGGCACCTGCGATCCCCAGTCCGACCTGCGTCTCGAAGTCGCTCCCAAGTCTATCGGTTTCTACGAAGCGCGAGGCGAAGTGACCCGAGTCGAAATCGACGATCCGGCCCGCATCGTCGTTTCGCTCGCGATGGAAGGCGAGGGCGAACGCTGGCAGATGGTGCGCCAGTTTACGCTCAGCGAAAACGGCACCATACTCACGCCGCGATCGGTCGACGAGGAGCAGTTCGAGCCGATTCCGCTTAAACGATGCGATAGTTGAGGAAAATGCCATGCGCCCCCTGCTTGCAGTCCTGACCGCCCTTCCCCTAGCCGCCTGCACCACGGCGAATGCCGACGGCGAAGCGCCGCCTGCGCCGCCCGCTGACGGCGGCTGCGACGCGGCCCCCGCCCAATACCATATCGGCCATGACGCCACGGCGCAGATGGGCGCCGCGATCCTCAAGGACAGCGGAGCCGCCACCCTGCGCTGGGGGCCTCCGAACTCGGTCTGGACGATGGAATACCGTGCCGATCGCGTGAATGTGAAATACGACGAAAACAGCAAGATCACCGAGATCACCTGCGGGTGAGCCGCCGCCACGCCTTTACCGGCTCGCCCTACGAAGCGCAGTTCGGTTTCGCCCGCGCAGTGCGCGAGGGTAATCGCATTACCGTTGCCGGAACCGGCCCGGTCGAGGACGACGGGTCCTCCACTCCTGGCGATGCCGCTGCACAGGCGGAGCGCTGCTTCGTCCTCATTCTGCGCGCGATCGAGCAGCTCGGCGGCAACGCGCGCGACGTGGTGCGCACGCGCATGCTGCTGACCGATCCGGCGGACCAGGACGCGGTGGGCGCCGTCCACGCCCGTTTTATGGGCGAGGCCCGGCCCGCTGCGACCATGGCCGGGGTCGCCTGGCTGTGCCGCGAGGAATGGAAGGTCGAGATCGAGGCCGAGGCGATTGTCCCCGAATGACCGCCTCGCCCCTTCCCTAGCGTCACCGGCAACGCTAGAGCGCGCGCCATGACTACGAATGCAGGACAATTCCAGCTCACCGAAGAACAGCTGCAGATCCAGGACATGGCGCAGCGCTTCACCGCCGACACCATCACCCCCTTCGCCGCCGAGTGGGACGAGAAGAGCCACTTCCCGCGCGATGTGATCAAGCAGAGCGCGGAACTCGGCTTCGGGGCGATCTACGTCAGCGAGGAATCGGGCGGCATCGGGCTCGGCCGGCTCGAGGCGGCGCTGATCATGGAAGCGATGGCCTATGGCTGCCCCGCGACCAGCGCCTATATCTCGATCCACAACATGGCCGCCTGGATGATCGACCGCTTCGGCGGGCAGGAGATCAAGGACAAGTACCTGCCCGACCTCGTAACGATGGAAAAGATCGCCAGCTATGCGCTGACCGAACCGGGCAGCGGCTCGGACGCGGCGGGTCTCAAGACCAGCGCCCGGCTGGATGGCGATCACTATGTGCTCAACGGCACGAAGCAGTTCATCTCGGGCGGCGGCTTCAACGACGTCTACGTCACCATGGTTCGGACTTCGGACCACAAGACCAAGGGCATTACCTGCCTGGTGATCGACAAGGACACGCCGGGCGTGTCCTTCGGCAAACCCGAAAAGAAGCTCGGCTGGAACGCCAGCCCGACCGCGCAGGTGATCTTCGAGGATGCCCGCGTACCCGTGGCCAACCGCGTAGGCGACGAGGGCGAAGGCTTCCGCTTCGCCATGATGGGTCTCGACGGCGGGCGCCTCAATATCGGTGCCTGCTCGTTGGGAGGCGCCCAGCGATGCCTCGACGAGGCGGTCAAATACACCAAGGAACGCCAGCAGTTCGGCACGCCGATCGCCGACTTCCAGAACACCCAGTTCATGCTGGCCGACATGGCGACCGATCTCGAGGCGGCGCGCGCGCTGCTCTATCTCGCCGCAGCCAAGGTCACCGATAACGCGCCCGACAAGAGCAAATTCTCGGCCATGGCCAAGCGGCTGGCGACAGACAGCGGCAGCAAGATCGTGAACGACGCGCTGCAACTGTTCGGCGGCTACGGCTATCTCAAGGAATATCCGATCGAGCGTTTCTGGCGCGATCTGCGCGTGCATTCGATCCTCGAAGGCACCAACCAGGTCATGCGGATGATCGTCGGGCGGGAGATGCTGCGCCAGTGATCGCGGAAAGACTCAGCGATATTCTGGACGGCGTCTCGGTGATCGTCGTCCTTCTGCTGATCCTCGTTATCCTGTGCTGGTACTACGGCCACAAGATTCTGAAACGCCTCGACAAAGGCGCCCCGTCACCCGACGAGAGTTCCCACGATGACCGATAATGTCCATATCCACTCCCACGGCGGCGCGGGCCATATCTCGCTCAACCGCCCCAAGGCGCTGCACGCGCTGACGCTCGACATGTGCCACGCGATGAGCGCGGCGCTGACCGATTGGGCGGGCGACGATGGCGTGAAGGCGGTGATCCTCGACCACGCAGAAGGCCGCGGCTTCTGCGCCGGCGGAGACATCAACCTGCTGCGCCACTCCGCGCTCAACGATGGCGGCGCGTCGGGCCGCGCCTTCTTCCACGACGAATACCAGCTCAACCACCAGATGTTCGAATACGGCAAGCCCATCGTGGCCTTCATGGACGGCATCACCATGGGCGGCGGCGTGGGCATTGCGCTGCCATGCAAATACCGCGTCGCGACCGAGAACACGCGCTTCGCCATGCCCGAAACGGGGATCGGCCTGTTTCCCGATGTGGGCGGCGGCTGGCACCTTTCGCGGCTCGGCGGCCGGCTCGGGCAGTTTCTCGCATTGACCGGCGCACGGCTCGACGGGGCGGAATGCCTGTGGGCGGGCATCGCCACGCATTACCTGCCGAGCGACAAGCTGGCGGAAGCCAAGGCGCGGATTGTCGAGCATCCCGAACGGATCGCGGGCATCCTGTCCGAACTGTCGACCAACCCTCCGCCCGCGCGGATCGAGGCCAATGCCGAGCGGATCAAGAAGCACTTCGCCTCCGATCGCTACGAGGATATCCTCGCCAGCCTCGAGGCGGACGACGGCGAATGGGCGGCCAAGGAGCTCGCCACCCTGCGCGGCAAGAGCCCGCAGACCTGCAAGGTCGCGCTGCGCCAGCTGGCCGAGAGCGAGAAGCTCGACAGTTTCGCCGACAACATGGTCATGGAATATCGCATCGCATCGCGCGTCCTGACCCGGCCCGACTTTGCCGAGGGCGTACGCGCAGTGATCGTCGACAAGACCAACGACCCCAAATGGGATCCGGCCACGCCCGAAGGCGTGAGCGAGGAATTGCTCGACAGCATCTTCGCCCCGCTTCCCGCCGATGAGGAATGGAAACCCCTATGAGTTACGAAACCATCACCGTCGAACAGCGCGATGCGGTCACGCTGATCACGCTCAACCGCCCCAAGGCCTTGAACGCGCTCAACAGCCAGGTGCTCGAGGAACTGATCGAGGCCTTCGCCGCCTATCAGGCCGATGACAGCCAGCTGTGCGCGGTGCTGACCGGTTCGGGCGACAAAGCCTTCGCCGCCGGCGCCGACATCAAGGAAATGAGCGAGAAGGAAGCGGCGGACTTCTATCTCGACGATTTCTTCAGCCCCTGGACCAGCGAGATCGTCAAGAAGACCCGCAAGCCGTGGATCGCCGCGGTCAACGGCTTCGCGCTCGGCGGCGGGTGCGAGCTCGCGATGATGGCCGACTTCATTATCGCCAGCGAAAACGCCAAGTTCGGCCAGCCCGAGATCAAGCTCGGCGTTGCCCCGGGCATGGGCGGCTCGCAGCGGCTGACCAAGGCAGTGGGCAAGTCGAAGGCGATGGAAATGTGCCTGACGGGCCGCATGATGGGTGCCGAGGAAGCCGAGCGCAGCAACCTCGTCGCGCGCGTCGTGCCGCGTGACGACCTGCTCGACGAAGCGATGAAGACCGCTGCGCAGATCGCCTCCATGCCGCCGATGGCCGCGATTGCGAACAAGGAAATGGTCAACGCCGCATTCGAGACCAGCCTCGATCAGGGCCTGGTGATCGAACGCCGCATCTTCCAGATCCTCGCCGCGAGCGAGGACAAGCAGGAAGGCATGGCCGCCTTCGTCGAGAAGCGCGAGGGTAAGTGGACTGGGAGGTAATCCTCAAAGGCCTGGGTCTGATACT
>Ga0210038_1001091_pt1 | contig 14439 bp, 12 predicted proteins | sample CryGeyCG2114_020_FD_183970 | JGI IMG/M metagenome (GOLD analysis project Ga0210038, IMG submission 183970) | Groundwater microbial communities from aquifer - Crystal Geyser CG15_big_fil_post_rev_8/21/14_0.20 (SPAdes) (version 2) | ecosystem: Environmental > Aquatic > Deep subsurface >... | reverse complement strand
GCCGTCGACCAGCACCAGCAGCTGTTCGCCATTGGCTCCGCGGATGTTGACCGCGGTGAAACCGCCGACGCCGCCGCTGCGACTGAACGACAGCCCGGGCGTGCGTTCGAGGACGCGCGTCGCATCGGCGCCCTGCACGCCTACGATTTCCGCGCGATCGAGCACGGTAACCGCCTGGCCGGTATTCTCGACATTGGTGCCCAGCCCGTTTGCAGTGACGGTAACCGTCGGCCCGACCGTGTCGGCCAGAACGATCGCAGGATCCTCGCTCTCCTGGGACTGCGCGAAAGCAGTCGAGGAAAACAATGAAACAGATGCAAGAAACAGATATTTACGCACAAAACCTCCCATCATGGACGAAGTGCCGTCCATGACGGGAAAGGGCGGAATTGCGCCTTTCCGCGTTTGCCACCGGTACACCCCGCCCGCGGCCGAACGACGGTCATGGGCAGGTCTCCTGGCTCCCGGATCGACGCTCTCCCGCCGCCTTCCCGGACATGCGCCCAGTGGCCTGTGGCGGGATCGCTCCCCGGTCACAGTTGCGGGGGCAGCGAGGGCCTACGGAGACAGGTCTCCACCCTCTTCCCTCTTCGGGCCTGCGCGAACAGGCCAACCCGTGACACGCCGATGCGCTTACCCCCCGATTTCGCTTCGCACAAGACGCTCTTCGTTAAGCGATGCCGTGCTAGGACCGGCTCGTGGCACCGTCCCGCAACGGGATGATGCGGCCCTGCGCCTACCGAACTGGCGCGGGAATGCCTATGTTCGGGCTGCAATGCGAGGAAGCGAATTGGCCGGAATCGACGCGAGGAATCGAAAGGCACGGCGCGGGGCGCCTGCCCCCTCGCCGCGCATTCAACGTCGCCAGGCGCGACGGCGCGACCGCCGCCAGCTGATCGCGCGCGGCGCGCTGCTGGCCGGCGCCGTCGCCCTGCCGACCGTTGCCGCGCAGGGCGAATGGGAAGATTTGGGTCGCGTCCTGGGCCTCGAGCAAGAGCGCGTTGCCTTCGCTCCCATGCCTTTCGAGACCGCGGGCGAGAGCTTCCCCGGTTCGGCATTCTACTATCTCGAGGATGCCCCCCGGCTGACGATGGACCTCGCCGATTTGCGCGAAAGCGAAGGCACGCTGGAAACGGTCGAATTCGCCGAGATCCACGGCGCGGGCGCGGCGGCGCAGGCCTTCCGCCAGGCGGGCAGCGGGCTCGACAAGGCGCGCGCGCTGCAGTGCCTGTCGATGGCGGTCTATTACGAGGCGGCGAGCGAGAGCTATTCGGGCCAGCAGGCGGTCGCGCAGGTGGTCCTCAACCGCGTGGCGCACCCGGCCTATCCCGCCAGCGTGTGCGGCGTGGTCTTCCAGGGTTCGGAGCGCAAGACCGGGTGCCAGTTCAGCTTCACCTGCGACGGATCGCTGGCGCGCAAGCCTTCGCGGCGCGGCTGGGCGGTGGCGCAATCGGTAGCGCTCGCGGCACTGGCGGGCGAGGTCTACAAGCCGATCGGGCTGGCGACGCATTATCACACCAATTACGTCAACCCCTATTGGGCGGCGAGCCTCGACTATATCGGTGCGATCGGCGCGCACCGCTTCTATCGCTGGAAAGGCGGCGCGGGCACGGCGGGCGCCTTCACCGATGCCTATGCCGGCAGCGAACCGCTGGCCGCGCCCAACGTCCGGCGCGCCGAAGCGCAGGTGCCGGGACCGGTGGCCCCCACCCCGCCCTCGAACGAGGCAATCGGCCTCGGCCGCGCAGCCGAACCGCCGGTGGGCACCCCTGCCGCCACCCCGGCCCCGTCGGCTGCGGCTGCGCCCGCGAACAGCAAGCTTCCGCAATCGGGCCGGGTGCGCGAGGAATATGCCAATTCGGGCAAGTGGATCAGCCAGCCGGGCAAGCAATAGGCGCGCCTACCGGGGCCCTAATCCTTTACGCCTCCACAACCATGTCGCAAAACCGATGCTTAGCGCGGCGCCGCTAGAAGCGCCGGGTACCCCCGGTCGTTTCACGAGGACTCCAGGCATGCCGCTCCGTTTTGCCGCCGCTCGCACCCCCGCGACATCGGCGATTGCCCGTGTTCTGGCGCGAAAGGCACTGCGCCGTCCCGCGAACGACAATGGCGACATGCCCTATGCCGCGAGCGGCTCTGTCATCGATCCGGCAATGCGTGCCGCGCTCAGGCACTTCGCCGCGCATGGGCTGGCGGCGGCGGGGATGGCCCGCCAGGAAGCCGAAAAGGCCCATGCCGCCGGCGAGGCGGACGCCTGCCGCTGGTGGCTCGAAGTGTGCCGAACGCTCGATGGGCGCCTTGCCCACCGCCTCGAACGCTCGCTTGCGATGCGCGAACTGCTGACGCACTGACGGCGCGGCGGCGATTGCCGCCGGCGCTGTCGCGTGCCATCCGTCGCGCGCGGGCAAAGCTCCGCAGAATCAATTATTGCAATTGCGAACCATTTGCAAAGATAGTTTTGTGCCGCCGATCATTGGCGGTTGCATTCACCCTTGTGCCGTCCTAGTGCCCCTCTCGCAATCGACCGGGTGCCGTGCCTCCTTTGCGGGACACTTGATGCATGGCCCAGCATCGGTCCGGGTATCATCACTGTCCCGCACGGCAGGAACAAGGACCCTACCTCCATGGCACGCAAGAAGATCGCCCTTATCGGCGCCGGCATGATCGGCGGCACGCTCGCCCATCTCGCCGCCAAGAAGGAAATGGGCGACATCGTCCTGTTCGACATCGCCGAAGGCATGCCGCAGGGCAAGGCGCTCGATCTCAGCCAGTGCGGCCCGATCGAGGGCTTCGATGCGAAAATCACCGGCTCGAACGACTATGCCGACATCGCGGGTGCGGACGTGGTCATCGTCACCGCCGGCGTGCCGCGCAAGCCCGGCATGAGCCGCGACGATCTGCTCGGCATCAACCTCAAGGTGATGAAGTCGGTCGGCGAAGGCATCAAGAACAACTGCCCCGACGCATTCGTGATCTGCATCACCAACCCATTGGACGCGATGGTCTGGGCGCTGCGTGAATTCAGCGGCCTGCCGCACAACAAGGTCGTCGGCATGGCCGGCGTGCTCGACAGCGCCCGCTTCGCCACCTTCCTCGCCTGGGAATTCGGTTGCTCGGTGAAGGACGTCAACGCCTTCGTCCTCGGCGGCCACGGCGATACCATGGTCCCCGTCACCAGCTACACCACGATCAACGGCATCCCGGTCAACGACTACGCCAAGATCAAGGGCGTGTCGGAAAGCCGCATCGACGAAATCGTCGACCGCACGCGCAAGGGCGGCGGCGAGATCGTCGGCCTGCTCGGCAACGGCTCGGCTTATTACGCACCGGCCACCAGCGCGATCGCGATGGCCGAAGCCTATCTCGGCGACCAGAAGCGCATCCTGCCCTGCGCCAGCTATGTCGAAGGCAAGTACGGCCTCGATGGCCTCTATGTCGGCGTCCCCACCGTGATCGGCGCGGGCGGCACCGAGGAAGTGATCGAAATCGAGCTGTCGGACGAGGAAGCCAAGAACCTCAAGGTCTCGACCGACGCGGTCGAGGAACTGCTCGAAGCCTGCAAGGGGCTGGACGAAAGCCTGAAGTAATTCGCGAGCCCCCGCGCAGGCGGGGGCCTCAGTCGGCACGCTCCGACTAACCTGCCTGAGACCTCCGCTTTCGCGGAGGATCACATCGAGAGGATCAACATGAGCATTCTTGTCGACAAGAACACCAAGGTCATCACCCAGGGGATGACCGGCGATACCGGCACCTTCCACACGCAGCAGGCGCTCGCCTATGGCACGCAGATGGTTGCGGGCGTGACCCCCGGCAAGGGTGGCACCGAGCACATTGGCCTGCCCGTCTTCGACACCGTCGCAGAAGCGAAGGCCGAAACCGGTGCGACCGCTTCGTGCATCTACGTCCCGCCGCCCTTCGCCGCGGATTCGATCCTCGAGGCGATCGATGCCGAGATCGAACTGATCGTCGCGATCACCGAAGGCATTCCAGTGCTCGACATGGTCCGCGTCAAGCGCGCGCTGCAGGGTTCGAAGTCGCGCCTGATCGGCCCGAACTGCCCCGGCGTGCTCACGCCCGGCGAATGCAAGATCGGCATCATGCCCGGTTCGATCTTCAAGAAGGGCAGCGTCGGCGTCGTCAGCCGCTCGGGCACGCTGACCTATGAAGCCGTCCACCAGACCACCATGGTCGGCCTCGGCCAGACCACCGCGGTCGGCATCGGCGGCGACCCGGTCAACGGGACCAACTTCATCGACGTGCTCGACCTGTTCCTCGACGACGAGGAAACCAAGTCGATCATCATGATCGGCGAAATCGGCGGCAGCGCCGAGGAAGAAGCCGCCGAATTCATCAAGCAGGAAGCCGCCAGGGGCCGCAAGAAGCCGATGGTCGGCTTCATCGCCGGGCGCACAGCGCCTCCGGGCCGCCGCATGGGCCATGCCGGCGCGATCGTCTCGGGCGGCCAGGGCGGCGCCGAAGACAAGATCGCCGCGATGGAAGCCGCGGGCATCCGCGTGTCGCCGTCGCCCAGCGAACTCGGCACCACGCTCGACGCGCTGCTGAAGGAATTTGCCTGAGGATATCACCATGAGTCCCAGCGAAGGCTGGGACCTCCCTCGGCCTCTTACAAGGTCGACGGAGATCCCGGCCTGCGCCGGGGGTCGTGAGTGGAGGAACGGTTGAAGGCTGGCTTCGTCTATATCCTGACGAACCGAAAGGACGGAGTGCTCTATCTCGGCGTATCCAATGACCTGGCGACACGCATCGAACAGCATCGCTCCGGCGCCGTCTCCAGCTACACGAAGAAGTATCAGTGTCATCGGCTCGTCTGGTTCGAGCAATTCGAAAATGTCCACGACGCCCGCGAGGTCGAACGGCGGATGAAGGCATGGAAGCGCGAATGGAAGGTCAGGCGCATCGAGGAGATCAACCCGCAATGGGACGATCTCGTCGTGCATCTGTAGGTCGCGCCAACCCGAAGGAGGCCCCAGCCTGCGCTGGGGCTCATGAGTGACGTAGAGATGGGTAACGAGAGCCACGATTTCCTGCCCGAACTGGGCAACCAGGACGGCCCGCAGCAGGGCCCGAGCTGGGGCAACCCGCGCTGGCTGGCCGAAGTGGTCGACAGCGGCGCGGATCTGACTGCCGCGCTCGACCCGACGCAGATGCGCATCGCCGTCGCCCAGGCGGCGGAGAAGGCGGGCAAGGCGCTCGATCCCAAGGCGGTCGAACAGGCGGCGGACGATTCGATCCGCGCAATGCTGCTGGTGCGGCTCTATCGCGTGCGCGGCCACCTCGCGGCCAATCTCGACCCGCTGCACCTGTCGCACCGCGAGGTGCCCGAAGACCTGACGCTCGAATGGCACGGCTTCGCCGGACAGGAAGCCAAGGAAGTCTATGTCGGCGGCGTGTTCGGCTTCGAATGGGTTACCGTCGGTGAGCTCTATCGGGCGCTGCGGGCCACCTATTGCGGCAATGTCGGCCTCGAATACATGCATATCTCGGACACCGAGGAACGCCGCTTCCTGCAGGACAAGTTCGAGACCCCCGAGGACACGATCCAGTTCACGCCCGAAGGCAAGAAGGCGATCCTCGCCGCCGTGATCCGCGGCGAACAGTACGAGGCTTTCCTCGGCAAGAAATACGTCGGCACCAAGCGCTTCGGCCTCGACGGCGGCGAATCGATGATCCCCGCGCTCGAAGCGGTGATCAAATACGGCGGGCAGCTGGGCGTGCGCGAGATCATCTACGGCATGGCCCACCGCGGCCGCCTCAACGTGCTCGCGAACGTGATGGGCAAGCCCTACAAGGTCATCTTCCACGAATTCTCGGGCGGCAGCGCCAACCCCGACGATGTCGGCGGTTCGGGCGACGTGAAGTACCACCTCGGCACCAGCACCGACCGCGAGTTCGACGGTATCAACGTTCACATGTCGCTGGTCCCCAACCCCAGCCACCTCGAAGCGGTGAACCCGGTGGTGCTCGGCAAGACCCGGGCGCAGCAGGCGATCCGCGACGATCTGAAGCAGCACGAGCAGGTCCTGCCCGTCCTGCTGCACGGCGACGCAGCCTTTGCCGGCCAGGGCATCGTGTGGGAATGCCTCGGCTTCTCGGGCGTGCGCGGCTACAACACCGGCGGCTGCCTGCACTTCGTCATCAACAACCAGATCGGCTTCACCACCAGTCCGCAATTCGCGCGCAGCTCGCCCTACCCCTCGGACGTCGCCAAGGGCGTCCAGGCACCGATCCTCCACGTCAATGGCGACGATCCCGAAGCGGTGACCTTCGCCTGCAAGCTGGCAGTCGAATACCGCCAGACCTTCGGCCGCGACATCGTGATCGACATGTGGTGCTACCGCCGCTTCGGCCACAACGAGGGGGACGAGCCCAAGTTCACCCAGCCGCTGATGTATGACGAGATCCGCAAGCACCCCAAGGTGAGCGAGATCTATTCGGCACGCTTGGAGGAAGAGGGCGTGATCGAGGCCGGCTATGCCGACGGACTGTGCGCCGAATTTACCGACCTGCTCGAGAAGGAATTCGCGGCCGCGAAGGACTACAAGCCCGACCAGGCCGACTGGTTCGGTGGCCGCTGGTCGGGCATGAACAAGCCCGCCGATCCGGAGACCGCGCGCCGCAACGTCGAAACCGCGATCGAGAAGAAGCTGTTCGACAGCCTCGGCCGCACGCTCACCGCCGTTCCCGACGACCTGACGATCCACAAGACGCTGGGCCGCGTGCTCAAGGCCAAGGAGGAGATGTTCTCCAGCGGGACCGGCTTCGACTGGGCCACCGCCGAGGCGCTCGCCTTCGGCAGCCTCGTCACCGAAGGCTTCGGCGTGCGCCTGTCGGGCCAGGATTCGGGCCGCGGCACGTTCAGCCAGCGCCATGCCGTCTGGGTCGACCAGAAGGACGAGCACAAGTACATCCCGCTGACCACGCTGCCGCACGGCAAGTTCGAGGTCTACGACAGCCCGCTGTCCGAATACGGCGTGCTCGGCTTCGAGTACGGCTTCGCCATGGCCGACCCGAAGAGCCTGGTGATGTGGGAAGCGCAGTTCGGCGATTTCGCCAACGGCGCGCAGATCATGATCGATCAGTTCATCGCCGCGGGCGAGGTCAAGTGGCTGCGCGCGAACGGACTGGTCCTGCTGCTGCCGCACGGCTTCGAAGGCCAGGGTCCGGAACACAGCTCGGCGCGCCTCGAACGCTTCCTGCAGCTGTGCGCCAACGACAATATGTGCGTGTGCAACATCACCACGCCGGCGAACTATTTTCACGTCCTGCGCCGCCAGATGCTGCGCAGCTTCCGCAAGCCGCTGGTCATCATGACCCCCAAGAGCCTGCTGCGTCACCCGCTGGCGAAGTCGGAGGCGGAGGAATTTCTCGGCGACCATCACTTCATGCGCATCAAGTCCGACATGACCGAGATCGCCGACGAGAAGGTGAAGCGCCTCGTGCTGTGCAGCGGCAAGGTCGCCTACGACCTGATGCAGCGGCGCGACGAGGCGGAACTCGATGATGTTTCGGTGGTCCGCATCGAACAGCTCTATCCCTTCCCCGGCGAGCCGCTGGCCGTGCGCCTCAAGCGGATGACCAATCTCGAGCAGATCGTCTGGTGCCAGGAAGAGCCCAAGAACAACGGCGCCTGGTTCTTCGTCGATCGCCTGATCGAGGAAGCCGCCGAAGCCGCCGGCAAGACGGGCATGCGTCCCTGCTATGCCGGCCGCGAAGTAGCCGCCTCGCCCGCCACCGGCTACGCCAGCCGCCACCAGGTGCAGCAGGAAGCCCTCGTCAACATCGCACTCGGGCTGAACGGCGAAGCGCCCAACGTCCGCAGTGACTGCAAGTAATCCGGGAAGACGTAACCATGGCCACCGAAGTCAAAGTTCCCACGCTGGGTGAATCCGTTACCGAAGCGACCGTCGGCGAATTGCTCAAGAATGTCGGCGATGCCGTCGCCGTCGACGAGCCGATCGTCAGCCTCGAGACCGACAAGGTCGCGGTCGAGGCGCCCTCGCCCGTCGCCGGCGTGATCAAGGAATTCAAGGTCGGCGTGGGCGACACGGTCGAGGTCGACGCGGTCATCGCAGTGATCGAGGAAGGCGCCGCTCCGGCGAAGTCCGCGGGCGGCGATGCGCCCAAGGCCGCCGCACCCGACGCAGGTGTCGAAAAGGCCGCTCCCGCGCAGGCCAAGGAAGCGACCGGATCGGACGCTTCGCAAACGCTGTCGCCGGCGGTGCGCCGCGCGGTACTCGAACACGGCGTCGATCCCTCGACCATCAAAGGCACCGGCAAGGACGGCCGCCTGACCAAGGAAGACGTGATCGCGGCAGCCGAAGCCAAGAAATCGGGAGGCGGCGCGTCGGCACCCGCCGCATCTTCGGCCCCCGCCTCCACCGGTGGCGAGCGCCGCGAGGAGCGCGTCAAGATGACGCGCATGCGCCAGACGATCGCCAAGCGTCTGAAGGGCGCGCAGGACAATGCCGCGCTGCTGACCACCTTCAACGATGTCGACATGTCGGCGGTGATCGAGGCGCGCAACAAGTACAAGGACCTGTTCGCCAAGAAGCACGACATTCGCCTCGGCTTCATGGGCTTCTTCGCCAAGGCCGCCTGTCTCGCATTGAAAGACGTGCCGGCGGTCAACGCCTATATCGAGGGCGACGAGATCGTCTATCACGACTATGTCGACATCTCGGTCGCCGTCTCTGCGCCCAACGGCCTCGTGGTCCCGGTCATCCGCGACGCGCAGGACAAGGGCTTCGCGCGGATCGAGCAGGACATCGCCGACTTCGGCAAGCGCGCCAAGGACGGCACGCTGACGATGGAAGACATGAAGGGCGGCACCTTCACCATCTCGAACGGCGGCGTCTTCGGATCGCTGATGTCGACCCCGATCATCAACCCGCCGCAGAGCGCCGTTCTCGGCCTCCACCGCATCGAAGACCGGCCAGTCGTCGTGAACGGCGAGATCGTCATCCGTCCGATGATGTATATCGCCCTGTCCTACGACCACCGCCTGATCGACGGGCGCGAGGCGGTGACCGCGCTCAAGATCATCAAGGAAGCGATCGAGGATCCGACCCGGATGCTGATCGACCTCTGACGGCTTCGCGGGCGAGGCGCAGCGCGACGTCCAGCGCCTCGTCCTGCGGAACCGCGACGTCGGGAATGACACCGACATCCTGCCAGTTGACCCCGGTCAGCGGATGCTGCGACGTCCCTTCGGGCAGGTCGAGCGCGAAATGCGCGCTCACGCGCCGGTATTCGAAGGGATGAGCGCCGCCGCCCGAAGCTTCGCCCACGATCGTGGCGCGCCCCATTGCCTGCAAGCTGTATGCTAGCGCCTCTGCCGCGGAGAAAGTGCGGCTCGAGGTCAGCACGTAAAGCGGCTTTTCCGCCCCGAAGCGGCGACCGGGAACCCATGCAGGCACGCTCTGGTGGGTCCACTCGTCGCGCGGTCGGTTGTATGTCGACATGAAAGGACTACCCGGCTCCACGAGATAGCCCAACACCAGCGACACTGTGTCCGCGCCCCCGCCGTTCTTGCGCAGGTCGATGATCAGTGCGTCTCCCTGCGCCACCAAGGTCATTGCGGCGGCGATGACGTCGCCCCCCATCTCTGCTGGCGGGAAGACGCGCAGGTCGAGCAGCATGATATTGCCATCGAGCCGCTCGATCCGCTCGACCCCGTGATTTACCCCTGTGCCATACCATTGCTCGAAATCGTCGTTCAGCGTCACCGGATCCTGGGCGTCCGCGGCTTCGGGGATCGGCGCCTGGCTATAGGTCAGGCCGAGATGGCCATCACGCGACGCCTGCCGCAGGTGCTGGGTCACGGTGCGGGCGAAGTCCGCTCCATCCACGGCGCCGGTGGCGGTTGCCTCCAGTTCGCGCAGCGCCGCCACCGTAGCTGCGACCCGCTCCACCGCGACATAGCGCGTTTCGATCAGCTCGATGGCGGAACGAAGCGCCTCGCGCTGTTCGGCGGCATCGACCGGCGCGGCTCCGGCCGGATGTGCGAGGATCATCAGCGGGGCGAAGAGGAATGCGATCCGTGTCATTGGCGCGCTCGTTCATCCCCGGCGATCCGCATGGCGAAATCCCGGTCTTCCAGCGCCGAGAGCGCCTGCTCCAGTATCTGGGCGAGCGGATGGCCGATATCGCGCTCGAGCGACTGCGCCGCCCCCGCGACGTTCCGCCAGACCGGCCGCAGGCGTTCAATCGCCGCCCAGCCGTGATCGGACAAGCTCACCATGCGCGCGCGGCGGTCTTCGCCAAGGTCCACCTCGAGGAAACCATCCTCGACCATCTGCCGCACCGTCTGCGTGATTGCGGGCTGGCTCAGCCCGACGGCGGCAGCAATGTCGCTCACCTTCGCCGCGCCCGCTATGAGTTGTCGTATGATCGGATAGTAACGCGAGCGCATGCGCGGTTCGGCCTCAGCATAGGCCCGCTCGACCGCAGGCTCGAGCTGCGCCAACACTGCCCTCAGAAGCGTCCCCAGCCCTTGCGGCGGTATCGTGAGATGATTTTGCATAAGCCCTTATATAAATAATCCGCATAACTGGCAATGGTTGCCTTCACCGGGCGAATCTCTATGTCGCAGCCAGCATCGGAATCCTGCAGACGCAGCACACGAAGGTTGAGTTTGAAATGGCTGAATACGACTACGACGTCCTCGTCATCGGCGCTGGCCCGGGTGGCTATGTCGCTGCGATCCGCGCTGCGCAGCTGGGTCTGAAGACCGCCTGCGCGGAAAGCCGCGAGACGCTCGGCGGGACCTGCCTCAACGTGGGCTGCATCCCGTCGAAGGCGATGCTCCATGCGTCGGAATATTTCGATGCCGCCGCGAACGGCACGATGGAGCACATGGGTATCGAGGTGAAGCCGAAGCTCAACCTCGACGCCATGCATGGCCAGCGCCGCGATGCGGTGAAGCAGCTAACCGGCGGAATCGAGTTCCTGTTCAAGAAGAACAAGGTCGACTGGAAGAAGGGCCACGCCACCTTCCAGGACGCGCATACGGTCAAGGTCGGCGACGAGACCGTCACCGCCAAGAACGTGATCATCGCCACCGGCTCGTCGGTCACCCCGCTGCCCGGCGTCGAGGTCGACAATGACAAGCAGGTGGTCGTCGATTCGACCGGCGCGCTCGAACTCAAGTCGGTCCCCAAGACAATGGTCGTGATCGGTGGCGGCGTGATCGGGCTCGAGCTCGGCTCGGTCTGGCGCCGCCTCGGCGCGCATGTGATCGTGGTCGAATTCCTCGACCAGCTGCTGCCCGGCATGGACAGCGACGTGCGCAAGGAAGCGGCCAAGATCTTCAAAAAGCAGGGCATGGAACTGCGCCTGTCGACCAAGGTCACCGGCTGCACGGTCAAGGGCAAGAAGGCGACGCTCACGCTCGAACCCGCCGCGGGTGGCGACGAGGAAACGCTTGAAGCCGACTGCGTGCTCGTCTCGATCGGGCGCCGCCCGAATACGGACAATCTCGGGCTCGAAAACATCGGGCTGGAGCTCAACAAGCGCGGCCAGATCGAAACCGATCACGATTTCCGCACTTCGGTCGACGGCGTCTGGGCCATCGGCGACGTCGTCCCCGGCCCGATGCTCGCGCACAAGGCCGAGGACGAAGGCATTGCCTGCGCCGAGAACATCGCCGGCCAGACCGGCATCGTGAACCACGATGTCATCCCCGGCGTGGTCTATACCTGGCCCGAATTCGCCGGCGTCGGCCTGACGCAGGAAGAGGCGGTGGAGAAGCTGGGCGACAAGGCACGCGTCAAGGTCGGCAAATTCCCGATGATGGCCAACAGCCGCGCCAAGACCAATCACGAGCCCGACGGCTTCGTGAAGGTCATCGCCGATGCCGAAACCGACCGCGTGCTCGGCGTCTGGGCGATTGCCAGCGTTGCCGGCACGATGATCGCGCAGGCCGCGCAGGCGATGGAGTTTGGCGCCACGAGCGAAGATATCGCCTACACCTGCCACGCCCACCCGACGCATTCCGAAGCGATCAAGGAAGCGGCAATGGCGGTCCAGGGCAAGCCGATCCACATCTGACATGGCCGACCGGGCGGACCTCATCCATTCCAGCGGGGTCCGATAGATGCGCGGGCGCGGGATTTCGGTCCTGTCGCTCGCGCTCCCCGTTCTGGCGGGCATTGCCTATCTCGCGCTCGCCGGGGCGCCCCAAACTTATGTCTTCATCAACGGTCTGGCCGCGCTGGCTGCAGTTGCAGCCATCCTTTTCGTGCCCGGCTTCGAGGCAGAACGGACCCGCCGCCTGATCGCAGTCGCGCTTATCGCCGTGCTGTTCATCCCGCTTGTCACCGGCCCCACCCTCAACGGTATCGCCCGCTGGCTGCCGTTCGGCGGCGTCATCTTCCATTCGGGCGCGTTGTTCTGCCCTGCAATCGTCGTGCTTGCCGCGCGTGACGAGGACTTCGCCCCGCCGATCCTGCTCGCCGCGCTGCTCGCCGCCTCCCTCCAGCCCGATGCGGCGCTCAGCCTCGCGGTGATGCTCGCCGCGGTCGGGCTCTACAATGCGTCGCGCGACTGGCGGCTCGTCCCCGTCGCGGGAATCGCCTTTTTCGCCAGCATGGTCGCGGGACTGCGCGGCGAATTGCCGGCCCAGCCGCATGTCGAGCGCATCCTCGTGCATCTCGCCATGACCACGCCGCTTGCGGCCTTCGCGCTGACACTTGCCTTGCTGGCGAGCTTCTTCCTGATCGCCCATGCCATCGCGGCGCCCAAACCCGTCCGCCACGCGCTGGCGGGCAGCCTGTTCGGCTTCTCGCTCGCCGCACTGGTGTCGAACTATCCCAGCGTACTCATCGGCTATGGCGCCGCGCCGATCATTGGCTACGGGCTGGCGCTCGGGCTTGCCGTTCGGCCGGACCGAGGCCCCAACGACAATCCGAACTCATCCGGTTGAACCTCCATAGATTTGGTGTATTATCACACTAACTCACGGGGGAGGTACAATGTTTGCAATTCGCCGGGCGGCTCTCGCCCTTTCGCCGCTCGCCTTGCTTTCGGCGGGCACATCCGCCGCCGCGCAGGATCCGGCTCGCATGGATGCGCTTGTGGCCGCTTCCACCGAAGAGAAGGTCTACCTGGGTGCGGCCCTCGTCGCGGTGGGCGACGCAGTGGTGTTCGACAAGGCTTATGGCTCCGCCGACCTCGAATGGGATGTCGCCAACACGACCGACACCAAGTTCCGCATCGGTTCGGTGACCAAGCAGTTCACCGCCGCATCGATCCTGCTGCTGCTGCAGCGCGGCCTGCTCGACATCGACCAGCCGGTCCGGACCTACCTGCCCGACAGCCCCGCAAGCTGGGATGCGATCACACTACGCCACCTGCTGCAGCACACTTCGGGCATTCCGAACCTCACCGATTTCGACGATTTCGGCACATGGAAATACCAGCCGACCACGCTCGATGCGCTGCTAGCGCGCTTTTCGGACAAGCCGCTGGACTTCGCGCCGGGCGAAAAATGGTCCTATTCGAATTCGGGATACATGGTCCTGGCAGCGGTCGCCGAAAAGGTCAGCGGCCGCTCGTTGGGCGCCTTCATGGCCGAAAATATCTTCACGCCGCTGGGCATGGAAAACACCGGGATCGACCGGAGCGAGGAAATCCTCCCGCACCGCGCCGCGGGCTATTCGCCTTCGAAACAGGGCATCGTGAATGCCGACCATGTCGATATGAGCATCCCGCAGGGCGGCGGGAACATCTATTCGACAACGCATGACCTGCTCGCCTGGCAACGCGGCCTGTTCAGCGGCCGCCTGCTCGACGCGCAGACCCTTGGCGAGATGACCGCGCCGGGAGTGGCGGCGATCCCCGGATCGACCTACGGCTTCGGGATCATCCGCACCGACGACGAAAGCGGCACGCTGATCTGGCATGGCGGCGGGATCGAGGGTTTCAACGCCTATCTCGCGCACGACCCCGATCGCGACATCACCGTGGTCGTGCTCGCCAATCTCAATGGCGGTGCAGCCAACAAGCTCGGCCAGTCGCTGCTAGCCATGGCCCGCGGCGAAGCAGAATAGGCGGGTTACGGGGCGAAGCAGTGCTCCGCCTCCGGGTGGCCTACACCCCGTCGGGATAGATCGGCTGGATGTCGACGGGGATGTCCCCCATCGCGGCGAACCGCCCGCGCGCCCAGTCGTCGAGCTTGGCATAGCGGGCGAAGATGGCCTTGGTACCTTCGTAATCGCCACGCGCCTGCAGCATCAGCTGGTCGTGCAACAGGTCGCGGAGGCCGCTTTCCATCTTCGCGTAGTCGACCACGTAGCGCTGAGCCGCAGCATCCCAGGTGAAAGCGCCCTTCTCCTTCAGATAGCCATATTGCAGTGCCGCGCCCTTGCCGTGCGCCTCGTCGATGCCGAAGCGCATCGCGCGGAAGATGCCAGCGAAATA
>Ga0210038_1001088_pt1 | contig 14480 bp, 9 predicted proteins | sample CryGeyCG2114_020_FD_183970 | JGI IMG/M metagenome (GOLD analysis project Ga0210038, IMG submission 183970) | Groundwater microbial communities from aquifer - Crystal Geyser CG15_big_fil_post_rev_8/21/14_0.20 (SPAdes) (version 2) | ecosystem: Environmental > Aquatic > Deep subsurface > Groundwater... | reverse complement strand
TAAAGGGGACCCGGTAAAGCTGTTGGATATTGATAAAATTAATAAATTATTTATTTGTTTATTTTAGTTGAGCTGTTTTTATTTTTTAAAAAATTAGTGATAAATCTTAATATGAAAAACCTAAAATTATTTACGATTCTTATATTATTAACAGGTAGCATTCAATCACAATCAAACTTTTATGATTTTATTACTCGTGTTAATTCTGTCAGCAGTCCTTCTGAAAAATCAACAATTGTAGATAGTTTTATAACCTTTGCTCGAACACAAGGTATACCTTTTATTGAAGGTGACACTGCAAATTTTATTTACAATGGAAGTGCTACAACCGTAGATGTAGCAGGTGATTTTAATAACTGGAATCCTTCTGACAGGTTTACAAATTTATCATCTACAAATTTTTTCTATTTTTCAAAAATATTTGAACAAAATGCCAGAGTTGATTATAAGCTAGTATTAAACGGAAGTAATTGGATACTTGATCCGGAAAATCCTCATCAGGTTAGCGGTGGTTTTGGTCCAAATTCTGAACTGGCTATGCCGGCTTACGTACAACCATGGGAAATAAATTATAATTCTAACATTTCTCACGGAACTGTAGAAGATAAATCAATTTACAGCATAAATACATCTTCAACATTTCAATTAAAAATATATTTGCCGCCCGGTTACAATCCTTCTGCATCTGATACTTATCCATCTGTTTATTTTCATGATGGTTTTGAATATATAACATTAGGAAGTGCGGTAAATATTATTGACAATCTATTGGACTCTAATAAAATCAGACCTTTGATTGCAATTTTTGTAAAACCCAATAACCGTAACGATGAATATGCAGGAAGTAAAAGATTTCAATATCAATCATTTTTTATTCAAGAGCTTGTTCCATTAATTGATTCACTGTATAAAACAAAAAAAAATCCGACTCAAAGATTGATACTAGGTGATTCATTTGGAGGAAATATTTCTGCACTAATAAGTTATAATCATTCTGATATTTTTGGCAACTGCGGTTTACATTCCGGAGCTTTCTGGCCTAATGGAAACGAAGTTTATAACTTAATTACAAACGGAAGTAAAAAGAATATTAAGTACTCTTCAATCTGGGGAACTTATGAGTCACTATATCAAAATCTTAGAAATTTTAGGGATAACTTAACCCAAAAAGGTTATCAGTTTACTTGGGATGAATTTCCTGAAGGACATAGCTGGGGACTGTGGAGAGCTAATACGGATAAAATACTAATTGATATTTTCCCGGTAGTAACAACAGATATTAAAATTATAAAACCCGGACAGCCGCAAGGTTATTTATTGAAACAAAATTTCCCTAATCCTTTTAATCCAAATACAAATATTTCATTTTCAATTCCTAATTTGAATTTTGTGACTTTAAAAGTTTATAATGTTTTAGGAAAAGATATTGAAACTTTATTTGAAGGGATTAAACCTGCCGGAAATCATCAAGTAACATTTAATGGAAATAACCTTGCAAGCGGTATATATATTTACAAGATAACAACAGATAGTTTTAGTGAATCAAAGAAGATGATCCTCCTTAAATAATCTTTAATCTTCAACGTCAATTTCAACATCACCTCTTACTTTGGGTGGTCTTTCATAAAGATCAGTAAAGTGTTTATATTTTGCGGATAAATTTTCAGTAATCTGGTCCCAGGTAAATCTCCAGACCCAATTGCCTCCTAAAGTACCGGGGAAATTCATTCTGGCTTCAGTTCCTAAATTAAGAATATCTTGCAATGGAATAATAACAATATCAGCAGCGGAACAATAAGCTGTCCTAATTAATTCGAAAGTCAGATCATCACCATAATAATTTAGATATTCCTGAGCATGATCATAAATATTATTTTTATTATTTTTTTCTTTCTCAAAATAACCTCGTGTAGTATCGTTGTCGTGAGTTCCGGTGTAAACCACTGAATTCTTTTTATAATTATGTGGAAGGAATTTATTTTCCATCCCATCTCCAAAGGCAAATTGTAATATATTCATACCCGGAAGATTAAATTTATCACGGAGTTCATTTACTGATTTTGTAATTACCCCCAGGTCTTCAGCAATAATAGGTAATTCCCCTAATTGTTTTTTTAATGAATCAAAAATTTTCTCCCCCGGTCCTTTCACCCATCTTCCCTTTTCAGCAGTTGGAGCACCTCCTGGAATTTCCCAAAAAGCATCAAAACCCCTGAAGTGATCTATCCTTAAAATATCAATATATTTTAATTGATGTCTTACTCTATTTGCCCACCAATTATAATCATTTTTTTCCATCTCTTTCCATTTAAAGAGAGGATTACCCCACAATTGTCCTGTTTTACTAAAATAATCCGGGGGAACACCGGCAACTGAAATGGCTTTTCCGTTCTCATCAATTGTAAACAGTTCTTTATGTCCCCAAACTTCTGAACTATCGTTAGCAACAAAAATTGGAACATCTCCAACAATTTTTATGTCTTTACTGTTTGCATATTCTTTTAATTTAAGCCATTGATAATTAAATAGAAATTGAATGAATTTATGGAAAAGAATTTCATCAGCTAGTTTATCACTCCAAACTTTAAGCACTCCAACATCTCTTTTAACAAGTCCTTCTTCCCACTTGCTCCATTCATCTTGATTATGCCAATCTTTTAAGGACATATAAAAAGCATAGTCATCAAGCCAGTATGAATTTTCATTGCAAAAAGTATTAAACTCATTATTAAACTTATTTTCTTTTGAAGTAAAATTTTGAAATGCTTTTTTGAGCAAACTGTTTTTGTACTCTTTTACTTTGTTATATTCAGTTTTCTGTTTACTAAATTCCGGTATATCAGCTATATCTTTTTCGCTCAACAATCCGTCATTTAATAATATTTCCGGACTTATAAATAAATGATTCCCTGCAAAGGCAGAAAAACAAGAATAAGGTGAATCACCGTAACCGGTCGGTCCGATCGGTAAAATCTGCCAAAGTTTCTGCCCGGCTGATTCTAAAAAATCTACAAATTTATATGCATTACTTCCTAAATCCCCAATCCCATATTCGTTTGGTAATGAAGTAATGTGTAAAAGAATGCCGGCTTTTCTATTTAAATTCATAGCTATAAAATATTGATTATTTTGATAAAATCATTGATTTTGTTACATATTTTGTAAAAAATAAGTAGAACATAACTTCATAAAAAACACTCCATTTAGGCGGTATACATAATATATTTATTTATTTATTTTATATAACCACTTTATTAACAATGCACTTAGGAAAAATAATATGAAAAAAAATCACTTTTTTAAAATTCTTTTTCCTCTTTTATTTTTAAGCATCATATCTTTTTCTTGTTCAAAGCAGCAAAATATAACCGATATCATTGAACCTGTAAATATCAATTCAGGTACAACAGATTCATTAACAATTTCAGATATATTTTATGCCGAAAATTATGATAATCTAATTTTAAATGAACAAAAAGAAGTTGAAGCAGAACTCAATTTTGATAAAACCAAATTAATTATTACGGCTCCAAAAGATTTTGAAGGTGTTGCACTGGTTTCTTTCAATTTTGAAGATAAGGATTATTTCATACCTGTTAGAGTTAATAAGCAGCAATATTTTACTTTTAATTTTAAGACAAATAAAAATTATAAAAATGTTTTTCTATTTGGAAGTTTCAACGGGTGGAACAGATCAAATTTAGAAATGAATAAAGTTGATAACGGCTACTCATTATCTCTAGTTTTAGAACCGGGCAGATATCAATATAAATTTTTTGCCGACGGTGAGGAGTTAATAGATAAAGGTAATCCTGAAAAAATTTCAAACGGAATGGGTTCCTATAATTCTGTTTTTACCGTGGAGAATAAAAACAATAATAATTCTTTTCTACACATTTTGGGTCAAAAGAATAGCAGCAATAATAAGATTTTCTCTTTCTACTATGCAGGGAATAAAATAAATGCAAATAATGTTTTTGTTCTAATGAACAACAATAGAGTTGGTGATAATTCTATACAATTAAACGACAATCAAATTGATATCAATATTGATGATAATAAACTAACAGGAAAAAATTTATTAAGAATTATTGTCTCTGAAAAAGGACAAATAAGTAATTTTCAAAATGTTACATTATTTGATGGAGAACCTGCAGGTAAAAATAATAAAAATTTTGATTGGCACGATGCAATTATATACTCGGCTTTGATTGATCGATTCAATGACGGAGATAAATCCTTAAATAAACCTGTTGTTCACGATTCCCTTTTTGACAAAGCAAATTATATGGGTGGGGATTTCCAAGGATTGATAGATAAATTTAATTCAGGATATTTTGATAAAGTAGGTATAACTACATTATGGATCTCCCCGGTTTACGATAATACTAATGAAGCATTTAGAGAATTTCCTGAACCACATAGATGGTTTTCAGGATACCATGGTTACTGGCCGATCAAACCTCGTTCTGTTGAAGAGAAATTTGGCACTTTAGATAAACTGAAAGAACTTGTCTCTACAGCACATAAACATAATGTAAAAGTTCTATTAGATATTGTTGCACATCATGTTCATATAGAACATCCATATTTTAAAGAACACAGAGATTGGTTCGGAAAACTAGAACTACCTGACGGAACACTGAATATTAGAATTTGGGACGAACAAAGACTTACAACATGGTTTGAACCATTTATGCCTTCATTTGATTTTTTAAATTCTCAAAAAGCTATTGATGTTGTAAGTGAAGACGCTATTTGGTGGCTTAGAGTAACAGGAGCAGACGGCCTAAGGCAAGATGCGGTAAAACATATTCCAAATAATTTTTGGCAGAGTTTTAACAGAAGATTAAAAGAAGAAATTGAAATACCGGAAAGCAGGACAGTATTTCAAGTGGGAGAAACCTTTGGAAGTTATTCCCTTGTAAAATCTTATGTTAATAACGGACAACTTTCGGCTCAGTTCAATTTTAATTTATATGATGTTGCTATTCCTACTTTTTTAAGAGAAGATGCTTCTTTTGAACAATTAGATAAAGAAATCAAGAAGAGTTTATTTATCTTCGGTGAAAATAATTTAATGGGTAATATTATGGATAGTCAGGATAAAGATAGATTCCTTGCCTATGCTGATGGTGACCTATCGCCTTCAAGTAACTCTATCGAAGTTGGTTGGAATAATCCTCCTAAAGTTGATCACCCGGAAAGCTATAAAAGATTAAGAATTTATATGGCTTATTTGCTTTCAATCCCAGGTTTGCCAACAGTTTATTATGGCGATGAGATTGGGATGACCGGTGCCGCAGATCCCGATAACAGAAGAATGATGAGGTTTGATGATCAGCTTACCAATTTAGAAAAAGAAAATTTTGAAAAGGTTACAGCTTTAATAAAATTAAGGAAAAATCATTCTGCTCTAAGATACGGTGATTATTACTCAGTTCAGGCTGATAAAAATATTTTCACTTATATTCGTTCAGATTTTAATGAGAGAATATTAGTTGTACTTAATAAGAATCTAAAACAACAAGATATAAAGTTAGAATTACCTGAATTTTATAAATCAAATCAGCTGACTGATCTAATAACAAATGAAAAGGTAGGTATAGAACAAAGTAAAGTTTATCTAAATATGGATGGACTAAGTTATAGATTATTTAGTTTTAACTAATCAATAATGATATTTATTTTATGACAATAAAAATATCTTTTTTACTGTTATTGTTTTTTATTTTCAATTTATCTTTTGCAAAAGATAAAAAAAAGATACCCAGAGTACCTGAATGGTCAAAAACAGCAGTTTGGTATCAGATATTTCCTGAAAGATTTGCAAATGGAGATCTTTCAAATGATCCTACCCCACATGATATGCAGAATGCCTGGCCTTTTATAATCCCTAAAGGATGGAAAATTTCACCTTGGTCATCTGATTGGTTTAAATTACAACCATGGGAAAAAGATAACGGTCACGATTTTTATTGGAATTCAGGAGTAAGAAGATATGGTGGCGACATTCAAGGTGTGTTGGATAAATTATCTTACCTGAAAAATTTAGGAGTTACCGCAATTTATTTCAATCCGGTCTTTGAATCCCCTTCTCTTCATAAATATGATACAAAAATGTACAGGCATATTGATAATAATTTTGGACCAAATCCAATTGAAGATGAAAAAATATGGGATTTAGAAATTCCTCTTGACGAAAATACCTGGAAGTGGACCTATGCTGATAGTTTATTTCTTAAATTCATAAAAGTCTCACATGAACAAGGTTTTAAAATTATTATCGATGGAGTTTTTAATCATGTTGGAGTTAATTTTTGGGCTTTTCAAGATGTGATAAAAAAACAGCAACAATCCATTTACAAGGATTGGTTTATAATAAAGTCATGGGATAATCCTAACACCGAAAAGAATGAATTTGATTACCAAGGATGGTACGGAATAAAAGAGTTACCGGAAATAAGAAAAGATACAGTTTTAGGTTTAGCTCCGGGTTTTGCAAATCATATTAAAAAAATATTAAAACGCTGGATGGATCCAAACTGTGACGGTGATCCGAGTGATGGAATTGACGGTTGGAGATTGGATGTTGCTGAATTGATTGACATTAAATTCTGGAAAATTTTTAGAACCTGGGTAAAAGAGATAAATCCTGAAGCTTATATAACCGGAGAGATTTGGTGGGAAGATTGGAATAATAATAAAATGTTCAATGCTTCACCTTGGCTACAGGGTAATTCATTTGATGGAGTAATGAATTATAAATTTGCTCGTGCAATAAAGAAATTTATTGCCGATCAAAAAGAACAAATTTCACCTCAAGCATTTGCAGACAGTATTAAAGTTTTGGTACGTGATTATCCAAAAGATAACTTTTATGCATTGCAAAATTTATTAGACAGTCACGATGTAGACAGAATTGCTTCACAAATTGTTAATCCAGACAGATGGTACGACCATATTGCAAGTGCAAAAGACAATAAGAATTACATTGTTAGAAAACCTAATAGTGTTGAAATATTAAAACAGAAACTAGCTGCTGGAATACAAATGACAATGCCCGGTGCACCATTGATATATTACGGAGATGAAGCCGGTATGTGGGGCGGTGATGATCCGGATTGCCGCAGACCAATGATCTGGGAAAACACGAAATATGAACCAGAAGCATCAGATCCGCTTGGAAGAAATCGTGGTATTGATAGTGTGAAATTTAACAAAAGCCTTTTCAATTGGTATCAAAAACTTATTACCGTTAGAAAGAGCAATACTGAATTATCCTTGGGTGATCTAAATTTCTTTTATGTTAATAATGAGAACAATGTGCTTGGTTATAAAAGGACATATAATAATAACAGTATATATGTATTATTAAATAATTCTAATAAAAATATCACAATAAATTTAGATTTAAATAAGGAAGGATTATTTAATAAAAGAATAATAAATATTTTGAACGAAAGACAAACTCTATTAAGGGATAAACATTATCCTATAATTCTTAAGCCTTTTGAAATTGCAATCTTAAAATAAAATTACAATTACTAACATTGGCTAAAAGATTGAATAAATAAAAGGAGCCAATGCAGAACCTTGAGTTAGAATTATTAAACCACCCAGCAAAAATAAGAAAATGATTATCGGTGCAAGCCACCATTTTTTCCTAACTTTTAGGAACTGCCATAATTCTTTTATTATTGAAAATTTGCTCATTTAAAATTAAAATTGATTTTCTAAATTCGATTTACTGATCTTTTCGTTTTTTCTATATTCCCAATAAGTATCTGTTGATTTATCAATCTTTAAGTTCAGAAATTTTTTCCTAAATATTTTTAGAATAATTCCAATCGGCGTTAGTATAATATAAAATAAAATAATCAAAATTACTCTTGACATAAACCAGCCAAGAATAACTGCAATGGACATCCAAATTTTATTCAAGGGTTTTAATATTTTAGGAAAGACAAGAGCAAGAATAATAAGGCTAAGTCCTATAATTCCAAAAATAAGATAAGATGACTGTTCGAACCAATAAAGTAAAACTGATATTAAAAATAGAACAATACCCACCGAAAGACCAAATTTTTTTAGATCTTTTTTGGTTTCTTTTATATTCTTTATTTCAGATAAAATTTCATTCATATTAATTTAATCTAACTCGTATTCTTTCTGCCAATCATCAAATTCAATTTTATTTTTTTGATCATCTTTTTTTAACAAATAATTTCCCATTATCAAATAATCCATATTAGTTCTCATAAAACATTTATAAGCATCTTCGGGAGTGCACACAATCGGCTCCCCTCTTACATTAAATGATGTATTTATCAACACGGCACATCCGTATTCTTCATTAAAATTTTTAATAAGATTGTAATAAAGTTCATTAGTCTCTTTGTGAACAGTTTGAATTCTTGCAGAATAATCTACGTGCGTGATTGCAGGTATTTCTGATCTAATAATTTTAAGCTTTTCCAAGCCGAAATAGCTTTTGCTATCATCAATAACCATTTTTTGTTTATCTTTTGTTACATCAGCAACTAATAACATATATGGACTTGAGACATCCATATCAAAATAATTAGAAACTTCCTCTGCTAAAACTGACGGTGCAAATGGTCTGAAACTTTCTCTGAATTTAATTTTTTGATTCATATGCTTTTGCATATTTGGTGAACGGGCGTCACCAAGTATTGATCTTGAACCCAGAGCTCTCGGACCAAATTCCATTCTGCCCTGAAACCAGCCAATAACATTTTCTTCAGCTATTAATTTTGATATAACTTTAGGAATTTCCTGCTTATTTAATTCTTTAAATGAAATATCATTATCAGTTATAAAAGTTTTTATCTCATCGTCATTAAATTCCGGCCCTAAATAAGAACCGAATTGTGCATCATAATTTTCTTTTGTTTCTCTTGGATTTTCTAAATAATCGTACCAACTTGCTAATGCAGCTCCCAATGCACCGCCGGCATCACCTGATGCCGGTTGTATCCAAATATTCTTAAATGTTCCTTCTCTAAGTAACTTACCATTTGCAACACAATTTAGTGCAACTCCCCCTGCAAGTGTTATATTTTGCTGATTTGTTTCTTTGTGAACATGCTTGGCCATTCTTAGAACAATTTCTTCTGTTACTTCCTGAACTGATCTTGCAAGATCCATTTCTCTTTGTGTAAGTTTACTTTCAGGTTTTCTTGGCGGTCCATCAAATAAATTGTTGAACTTATCATTTGTCATTTTTAAACCAACAGGATAATTAAAATACTCCATATTCATTCTGAATGAACCGTCGTCTTTAATATCTATTAATTTATCAAAAATAATTTTTTTGTATTTAGGCTCTCCGTAAGGAGCAAGCCCCATTACTTTGTATTCACCTGAATTAACTCTGAATCCTGTAAAGTATGTAAATGCCGAATAAAGAAGTCCCAATGAATGTGGAAATTTAATATCAGCTAATAATTCAATATTATTTCCTTTTCCGATACCATAACTTGTGGTTGTCCATTCACCAACTCCATCCATCGTTAAAATAGCGGCTTCATTAAAAGGTGAAGGATAAAATGCTGATGCTGCATGAGAAAAGTGATGTTCGGGGAAAAGAATTTTTCCATTATAATTCAATTCTTTTTTAATGTATTCTTTCATCCATAATTTTTGTTTTATCCATAATGGCATAGCTTTTAAAAAAGATTTTATACCTTTTGGTGAAAACTGAAGATAAGTCTCTAAAATTCTCTCAAATTTTAGAAATGGTTTATCATAAAATGAAACAATCTCTAAATCATCTGATGTAATTTTTGCAAAGCTTAGACAAAAGTTTATTGCATTAATAGGAAAATTATAGTCGTGTTTTTTTCTTGTAAATCTTTCTTCCTGTGCAGCAGCAATTATTTTCCCATCCTTAATTAAACAGGCTGCACTATCGTGATAAAATGCTGATATTCCTAAGATATACATATTAAAAAAGTTTATTGAACAATTGTATTACTGTCTATAAATGGTTGTACCCAGTCCACATTTAATGGTATTAATGGTGCAGCTTTAATTCTTCCTCCAAATCCTAAAAATCTGAATCCAAAAGAATTTATATCCGTCACTTTTATCGATTTAAAAACATCCGGATCTATTGAGATATTATATTTCTTTGCTAGTTGAAATGTATAATTTGTTATTTTTAATTTTGTTTTACCCAACTCAATCTTTCTTTTAATTGTATTTTTTACTTTTGCAAAAGGTTGAGGAAGTTTTTTCTTAGGATTTCTTTTCCCGATCAATTTAAATATTGAATACCCCTCCGCCACTTTTGTTGGACCTTTTATCTCACCGATTTTCATTTCTTTTGCTTCTTCTCCCAGCTTCCCAAAAGATGTAACAGGAAAAAATCCAAATTCACCTTTATTTTTTTTAGTCCATTCTCTTTTTGAATATTTTTCTGCTAAGACTTTAAAGTCAATTCCGGCTTTTAATTCATTCATAATATTATTTGCAGTTGACAGACTATCACTTAGTATTTCAATTATGTTCACTACCATTGGATAGATATCAGTTTTATATTCTGTTTTATATTGGTCATAAATTTCTTTCTCGCTAACATTTACTGAATCAGAAAATTTAGAAAGTAAATATTGATAAAGATAATTTTCTTTCCACATTTTAGTATCATTCATTACTTCAGGTAATAGATTTAATCCTTCACTAATTCCCTTTCTTGCATACAACTCATATTCAATTATCTTTCTAGTTTGATTGTTCAATACTCCAAGTATTGTATTCATGTCAGTTTTTACAGAATTAAATCCTTCAAATACAATTTGTTGAATAAACCTTTTTAAACTCATCGTATCTTTTTCAAACTCTATAAAATCAATATTTAAAGTATCATCAGTAAATTCATTCTCTATTGTATATAAGTCTCCCGATTCAAGATATACCAGATCATCAATTTTTAAAGCATAATCTTTTTTTCTTTTTTCTAGTATGCTTTTAAGTTTTATTGCCAGACTTTTAAATAGTTTTGAGTTTACATCTACCTTTTTATCTTTAAAAAAATCATGATAATATTGGTCAAATAATTTATTGGCTTTTCGGGCTTCTATAATTTTAAGTATTGCTTTTCGTGCATTTTCTCTTTCAGCAATTGTGTTTAACACGGTTTGTTTTTTATTTGATAATTTAAGAATATACCAACCATCAGGTGTAAGTATTGGTGAAGTATATTCTCCAATTTTAAGATTGAAAAGAGAATCTTCAATGCTTAGATCCATTTGTCCGTAAACAACTTCAATTGCTTTTTTTTGTTCTTCTTTTTCGGGACTAAAGGCTAAAATTGTATCAAAGGGTATGCCTTTATCTAACAAATTATAAAGATTAAAAATCTCAGTACTATCTTCTGATATCAAATAATTAACTTCTAATGTAGAATTTTTTCTAATGAAACCTTCTATTATTTCTTCTTCTGATATCTCTATTTTACTTTTAATTTCTTTTTTAAATAGTGCATCTCTAACAAATATTTTTTCATATTCTTCTTCTTCAAATTTCATTACTTGTGTTGTATCAAGACCAATATGATCAGCTTCAAGTGCCCATAATTTTTCCGCGATCAACGAATAAAGGAATTCCAGCTTTAATGATTCTCTGTTTTTTTTATTCTGTTTACCTATAATAGGTGTGAATTCATACCTTTGTAAAAATTCTTTCTCTGATATAGATAAAGAGCCCACTTTTGCTAAAGGCTTATCTATAATTGATTGTGAAAATAGATATGTTGATGAAAAAATAATGTATAAAATTAGAGTGAATAACCGCATCATATAAAACTATATCCTGATATTTATATATTAAAAATACCTTATTCTATAAGCATATTCAAAGATTTTTAATGATTCAAAAAATGAACATTTTAATTTTTTTTATTCATAAATTGAAGTCATAATTCGAATTTTACTTAGATATTAAGATTGTTATTACTGTATGGTTACAAAGAATAAAAGTGGCAATAAAAAAACTCCAAAATGGTTTTATTTAGTTCTGATCTTACTTCCAATTATATTTATAATTTTATTAGAATTATCGTTAAGGATATTTAATTATGGAGAAGATTTTGAAACATTCAAACCATTGTCAAAAGCTTTTCCAAACCGCCTTGCACTAAATCAGAATTTAACTTTAAAGTACTTCACAAATTTAAATAATTACCCTACTCCTTTAGCTGATAGCTTCTTAAAAACTAAAACAAAAAACACATACAGGATTTTTGTCCTTGGCGGCAGCAGTGCTGAAGGATGGCCTTACATATCCACAGGTTCATTTGCAGCAATCCTAAAAAGAAGATTAGAACTTTTATATCCAAAATATAATATTGAAGTAGCAAATTTTGGAATATCCGCTATCAACACATATACAATTAGAGATATAGTACCAGATATTATTGAACAAAATCCTGACTTGATTTTATTCTATGGAGGACATAATGAATATTATGGCGCTCTTGGTGTGGGCTCCACTGTCTCTTTGGGAAGCTCAAGATCATTAATAAATTTTTATATATCAATTTCCAAATACAGAACAGTTCAATTATTAAATAAAGTAATATCAAATATCTATGCAATATTTAGTAATAGTGGACATAAAAAAGGTGTCGATAATGCAACATTAATGGAAAGAGTTATAGGTAAATCTGAGATACTACTTAACTCAGAAGATTATAATAATGGGATAGAACAATTTGAGGGAAATTTAAATGACATTCTAAATTATTTTAAAGAAGCCAATATTCCTGTTGTTTTAGGAACATTAACTTCAAATCTTCTAGATCAAAAGCCTTTCATTTCGGTAAAGACAAAAGAACTTCCACCAGCTGATGTTGTATATACCCAAGGATTAAATGAATATAAAAATGGCAATTATACAAATGCTCACAAATTGTTATTGCAAGCAAAAGAATTAGATGGGCTTAGATTTAGAGCTCCTGAAAAATTTAATACAATAATATCAAAACTAGGCGAAAAATATAATTATCCTGTTGTTGATATAGATTCAATATTTTCATCCAACAGTCCTAATGGAATTGTAGGTTTCAATTTAACTGTAGATCATTTGCATCCTAATTTGGAAGGATACAAATTGATGGCCAAGGCATATTTTAATAAGATGCATCAATTAAAATTACTTCCGGAGAATAATTCAATTAAGATTTCTGAAGAAACACAGGATAGTTTATTGGATGCAAATTTCCCATTCACTAAATATGACTCTACTATTGCACAGCTTAAATTAAATTTGTTAACAGGCTCTTACCCGTTTGTACCGGTAGGCACACCTAACTATAAAATGATAAATTACAAACCAAAAGACTTCAGCGATTCACTTGCACTACAATATGTTAAAAAAGAAGTGTTTTGGCAAAGAGCACATGTTTATTTAGCTGACAGATATTTTAATGAAAAAAATTATTATGATTTTGAAAGAGAAATGAAAGCATTAATAGCATTTTTACCATTTGATGAAACACCATATGAATATGCAGCAAAACAACTTATAGAAGATAAATTATTTAATAATGCTTTACCTTATTTAATAAAATTGGAATCAGTTAAACCATCTTATTATTCAAAGAAATGGATTGGAATGATTAATCTCCAAAATGGGAAATACGGAATAGCATTAAAGTACTTAAAAGATGCTAGTGGTTACACTGATGCAGATTACCAGTTATTATATAACTTATCTGGTGCATATTATTACAATAAACAATATAAAAATGCTTTAGATGCGATTATAAAAAGTCTGAGTTTGAATCCAAAAAATAAAGAAGCAATAATTTATTATAATCAATTAAAATCATTTATAGAAAATTTAAAAAAATAAATATTTAGGTTTTAGTTGTCCTTTCATTAATATAAAAAACCCGAGTTAGTTATTACCAGCTCGGGTTTTATGTTTTTATCTAAAAGATAAAATAATTACTTCATTAATAGCATCTTCTTAGTGGATATAAAATTATTAGACATAATTCTGTAGAAGTAAACACCACTCGCTAAAGTAGATGCATCAAATGAAATTTTATAATTACCAGCAGCTTGTTCGGTATTTATAAGTGTAGAAACTTCCTTTCCTAGCATATCATACACTTTTATTGTTACTAAACCTGGAACAGGTAAGCTGTAATTAATTACAGTTGATGGATTAAATGGATTAGGATAATTTTGTGATAAAGTATAATTATCTGGAATTGTGTTATCAACTCTTTCAATTCCTGTAATTGGATCTTTAACACCCCATGTATGTGCAAATGATAGATCCGGTCCATTCTTTAATAGGAATGAATGGTTATTTCCAAATGGCATTTCATTATCCATATATTCTACTCCAGCATTAAGAGTATCTGAACCTGCATACTTACAACCAAATTTATATTCATATGTTCCTCCATTTGTACCAGAAGGAACAGTTATTTTTAGTGACCA
>Ga0210038_1001084_pt1 | contig 14513 bp, 13 predicted proteins | sample CryGeyCG2114_020_FD_183970 | JGI IMG/M metagenome (GOLD analysis project Ga0210038, IMG submission 183970) | Groundwater microbial communities from aquifer - Crystal Geyser CG15_big_fil_post_rev_8/21/14_0.20 (SPAdes) (version 2) | ecosystem: Environmental > Aquatic > Deep subsurface >... | reverse complement strand
TTCGGAAAACGCCACCCGAAAAATCAAAACCGGCCAGACCATTACGGTTGATACTACCGGCAGCGAAGGTCTTGTTTTTAGCGGCGCTTTAAAATTCAAAATAGTGGAACAGGACGTTAAAAAATTCCCCAAGCCGAAAACTAAAATAATGATGAATATCGCTACTCCGGAAGCAGCTTTTGAAAAATCATTTTTGCCCAATGACGGCGTGGGTCTGGCCAGAGAAGAATTTATTATTGCCTCAGAAATTGGCATTCATCCGAACGCGCTTATAAACTATAAAAAACTTAAAAACTTAAAACTAAAAGCTCAAATAGACAAAAAAACTATCGGCTACAAAGATAAAACCCAGTTTTACATCGATAAACTGGCTTATGGCATTGCCAAAATTGCAGCTGCTTTTTATCCCAAGCCCGTAATTGTCAGATTTTCTGATTTTAAAACCAATGAATATCGGTCGCTTATTGGCGGTGAATTATATGAGCCGTTTGAGGAAAATCCAATGATTGGCTGGCGAGGCGCTTCGCGGTATTATCACCCGAATTTTGCGCCAGCTTTTATTTTAGAACTTAAAGCTATTAAAAAAGTCCGGGAAGAAATGGGTTTAGATAATGTGGCGGTAATGGTCCCATTTTGCCGGACTCCTAAAGAGGGCAAAAAGGTTTTAGAGATAATGAGAAATAATGGACTCCTCAGGGCGCAGAAGGACGCAGATAACAAGCAGATTAACGCAGATAAAAAAATCAGCATAGATCAGCGTTCAAATCAGCATAGATCAGCGTTGAAAGTTTTTGTCATGTGCGAAATCCCTTCTAATGTTTTATTAGCCGATGAATTTTTGGAAATTTTTGACGGAATGAGTATTGGTTCAAATGATTTGACGCAACTAACTGTCGGCATTGACCGCGATGGCAATGAAATGATTCGCGGTATTACAAACGAAAATGACGAATCGGTAAAAAAACTTATTTCCGAAGTCGTCAAAAAATGCCGCGCCAAGAAAAAATATATCGGTATATGCGGTCAGGCCCCATCAGACATAGAAGGTTTTGCCGAATTTTTAGTGGAACAAGGCATTGAAAGTATGTCTTTAAATCCGGATACGGTTATTAAAACTACTTTAAAAGTTTATGAAAAAGAGAAAAAACTAAAAAGGTAAATTTAAAGATTATGAAAGAAAAAATTAAAAAAATTTTAAACTTTATAAAAAGAAGTTTTCCTGACCCCTTATTAAGACTTTTAGTATTATCTCTTTTAGTGAGTATTTTTATATCTGTTAATAATACTTATCGTGAAAAATCTACTATTGACCAAAGAATTTTAGAAAGAGAGAAAGTGCTTCAAGAAGAGCAAGGTAAAAGAGAAATAGAATATAGCAAGGAATTGAAGGAGTGTGGGGAGAAAAAAGAAGAATGTGAAAAAAAGCCATTTTCAAAAGAATGTGTATTATGCGGAGTTAGGAAATCATTTAGGCCATCGATGTCCAGTATTTTATGGGATGAGAAACTCCAACAACTCAAAAGAATTAAAGAGGAATCGGCTATTTATTTATGGTTAGAGAATCTTTTATCTAGTCCTTTTTTCTTTATTCCGATTTTATTGATAGTAATATTTCCTTTAATAAGAGTCGTAATTATTTTTATTAAATCTTTAAAATTTTTAATTCTTCGCGTCAAAGAACAAATAACTAAAATGACAGGTTTCCAAAAATATTTATTGATTTTAGTTTTTTGTATCTTTGTAGCCCTATTGCTTATTACAATAATAATTTTCTAAATGATTAAAGTTACTAAAATAGGAGACACAAATTGTAATTCGGATTTGAATTGCGAATTTTGTGGTAATTTAATCCCCCTCGGATTACCTTTTTATTCCGTAATACTTCCTATTCATGATAATCCTCCTCGAAATTATATAGCTTGTAAAGAATGTGCAGATAAATATGAAAAAATAGAAAACTAAATATTTTTTACAAATAGATGTTTAGGTAATAAAAACATGCGAAAAAGAAAATCTACTTGCGGTTTATGTAAGCCGACCAAGAGGTGGAAACAGCGCGATATTAAAAAGACAAATAAGGAAAGAGAATTTCTAAAGAATGAATTTGATAAAGTAGTGAAATTGCGAATATTAAAGTCATGATTCTTTCTTTAAATATCAATATATCGATATATCGATATATCGATATATCGATATATCAAGTATGGCAAGTATAGAGAAATTTGAAGATTTAATCTGTTGGCAAAAGGCAAAAGAATTGGCAAATTTTATTTTTAATATTACCGATAAACCGAGTTTCAAAGATTTCGATTTAAAACGCCAGATTAGACGAGCGGCTATTTCGGTAATGTCTAATATTGCTGAGGGCTTTGATCGTGGCACTCGCGCCGAATTTGTTGACGCGCTTTTCATTGCCAAAGGAGAGGTTGGAGAAGTAAGAAGCCAGCTCTATATTGCTTATGATAGACGATATGTCGATATATCGGAATTTAGAGAGGGCCTAAGATTAACAGATGAATGCTCAAGATTAATCCAGAGTTTTTCCGAAAAAGTTAAGGGTGGCTCGAGGCGCGGATTACAGTTCAAACACATTAAGAAAGATGACCCCGGTAAGGAAATACTAAAAGAATACGCACCGGAAGTTTATAAGCGGTTTTATGGGGAATAATATTATCGATATATCGAAATTTCGATATTTTGACATATCGAAATACTAATATGATAATTTCCGACGCTAATCTTAAAATCATTTTAGATTCCCGCGGCAAAGAAACTTTAAGCGCAGACATACGCGGATTCACCCACCCAAATTTTCGGATAAAACTTGGGCGGGCAAGCGCGGACTTATACGGAATTGCTAGCGTGCCAAGTGGGAAAAGCAAGGGCACCCATGAAGCTTTTGTTTTGGAACCGAAAAAAGCAATAGAAAAATTTAAAGAAGTTGAACCGCAAATTTTAAACCGCGAGTTTCAATCCCAGGAAGAATTTGATAATTTTTTAATTTCTTTGGATGGTACGCCAAACAAGCAAAATTTAGGCGCTAATTTAATTTTGGCTTTAAGTTTGGCTTGGGCGAGATTAAAAGCGAAAAGCGAGAATTTGGAGTTATTTCAATATATTAATCAATTATTACGAGGTTCAACTTCCTCGCAAATTAACGATAATATTTGGGAAGTTGAACCTCGTGGAGATCGAACCTCCTTAAAATTGCCAAAACCGATTTTTAATGTGATTGAGGGTGGCGTCCACGCTAAAAATAAGTTGGATTTTCAAGAATTTCAAATTATTCCTGAGGTTAAAGATTTTGGCATGGCTCTGGGTCTGGGCCAAGAATTTTATAGAAAACTCAAAGAATTTTTAGAGAAAAAATTTGGCAAAGAAAATGTTTCCTTAGGCGATGAAGCTGGTTTTTCTACTTCTTTTAGAGACAACGAAGAAGTAATTGAGATTTTAGCGGAATTGATTGTTAAATATAAATATCCTTTAAGGATAGGTCTTGATATCGCGGCTTCCCAATTTTACAAAGATGGTTATTATTTAGTTAATAATAAAAAATATTCTGCCGAAGAATTATTGGAATATTATTTAAAATTAATTGAATCTTATAATATTTTATCTCTTGAAGACCCTTTTTACGAGGAAGCTTTTGATTCGTTCGCTTCGCTCACCGCTGATTTATACAGATTTCAACTGATTAATACGGATAACATCAGCATAAATCAGCCAAATCAGCATCAATCAGCGCTAATAATAACTGACGATTTAACGACTACTAATCCTGAACGCTTGAAAATAGCTATTGATAAAAAAGCCGGAAATGCGATTTTAATAAAACCAAACCAGATCGGAACACTGACAGAAACCTTAGAAGTTGTAAAATTGGCTTATGAAAATAATTGGCAAGTAATAGTCTCCCACCGCAGTGGAGAAACAATGGATGATTTTATTGCGGATTTGGCAATAGGTATCGCTGCTTGGGGAATAAAAGCCGGCGCGCCCGCCGCACCGGAAAGAATGGCAAAATACCAAAGGGTTTTAGAAATTAGAAATTGGAAATTGGAAATTTGATTTTTGCTATCGCAAAAATCGGAGCAAACTTTGTCCTGTCATTTCTTTTGGCTTAGAAATAGCCATTAACTCTAAGATTGTTGGCGCCACATCGGCTAAAATGCCGGTGTTTTCTTTTTCGGAGCGCCGAATTTCAGCTTCAGTTCTTGACCTCATAAATTCTTTAGCCACCAGATAAACTGGTACCGGACTCGGGTCATGCTGGGTTTCTGGCAGACCGGTCAAAGGATTAAACAATTTCTCAATATTGCCGTGGTCCGAAGTAATAATTAAAATAGCGTTACACTCTAAAGTTGCTTTAATAAGTTTATCAATTTGTTCATCAATTATTCTGACTACTCGAAGACAGGCCTCATAATTGCCAGTATGGGCAATGATATCGGAATTGGCGTAATTAATTAAAATAAAATCAAAAACGCCTTCGCTAATTGATTCAATGGCTCGCGTGGTAACTTCATTTGCCATCATCTCCGGATGCTCGTCCTGACGAATAATTGACCTCGAAGGAATAAGGATTCGATATTCATTCTTAAACGGTTCTTCCCGCATCCCGTTAAAGAAATAAGTAATGTGCGGATATTTTTGGGTTTCGGCAATTCGCAACTGAGTTTTTCCTTTATCTGATAGTACTTTACCTAAACAAGTTTCAATTTTTTCCGGTGGAAAAGCCACCGGCACCTTAAATTCATCGTCATATTGCGTCATTGTCGCAATGTAGAGATTATTCAAAGATTTTGTCGGAAAATTTTTAAATTGAGGATTAATGAAAGCGCTGGCTATTTGACGAATGCGGTCTTCCCGAAAATTGAAAAAAATAAGAGCATCATTGTCTTTAATGCTACCCTCGGCGCTGATTCTTATTGGTTCAACAAATTCATCGCTAAATTTTCGCTCATAAGTTTTTTTTATATGATTTTCAATATTATCGGTAATTGGCCCTTCGCCGACCAATACCGAATAAGCTTTTTGAGTTCGCTCCCAATGGCCTTCTCTGTCCATGCCATAAAAACGGCCGCTTAAACTGGCTAATTTTCCTTCTTTGGGAAGCCGGGCTAATAATTCCAGGGCTGAATTTGGTGAACTATCCCGGCCATCAGTAAAAAGATGAAGATTTAATTTAGAAATATTTTCTTTTTTTGCGAATTCAACAAGAGCAACTAAATGTTCAAATGAGGCATGAACATTACCCTCGCTTAAAAGTCCGATAAGATTAACGGCTGAATTATATTTTTTAGCGTGTTCAAAAGCATTCTTAAGCGCTGGATTTTTAAAAAAACTAGCGTCGTGAATAGCTAAAGTAATCCGGGGATAATATTGATAAATAATTCTGCCAGCTCCTAAATTCAGGTGACCGACTTCGCTGTTGCCTTCCTCAGCCCAAGGCAAGCCAACGCTGATTCCTGAGGCCTGAAGTATGCCGGCTGGAAAATTAGCTTTTAAATAATTTATGTTTTGGGGATTAACTACATGAATCGGATTGGATTCATCAGCCTTACCAATCCCCCAACCATCTAAAATTGTTAAAATTATTGTGCGCTTTGACATAGTCTTATTTTAGCATTATAATTGATTTATCGTAAATAATTAACGGTTCCTAACGAATTCAATGCTTATGAAGAAGTTAGCGAATAATTTAATCTATGATTTATCAAAGTCCATTTTTTTGGGCCGCCTTAATTATTCTCGGGACAGTCATCGGCTACTTCATTCGGCAATTAATTGCGGTAAGAACAGCTAACTCAATTGAGCAGAAAATAAAAAAGCAATTTGAGGAAGCTCGGTCAAAAGCTAAAGAGATAATCCTTGAAGCTCAGGAAAAAGCCACTAGCCTTTTAGAAGAAGCCAAGAAGGAAGAAAGAGAGAGTAAAACTCAACTCAGCCGCTCAGAAGAAAGACTCCTCAAAAAAGAGGAACAATTAGACACTACATTTTTGGATTTAAAGCGGCGCGAAGATCATATTCTTCAAGATGTAGAGAAATTAAAAACCGCTAAATTGGAAATTGAAGAATTAAGACAAAAAGCCGTTTCGGAATTAGAAAGGATTACTGGACTCTCAATTAGCGAAGCCCGGGAATTTCTTTTAAAAAATCTTAGGGAAAAATACCAGCAGGAGTTAGCTTCCTTTCTTCAGAAATTAGAAAAAGAAAGGAAGGAAGAAATTGAACGCCGAGCTCTGGATATTATGACTACCGCTATTCAAAGATATAGCCGTTCTCATGTCGCAGAAGTGACTACCACGGCTTTTACTCTTAGTGACGAAGATTTAAAAGGAAAAATAATCGGCCGCGAAGGCAGAAATATCAGGGCTCTAGAACGAGCTACTGGAGTAGAATTGGTAATTGATGAGACACCGGAAAGCATTGTTATTTCCTCTTTTGACCCGGTCCGAAGAGAAATTGCCAAGTTGGCTTTACAAAAACTGATTAAAGACGGCCGCATCCAGCCGGCAAAAATTGAGGAAAAAGTTGAAGAAGCCAAGCAGGAATTAAATAAAAAGATAATGGAATTGGGTGAAAATGCCGTTTACGAAACCGGAATTTATGATTTATCTAAAGAAATTATCCAGCTTTTGGGCCGACTTCATTTTCGTTCCAGTTACGGTCAAAATGTTTTAATTCATTCAATTGAAACTGCTTATTTGGCGGCTATGATAGCTTCGGAATTGGGCTGCAATGCTGAAGTAGCTAAAAAGGCCGGTTTGCTTCATGATATTGGTAAGGCCATTGACCACGAAGTTCAGGGAAGTCATGTGGAATTGGGCCGAAGAATTCTTAAAAAATACGGCATTGAAGAAGAGGTTATTAATGCAATGGAAGCCCATCATGAGGAATATCCTTTTGCTTCTCCAGAAGCCTATATTGTGGCGGCGGCTGATGCTCTGTCTGCCAGCCGGCCCGGCGCCCGGCGCGACACTTTAGAAAATTACCTGAAACGATTAGAAGATTTGGAAAAAATCGCCCTGGGTTTTGAAGGAGTTAAAAACGCCTATGCTATTTCTGCTGGCCGAGAGCTAAGAATCTTTGTCATCCCGGAAAAAATAGACGATTTCAAGGCCCTGCAATTAGCCCGGGACATTGCCACCAAGATAGAATCTGAGCTAAAATACCCAGGAGAAATCAAAGTTAATGTCATTAGAGAGATTAGGGCCGTAGAATATGCCAAATAAGCTACGAATATACTAAACCCCTTGAATTTACTAGCTATTTCTTTATAATAAGTTTAATAGTTTTAAAGGTCGAAAGGGTAAAATAATGTCTTACGAATAACGATTAAATAAACGAATATACCGTTATCATTTTGTATAAACTCTTCGGGGATTTTCTAAGGCAAAAACGTATATTCGTAATAAATTCGTAATTCGTAGAGGAGTGAAACGATTATGAATAAGGTAGCACTTATCGAGACAGTCATGAAAGCTGCAGGTATAGAAGTTAAAAAACAGGCTACTGCCGCTGTTGAGGCGGTTTTTGATACTATTACTAAAACATTGGCTCGGGGCGAAGAGGTGGCAATTGCCGGTTTTGGCAGTTTTCGAGTAGCTAAAAGAGCGGCCCGAATGGGAGTCAATCCTAAGACCGGCGAGAGAATCCAGATTGCGGCTTCAATAAAGCCAAAATTCCGGGCTGGAAAGGTTCTTAAAGAAGCGGTGAAATAGAAGCGAAAAGCTGCGAATATTAACGCGAAATTTCGCGAATAAATAATCCCGATTTTAGTAGGGATTATTTATTTTTAAGTATGTCGTCTATTTGATAAAGAATTTCCCGGGTTGAGTCTATTTTTTTCAAGGATTCATTTAAATCTTTATCTCCCAGAGCCGATACTTCTTTTAATTCGTTAGCTGCTTTTTCTAAAAGGACCTGGATGGCCAAAATACTTTCGGTATCAGGCTGGGGGTTGTTTTTAAGTAAATATCTAATTTCATTCAACTTTACTTGAATTGAGGCGTTCATCTCACTTGCTTTAACAACTAAGTCATTCTGATTTAATTGATTATTGATATAGTAAACGCCTCCGGAAATGACCAGTATCAAAATAACAATTCCTACTGCTAAGGCTAATTTAGCCGGATAAAAAACCCTAAAAATATTTCCGCGTAGTTCCGCGTCCTTTTCTGCGTCGTTCCGCGTTTGAGCAAGTAGCAAAAGCCGCGACTGCTTTGAATAGTCAAGGTCAGGCTGAATATTCTTTAATTCTTTTAAGACTTTGAATAAATCTTTGTCCATAAAATTAGATTTAAGATTTAAGATTTAAGATATTTTTTAAGTTTTTAATTGCTCGGTGTTGAAGTAGCTTCACTGCTCCCTCAGTTTTGTTTAAAATTGAAGCCGCTTCTTGAAGTGATAAATCTTCAATAAATCTTAAAACAATGATATCCTGTTGTTCATCTTTGAGTTGATGAATCGCTATTTTTACTCTTTCAATATCTAAATTGTTATCTATAGTCCTGGGGGCCGGATTTTCAATTTTTAATTCAGCAATGTTTTCAAGAGCGATGTTTGATTTTTTTGTCCGGTAATAATCAATCACCTGATGGCGGGCCACAGAATAAAGCCAGCTGGAAAAAGGAAAGCCCTGAAAACTATATTCGGTAATATTCTGCCAGCTTTTTAAAAACACCTGATGGGTGAGGTCCTCGGCTTCCTCACGATGACCCACTTTAAGATAAACAAAACGGTAAATTTGCGGTTGATATCTATCATAAAGCAGACCAAAAGCCTCGGCCTCACCCTTTATGGCGCGTTCAATTAAGTTTTTCTCGCCATCTATCATAGAAAACGAATGAAAGGTAAATTGGTTTCCAAGCATTAAGCATGAGCGGGTGAGCGGAATCGAACCGCCGTATCCAAATTGGCAATCTGGCGCACTAACCACTGTGCTACACCCGCAGCGAATGGAATTTTATAGAGTTTTACTTAGTAAATCAATCCAGACTAAAACTTTTTCTTTCAATTGCCTGTCACTATATATTATCATACAAATTCCATTAGACAATCTTTTAGTTGGATGAAATCCTTTTATATATTGTGTTTTATAAAATTGAGATTTAGTTATGCCTATTATTCTTGACCAAAACTTAATACATTTTTCTTTAGCCAAATCTGGGTACAGTATTAAAGTAGCGCGTAATTTTTCTTTTGGAATATTTAAAACTTGCATCAAAAATTTAGCGTATAAAAATATCATTCTTGGGTCAGTATTAGATAATCTTAAAGAATTCTTTGGATTACTATCACCTTCAGCCCAATAAAGCATTAAACCAGATACAAATAAGGGATTATTTTTAAAAGAATCGAAGTCTTTCCTGGCTTCTTGGCGTGCCGCTTCTCGCCATTGCTCCCAATATCGTTGACGCTTCTTATTATATAATCGCAATCTCTTCCGTGTAATATAATTCGCCTTTCTTATAAGCTCTTTTTTAATATCAAGCGACCAACCAATATCACAAAGCCAATCTGATAAGGTGCTCTTTGGTATATCAAGTTCCTTACTTATCTTGTTATAACTTAAACCTTTTTTTCTTAATTTTATAGCAAGATGTTTATCGTTGCGCATATAATTTTAGTACTACTGCAGTTTCCTAAAAATTATAGCACAATAGTTCGGTTTTGTCTTGTGGATAACTAAAATTTATTACTGACTCGGTGGCGGACCAGTCGGTCCCTTGATAAAAGGCGCGCCGCTTGGGCCACGAAAACCGTTATTTTGTGGAATTTCTAAATTTGCCGGCGCTTGAACCACCGGCTGGCTAAAATAATTATAGACCAGATACAGCCCGAATAGAATAATTAAAATAATTATAAAAATCAATATTTTTTTCATTTTGTCCGCCCAGAGGGATTCGAACCCCCGACCGTTTGCTTAAGAGGCAACTGCTCTACCAGCTGAGCTATGGGCGGGTGCCCCCGAGAGGATTCGAACCTCTAAATCGAGCTTCGAAGGCTCGCGTTTTATCCATTAGACTACGAGGGCAAATTTAGTTTATAGTTCGTAGTTTTTAGTTTATAATAAGATTTAATGGAGTTCAATATCCCTAAAGAAATTCTCAATATTGCCGAAAAATTGCAGAAAGCCGATTATCGGGCCTATCTTGTTGGCGGCTGCGTGCGAGACATTCTACTTGAAAAAGAACCTAAAGACTGGGATATTGCCACTGACGCCCGACCAGAAAAGATTCAGGAAATTTTTTCCGCCTTCGCTGGAGCTACGGCGGACAAGCCGGCTACCGTCTATGAAAATGAATTCGGGACAGTCGGTGTAAAAACCGGCTCTGAAAATGAACGGTTAAAAATCGTTGAAGTTACAACTTTTCGGCTGGAAGGTAAATATACTGACAAACGCCATCCGGATGAAATTAAGTTTGCCAAAACCATTGAGGAAGATTTAGGCCGCCGCGACTTCACCATTAACGCTATCGCGGCGGAATTTCCAATTTCCAATTTTCAATTTTCAAATATTATTGATCCCTTTAATGGCCAAGAAGATTTGAAAAACAGAATTATCCGCACGGTTGGTGAGCCAAGCGAACGTTTTAATGAGGATGCTTTGCGTTTGATGCGGGCGGTGCGATTCGCCGTAGAATTGGATTTTGAAATCGAACCAAAAACCACTGAAGCCATTAAAAAACAGGCCGGACTTTTAGAGATAATCGCCAAAGAAAGAATCCGCGACGAACTGATAAAAATCATTATGACGCCTCAGGCAGCCAAAGGAATCTCTCTTTTAGAAGAATCAGGGCTTTTAAAATATGTAATGCCCGAATTAAAAGAAGGCGTGGGCATAGGTCAAAACAAGCATCATATTTATACGGTTTTTGAACACAGCCTGCGCTCTTTAGATTACGCCGCCAAAAATAATTATTCTCTGGAAATCCGGCTGGCGGCTCTTTTACACGACATTGGCAAGCCGAAAACCAAAAGAGGTGAAGGTCCTGATTCAACTTTTTACGGCCACGAGGTTTTAAGCGCTAAAATGGCGGCCCGGATTTTGGACTGGCTTCATTTTCCCAAAAATCTGATTGAAAAAGTGGTCCATCTTGTTCGTTATCATCTTTTCTATTACAATGTGGGCGAAGTGACCGAAGCAGGCGTAAGAAGGTTTTTGCAGCGAATTGGTCCGGAAAACGTTGATGATTTCATTAAATTAAGGCAGGCGGACCGAATCGGCTCAGGCGTGCCCAAAGCAGTTCCTTATAAAATCAGGCATTTGCTTTTTATGATTGAAAAAGTGAAAGCCGACCCGATTTCAGCCAAAATGCTGAAAGTTAACGGTAAAGATGTAATGGAAATTTTAAATATTCCAGCTGGCCCGAAAGTTGGCCAAATCTTGAGCATTTTATTGGACGAAGTTATAGAAAATCCCGAGAAAAATACCAAAGAGAATTTAGAATTGAGAATTAAGGATTTAGGAAAATTATCAGACGCTGAACTTGAAAAATTAGCTAAACAGGCAAAAGAGCGAAAAGAAGAATTTGAAAGCGGGATAGAAGAAGAAATGAAGAAAAAATATTATGTGAAATAATATGCCCAGTAGTGAAAACTCGACAGCTTTTTTGAATTAAATTCCAAGATTTTCACTACTGGATTTAAATAAAACATCAATTTAAGTCATAAATGAAACTAAAGGTCATCAAAAAAGAATTTAATTAAGTCGAGTTTCTACTACTGGGTATGCTGGGATTTTTTGACTCCGGACTTGGGGGATTAACAGTACTAAGAGAGGCGATTAAAATTCTACCTCAGTATTCTTATATTTATTTGGCTGACAACGCCCGGACGCCTTATGGCAACCGCAATCAGGAAACAATCTATCAGTTTACTCTTGAGGGAGTCAAAAAATTATTTGAAAAAGGAGCTGAATTAATAATCTTGGCCTGCAATACTTCTTCAAGTTCGGCTCTAAGAAAAATCCAACAGGAATTTTTGCCCCGTAATTTTCCCAGCAAGAGGGTATTGGGTATTATTATTCCGACGGCCGAAGAAATTGACAAACTCAGCCACTCAAAAGAAATAGGGATCATGGCCACCGAGGCAACGGTTAATTCTCTGGCTTACCCGAAAGAAATCAATAAAATTTATCCGGATATAAAAGTTTATCAGCAGGCCTGTCCGCTTTTGGTTCCGATTATTGAAGCGGGCGAAATTGGCTGGCCAGGACTGGATTTGGCGATTGAAAAATATTTAAACGAACTCTTCCAAAAAAGCGATAAAATTGATACTATTATTTTGGGCTGTACCCATTACGCCATTGTTGAAGAAAAAATCAAAAAACATCTGCCGGAAGGCGTCAAAATTGTTTCTCAGGGCTCGATTATTGCCGAGAAATTGAAGAATTATTTAATCCGCCACCCAGAAATAGACAGTAGAATTTCAAAAACCGGTAAGAGAATTTTTCTGACAACAGAAGATTCTGACAGGATTAAGTTTTTAGCAGAGCTTTTCTACGACGTAGCCATTAAAATAGAAACAATAAAGATTTAACAATTTAACGGGCCGTAGTATACCGGTAGTACGTGCGCTTCGGGTGCGTAAAGACCGGGTTCGATTCCCGGCGGCCCGAAAAGTTATATATCGAGTTTTTATTATTAGGCATGTGCGGCATTATTGGTTATTTAGGTAAAAAACAGTCCGCTCCCTTGCTTTTGGAGGGCTTACGGCGATTGGAATACCGAGGATATGATTCGGCCGGCATAAGCGTAGTTGATGACAAAAATAAAATTACTACTCTGAAAGCGGTAGGTAAAATTGATGTTTTAGTAAATTTATTGGAAAAGAAGGAGCCAAAAGGTTGTTGGGGCATCGGTCACTGTTTACACCCCAAAACAGTTGTTCAATTAAATGATGGCAGGACGCTTTATATTAAAGACGTAAAAGATGGCGAGAAAGTTGTTAATCTCAATAGTAGAAATTTTACATTCGATGCCGGCCTAGTTTCTACTTTTCGACATCTGGCCCCGCCTTATATTTATAGAGTTCGGACGCCTCTAAGTGATTTTGTGGCAACCGAAAATCACAAAACTTTAGTGTATGAAAAAGGCGCAATAAAAGAAAAAGAAATTAACAAACTTACTAAAGGCGATTTGTTGCCGTTACCAAGAAAAATAAATATTGTAAATTCTACTCCGATTTCTTTCGTTTCAGTTCCTTATAAAAGATATTACGCTTTTAACGAAGCAGGTTATGATTTTTTGAAACAAAAAATTCAGTCATACCCGACCGCCTTAATTGCGGCCCGTACCGGCGTATCAAGCGCTTATCTTGGTCATATTGTTCAAAATGACAGAAATTTCAGAGAAGATCAGCTACAACAACTATACGGTTTTTTTGGTGAAAAATTCAGTAGTTTATCAAAGAAACATTTAAAACCTACAAATACCATTCACGGTAAATTTATTCGCTTGCCGAAATTAAGCTCTTCCTCACTCATGCAGATACTAGGATATTTTATTGGCGATGGTTATGCCGGTGAGCGGTCATTACGTTTCAAAGATTGTGAAGATGAAACTCTTACGGTTTATAAAAAACTTATTAAGGATCAGTTTAATCTTGATGGACGAATTGCTTTAATGAATGATACCGCAGCAAAACTTTTAGAAATTAATAGCACGTATCTGTCTCAATGGCTCAGAGAGAACGTTGTTAAAGATAAATATAAATTTATTTCCCAAATCGGCAGATTGCCGGATGACCAGCTTGCAGCTTTTATAAAAGGATTATTCGATGCCGAAGGTTTTGTCGCATTAACTGCGCGACAATTGGTCATAGCCATGACAGATGAATTCATCATTAGATCTTTGCAATTATGGCTATTACGATTCGGCGTTCTTTCATCAATTCGCATAGAAAAACCAGACCTAAAAAATAACAGAATTAACAAAACTTATAGATTATCAATAAGCAACCGCGAATCTATGCTTCAATTCCAACACAGTATCTGTTTCGGCGGCAAAAATAAATCGGACAAATTAGCGGTGTTGATTAAAGGCATTGGTTCAAAACGATTTAGTTTTAGGTTTATAGACGCCTCTCAAAACATAATTCTTTCACGAGTAAAATCAATAGAAAAAATATTATCCGACACAGATTTTGTTTATGATTTAGATATCAAGGGTAACCATAATTTCTTAGCCAACAGCATTTTTACCCACAACTCGCGATGGGCAACTCATGGCAGGGTTTCCAAAGAAAACGCTCATCCTCACTGGGATTGCCGCAAAAATATTTTTCTCGTCCACAACGGCATTATTGAAAACTACCGAGAGTTAAAAGAAAAATTAATTAAAGAGGGACATAAATTTTTATCCGAAACCGATACTGAAGTTTTAGCCCATTTAATTGAGAAATTTTTTAGGGGCAATTTAGAAGAAGCAGTCATTAAAGCTCTCAAACTCGTCAAAGGCACTTATGGCTTGGCGATTATCAGCAAAAACGACCCGGAAAAAATCGTC
>Ga0210038_1001078_pt1 | contig 14558 bp, 10 predicted proteins | sample CryGeyCG2114_020_FD_183970 | JGI IMG/M metagenome (GOLD analysis project Ga0210038, IMG submission 183970) | Groundwater microbial communities from aquifer - Crystal Geyser CG15_big_fil_post_rev_8/21/14_0.20 (SPAdes) (version 2) | ecosystem: Environmental > Aquatic > Deep subsurface >... | reverse complement strand
GCTTTTCTGCGGTTGCACGATGATGGGCGCCTGGCCCGTCCCGCTTCCGCTGCCGACCACTTTCGGGGGCAAGGAAAGCTATATCGACCAGCTTTCGGTGCAGCTTCAGAGTTCGGATCCGGAGATCCTGATCTATCCCGGCGAGATAGCCGAGATGGCCAAGGCGGCCGCCGACCGGCAGGGTTGCGGCGGCGAAAGCTGGACCGAATTCGCCGAACGCCCCGCACCGGACTGCGCGCTTCCCGAAGCCCGACCGGACGACATCTGCTACCTCCAGTATTCGAGCGGTTCGACGCGCTTTCCCACCGGTGTCGCGGTGACCCATGAAGCGCTGCTGCACAATTTGCGCGGCCATGCCGAATCGATGGAAATCGGCACCAACGACCGCGTGGTCAGCTGGCTCCCGTGGTATCACGACATGGGGTTGGTCGGATGCTTCCTGTCGCTCGTGGCGAACCAGGTTTCGGTCGATTATCTGAAGACCGAACATTTCGCGCGCCGTCCGCTTGCCTGGCTCGACCTGATCAGCCGCAACAAGGGCACAACGCTCAGCTATTCGCCGACCTTCGGCTACGACATCTGTGCGCGCCGCATCTCCAGCCAGAGCCATGTCGCCGACCGCTTCGATCTGTCGCGCTGGCGCGTCGCGGGCAATGGCGCCGACATGATCCGCCCCGACGTGATGCAGAACTTCGTCAACGCCTTTGCCGACGCCGGTTTCCAGGCGAGCAGCTTCAATCCCAGCTACGGCCTCGCCGAGGCGACGCTGGCGGTGACCGTCATGCCTCCGGGCGAAGGCATCCGCGTCGAGCTGGTCGAGGAAGAGCGGCTCTCGGGCCGCCCGCGCGACTTGTCGAAGCCGGCGCGTTATCGCGCGATCGTCAATTGCGGCAAGCCTATCCCGGGGATGGAAGTGGAAATCCGCGACGAGAAGGGCGCGGCTCGCGGAGATCACCAGATCGGCAAGGTCTGGTGCCGCGGCAAAAGCGTCATGCATTCCTACTTCCGCAACGAGGAAGCGACGGACGACTGCCTAGTCGACGGGTGGCTCGACACGGGCGACATGGGCTACATGGCCGACGGCTATCTGTTCATCGTCGGACGCGCGAAGGACATGATCATCATCAACGGCAAGAACCTGTGGCCGCAGGACATCGAATGGGCGGTCGAGCAATTGCCCGGCTTCAATCACGGCGATATCGCAGCCTTTTCGATCGATACCGACAACGGCGAGGAAGCGCCCGCCGTGCTGGTGCATTGCCGGGTCTCCGATCCCGAGGAACGGATCCGGCTGCGTGACCAGATCGCCGACAAGGTTCGCGGCGTGACGGGCATGAGCTGCGTCGTCGAACTGGTTCCGCCGCGCACGCTGCCACGCACGAGTTCGGGCAAGCTGAGCCGTGCCAAGGCGAAGAAGCTGTACCTCGCAGGGGAGATCCAGCCGCTGGAGCTAGCGGCCTGAACAGGTAAGAAGCACCGGTAAAAGCAAACCCGTCGGGCACCTAGGGTTTCACCGCACGAATCGGCGCAGTTCGTCGATTGGTGCGGAACCGGTAGTGCCCATGTGAATATCACGAATGTTCGTGCGGGTCGCTACGCCGGTTATTACGCAGATAGAGAATGTCGCACCTACTCCCTGGCAAACGTGTACTGATTGTCGAAGACAATCCGATAATCGCATACGATATCAGTGATTTGGTAGAAGATACCGGAGCCGAGCCCGTCGGCCCCGCACTCGATCTCGCGACCGGCCTGCGCCTGGCCACCGAAAACCAGCTCGATGCTGCCTTGCTCGATATCGATCTCGGCGGCGAATTTGTCTGGCCGATTGCCGAGGCCCTCGACCGCCACGAAGTGCCCTATGCTTTCGTCAGCGCCCAATGCAGCGCGGATGTGATGCCCGAAGGCTTTCGTGCGCGACCCTGCATCTACAAGCCGGCCAAGCCGAGCGAAATTGTCGATGCCCTGGTCGGCTTTGCAGGACCATCGAAAGACGTGGCTTAGGTCCGAGAGAGCGTGCGCTACGCGCTAGTACGGCGCAAGCCGCTGTGTCAGCCCGACAGCGATCGCTATTTCCGACGGCACCGGGCCGGCCTTGGCGACAAAGTCTCAAGCCCTTATCCCACCTGCAAAAGTCCATGCTGCCGCAGCCCGGCAAGGAGCCAGAATTGGCTTGCCCCGGGGCGGTTCGAGGCGGCATGATCACAACCAAGAACGACACCGTGCTTGAAGATCGTGTATTGCGACCCTAATACAGGATCATAGCCGCCTGGAGAGACAGCCGCCCATGAGCGAGACCAAAACGCAGACTGCCACCGAGACCGCCTTCGATCTCACCCCGCCCGATCCGGTGCCCGAGGTGAAGCCCGAAAAGGCAGCGGGCCTGGTGCCGGTGTCGGAAGAGGTGAAGAGCAAGCTCGAAAGCAAGGTCGACGGTTTCGTAGCCGATCTCCTTGCGGAGGATGCGAACTCGCCCGAATTCGGCAAAAAGGTCGACCAGCTGACCAATATGGGGCGCAAGGAAATCATGGCGGCGGCCGGCATGTCCAACCGCTTCCTCGACCGCCCGGTGCGCGCGATGGACAAGGACGAGGGTGTCGGCGCCAACCTTGCCGAGCTGCGCCGCGTGGTCGAGGACCTCGACCCAGGCAAGCGCGGCAAGCTGTCGGGCACGCGCAAGATCCTCGGCATCATCCCCTTCGGCAACAAGCTGACCAATTATTTCCGCAGCTACCAGAGCGCGCAGACGCATATCCAGTCGATCCTCAACAACCTTGCCAGCGGCAAGGACGAGCTGATCATGGACAATGCCGCGATCGATGTGGAGCGGCAGAAGCTGTGGGAGGCGATGGGCAATCTGGAACAGATGATCCACATCTCCAACACGCTCGACGCGAAGCTGGAGGAGAAAGCGCAGGAACTCGACGCGACCGACCCGGCCAAGGCCAAGGCGGTGCGCGAAACCGCCCTTTTCTATGTCCGCCAGCGCACGCAGGACCTGCTCACGCAGATGGCGGTCAGCGTGCAGGGGTACCTCGCCCTCGACCTGGTCAAGAAGAACAATGTCGAACTGGTGAAGGGCGTCGACCGCGCCAGCACCACCACGGTAGGCGCATTGCGCACCGCGGTGACCGTGGCCGAGGCGATGACCAACCAGCGCCTTGTCCTCGGCCAGATCACCGCGCTCAACGACACGACAGCCGGGATCATCGATTCCACCAGCACGCTGCTGCGCGACCAGACCGGCAAGATCCACGAGCAGGCCGCAGCCTCGACTATTCCGCTCGAGACGCTGCAGCGCGCCTTTCAGAACATTTACGACACGATGGACGAGGTAGACAATTTCAAGCTCCGCGCGCTCGACAGCATGAAGCAGACGGTCAACCTGCTGACCGACGAGGTCGAAAAGTCGAAAGGCTATATCGCCCGTGCCGAAGGCCAGGCGCAGGCGCAGAAGCAGGTCGCCGAATCGAATCTGCTGAGCATCGAGGGCTGAGGAGCCAGTCCACGTGAGCGACCTGACCCGCGACAGCGACCGAATCCTCGCCGAAAGCAAGGCGCTGGTGCGCGACAACCGCGAAGGCGGCCGACATCGCCGTGCGCCCTCCATCGGCGCGGGATCGGCCAGGGCGAAGCGCGAGCACCTCAAGGCCAAAATCCGCAACGTGGCCGTGGCGCTGTTCGCAATCTGGGTCGGCATGGGGGTGCTGGGGCTCGTTCTCGACGGGATCGGCTTCGTCGGCGTGATGGCGCTTGCGGTCGCCAGCATCGTCGCGATCGGCGTCCTTGGCAAATACCCGCGGATCAAGACGCCGAGGCGTGCCGACATCAACAAGGGCAATGTCCAGCAGATGGTCAGCCGGACCGAACTCTGGCTCGAGGCGCAGCGCCCCGCCCTGCCTGCACCCGCTGCGCGGATCGTCGAGGACATGGGGGTCCAGCTCGATGCTCTCGGCCTCCAGCTCGAGGGCCTTGACCAAGAGCATCCCAAAGCGCGCGAAGTGCGCAGCCTGGTGGGTGAACAGCTGCCCGAGATGATCGACAGCTACCGCCGCATCCCCGAGCATCTGCGCAGGGAAGAGCGCGCTGGCTCGACCCCCGACCAACAACTGACCGACAGCCTTGACAAGATCAGCAGCGAAATCGATTCGATCACCCGCCAGCTTGCCGAGGGTTCGCTCGACGACCTCGCGATCAAGCACCGCTATCTCGATTACAAGTTCGGGAGTGGCGCCGAAACCAGCCCGCAACTGGAGCACAAGGAGTGATGCGCGTTCCCATTCCTCACGATCTCGCCAAGGAAGAGGTTCGCCGCCGCCTGCGCGAACACAGCCATGAAATCGGACAGTTCGTGCCCGGTGGGCTGGCCGACGTGACCACCCACTGGCCCAACGAAGACCGCATGGACCTGTCGGTCCGGGCGATGGGGCAGGGCGTCGACGGCTGCGTCCTCGTCGAGGAAGGGCAGGTCGTGTTCGAAGTCAATTTACCCCCTGCCTTGTCCTTCTTCGAGCCGATGGTCGCCAATGCGATCCGCCAGCAGGGCCAGAAGCTGATCGCCCCGAAATAGACTGGCGCCTTGCCGCCCGCGGCAGAATTTCCTGTTTCCGGAACGAATTTCGGCCTAGGACGCTGCAAGGGGAAGTACGTAGTCGGTCGAGCCGACCGGGGTACGTTTCGGCCTCCCGAGGCAGGACGGTAGGGAAAGTGAGGCCGAACGAATGCGGGCAACAGATGGGGTGGGTCGCACCATCCGCAATTATCTCAAGGATGAAACTTCCGTCGAGCATGCCCGGCTCGACGAGCGGCTCGGCGCGCTTATAACCGACGACACCAAAGATTACGCCGCATTCCTCGCCATCCAGTATTGTGCTCGTCGCGGCATCGAGTGCTGGCTGGACCGGCATGGCCCACCGGAACCCCCTCCACCGCAGACCGGCCTGATTGCGCGTGACCTGGCCGACCTCGGTCACCAGCCTCCCCTCGCCACCCCCGATTTCGCTATGTCCGACAGTGCGCAGGCACTGGGCGTGTGCTGGGTGCTGGCGGGTTCGGCGCTCGGCAACCGGACGATCCTGTCGCGGATGGCGAGGCTAGGCGCACGGCGCCCGGTGGCCTTCCTTTCGGATCCGGAGATGGGGGAATATTGGCGCGGCCTGCTTCCGGCGTTGCAGCGCCCCGCGACGGAAAGCGGGACCAGCGCCGTGCTCGACGGCGCGCTTGCCACCTTCGCCCATTTCAACGCGGTGGCTGCGGACCGCCCGCTCCTCGAGATGGCATGATGCAACCGCAGGACGTCAATCTCACCAACTGCGATCGCGAACCCATTCACCAGCTCGGTCGGATCCAGGGCTTCGGTGCGCTGATCGCGGTCAATTCCGACTGGTTCGTGGCGCATCGCTCGACCAATCTCGAGGTCATTCTGGGTGACGGACGCACCATCGCGATAGGCGACCGGCTCGAACGGCTGATCGCGCCCGCCGCCATTGCCGAACTGCGCAGCTCCGCCGCGGCGCTCGTACTCGAAGACCAGGTCGAACGTCTGTTCGGCCTGCAGTTGTTCGGTGGCGGGGAACTGTTCGACTGCGCCCTGCACAGCTCGGGCGCCAACACCATCATCGAGATCGAGCGCCATGTTTCGGGCGACCTGAACCGCCAGCTCGGCATGCTCCAGCCGCTGATGACGCGGCTCGACAAGCAAACCGATGTGCAGGGTCTGGTCGATGAGGCTGCCAGGCAGCTGCGCCACGCGCTCCAGATCGACCGGGTGATGGTCTATCGCTTCCGCGAAGACCTGTCGGGCGAAGTCATCGCCGAGGCCGCCCGCGCGGACCTCGAGAAATTCCTTGGCCTGCGCTATCCGCGATCCGACATTCCCGATCAGGCGCGCGCGCTGTACCTGCGCAATCGCTTCCGGATCATCGCCGATGTCGACGCGGAACCGATCCCGGTCGAACCGGCTGCCTCGCTCTCGGGCGAGCCGCTCGACCTCAGCATGAGTTCGTTGCGGGCAGTATCTCCGGTCCACATCGAATACCTCAAGAACATGGGTGTGGGCGCCTCGCTGTCGATCTCGATCATCGTCGGGGGCAAGCTTTGGGGACTGTTCGCCTGTCACCATTACGGGCCCAAGCTGCTGCCCTATTCGAGCCGCACCTCAGCCGAGCTCTTCTCCGAATTCTTCTCGCTCATGCTCGATCGCACCATGGCCCGCGAAGGGGCAGAACTGCGCGAGCGAGCGCGCGCGATCCACACGAGGCTGATGCGCGACGTCGCCTCGGGCGCCTCGCTCTCCACGAGCCTGCCCACGATCGAACCGGTGATCCAGCAGATCATCCCGCACGACGGCGTTTCGATATTCGTCGAGGGCGTCTACGACGCGCGCGGTTCGGCGCCGAGCGAGGATGAATTTCGCGCCATGGTTCCCAGCCTCAACGGGGGGGCGACGAGCCGGATATTGGCCAGCGACTCGATCGTCGAGCGGCTGCCTGGTGCCGAAGCCTTTGCCGACCGTGCCGCCGGCGCGCTGATCATTCCCGTGTCCCGGACACCCCGCGATTACCTGGTGCTGTGGCGCAAGCCATTGGTTCAGACCGTAACCTGGGCCGGAAACCCCGATAAGCCGGTTGAGACCGGACCGCTTGGCGACCGCCTGACCCCGCGCAAGAGTTTCGAAGCGTGGCAGGAAACCGTCGAAGGACGAGCAGAAGGCTGGTCCAGCGCGGAAATCGAAATTGCCGAAAGCCTGCGGGTCACGCTGCTCGAGATAATCCTGCGCCTGACCGACGAGGCAATGAGCGAACGAACCAATGCGCAACGTCAGCAGGAACTGCTGATTGCCGAGCTCAATCACCGCGTGCGCAACATCCTCAATCTCATCCGAGGACTGATCAGCCAGTCGAAGAGCGACGCGGTCGATATAGAAAGCTTCGTCGAGATTGTCGGCGGACGCATCACCTCGCTTGCTTCGGCGCATGATAACATCACCAAGGGCAACTGGTCGCATGCCCCCTTTGCCGATTTGTTGGAAACCGAGGCCAATGCCTATCTCGCGGGCAAGAAGGAACGGCTCGACCTGTCGGGTCCCGAAGCGATGATCGCGCCCGAAGCCTATACCGTGCTCGCCCTCGTGATCCACGAGATGATCACCAACTCGGCGAAATACGGATCGCTCAGCGATCAGGCAGGTAGACTGGCGGTCGAGGTCAGCCGCGATGCCGAAGGCCAGTTCTGCCTCGATTGGCACGAGACCGGTGGCCCGCCGGTCAAGCCGCCGAAGCGCCGTGGATTCGGCAGCACGATCATCGCACGCTCGATCCCCCACGATCTGGGCGGTTCCGCAGAGATCGACTATCGTCTGGAGGGCGTCGTCGCCCGCTTCTGTATTCCCGGCCGTTACGTCGAATGGCGGTCGCGCGAAAGCGAATCCACCGCGACTCCCGAAACCCGAAAGAAAGCCCGTTTGGAAAGCCCGCCCGCAAGCGTCCTGCTGGTCGAGGACAGCATGATCATCGCGCTCGATGCGGAAGACTGCCTCAAGGAACTCGGGGTGGAGACGGTGCGCACCGAAAGCACGGTCGCGGCAGCGCTCGATGCGCTGGCGAAAAAGCGTCCCGCGCTCGCGATTCTCGACTACAATCTCGGCAAGGAGAACAGCGAGCCGGTGGCCGAGAAGCTCCGCGAAATGGGCGTACCCTTCTGGCTCGCAACCGGGTATGGCGAGATGGCCGACCGGATCGCGAAACTCGGCGCGATAGGCCTGCTGACCAAGCCCTATGGCAAGGTCGAACTGGAGCAGGTGCTCGCCAGCTACACCCCGGACTAGGCCGGGACCAGCAAGACGCGATCAATTGAAGAAGCGCTGCTGGTAATAGAAAGTTGCGGCGACCGGGTTGCCGCGGGCATCGCGCGCCGGCTCGAAGCGGATTTGCTCGTAAGCGAGCTGGCATACAACCGCGTCGGTCTCCGGAAAGGGGCTTGGGCGATAGATGCTGCACCCTGTGACCCGGCCCGCGGCTGAGACCGAGAGCCTGACAATGACCGACTTTCCGATCCGAGCCTGCCGCCCTCCCGGCGGCACGGGAAATGCGCTCGCATCGGTGATCGCGCGCACCAGAACGGGCTTGCTTGCTGCACCGCCGCCCTGGCCGCCTCCGCCCTCGCCGCTGCCGGTACCTTCTCCCTGCCCAGCACGACCCGTACCCTGACCCTGCTCGGTGGCCCCGGCACTGTCCGCAGTACCGGTCGACGAGGCGCGTGGTGCGGGAGGGTCCTTGCGTATCGGGCGTTTGGGCTCGGGCGCGGTCACCGCGTCGGGCACCGCCTCGCGGCCGGGATCGCCCTGCGCGCCCTCGGGTTCGGGGGCGGTGGGCTCGGGTTCCTCATCGGGGACGGAAACGGTGACGGTGAAGGCCGACACCACGCTGCGTTCGACACTGGCCACTGCACCGGGCGCAAGTGCCCGGACAAGAGCGTAGAACAGCGCGATGTGGATCAGGGCGATCAGCACGACGACCCAAAGGTTGGGCTGCTGTTTCGTCTGGCTGTAGCGGGCGGCCTTCTGGTCCATTCCGGCTCAACGGGAATCGGCACCCTCCTGTTCCGCTTGGCAGGCCGTCGAGCATGAAAAAGGGCGGTCCTCCGCGAGGAGGACCGCCCCTGTAGTCTGGGCGCGGGGCTCGCGGCCCCGCACCTTTATGATCAATAGCCGACGATGACCGACAGGCTGGCTGCGCGCGGCGAACCAATCTGGGCGAAGCCGAAGCCATCCAGCGAGCCGCCGAAGAAGCCGACGTAGTATTCGTCGAACAGGTTCGTCACGTTCAGCTGCAGGGCAACGTCACCGCCGGTCGGGAATTCACCCAGCGTCCAGCGGACGTCGAGGTCGACCAGCGTGTACGAAGGGATCTTCGCATCGAAGGTGAACGGCGTGCCGTCGAACAGTTCGCCATCGACATCGGTGTTGGTGTCGTTGTTGAAGCGCGGACCGGTGTGCTTGACCTGTGCGCCGAACTCGAAGGCACCGACGGCCACCTGGCCGCGAGCACCGAACGAGTACTGCGGAGCACCCGATTCGCTCTTGCCGCCGGTCAGCAGGAAACCCTGCTCGCCTGCGGTGGTGCAGGAGTAACGACGGTCGCCGACCTGGAAGCTGCGGCAGGCACCGATGGCGGTGTCGTCAGCGATTTCCGAGTCGTTGTACGAGCCGAACACGTAGAGCAGCGAGTTGCGGGTCGGACGCCAGGCGATCGAGCCGTCGATGCCCCACTTGTCCACGTCGCCGAGGTTGCGGTAGACGACCGCACCTTCGCCGTTGTTCGCTTCCGGATCGAAAGCCGAAGCAAGACGGTTCTTGTACATCGTGTAATACGCGCCGAGCTGCGCTTCGATCTGACCCGACTGGTAGCGCAGGCCGAGGTCGAAGCTGTCGGTGGTTTCCGGGTTCGGGTTCGCACCGGCATCGCCTTCGTCGAAGAACAGCGATGCGTAGAGCGGGTCCGTGCCGGGGACCGACAGGCCCTTGGCGTAGTTGGCGAAGAGCGAAACTTCCGGCGTGATTTCATAGATGAAACCGACGTTCGGGAGCAGCTTGTCGTACTTCAGCGTGCGCGAACGCGGCGGGGCTGCGTTCGGATTGGCTGCTTCGTAACCGGCGAGGTCGAAGCCCGGGTTGGGGCAGTCGACGAAACCGTTGGCCGAAGTGGTGTAGCAGAACTGGTTCAGTTCGCGGGTGAAGAACGGAGCGCGCAGGGCGAGCTTCGCGGTGAAGTCGCCGAAGCGACCACGGTATTCACCAGAAAGCTGGTGCAGAATTGCATACGACAGACGGTTGCGCTTGTTCACCTCCACGCCGTTCACGTCGAGCAGCGGGTTGTCGATCGCGAACACGTCGCTGATCTCACCGTTGCCCAGCATGTTGGTGATCTGGCCGGTCTGACGGTGACGTGCACGGTCCCAGGTGTAGGCGAAACGCACGCGGTGATCGTCGTTGATCGAGTAGATCAGGTTGGCCACGACGCCGAAGCGGTCGGTCGTGGTCTGGCTCGGATCGTTACCCGCAACTTCGTCGTCTAGATCGCCGTCGTTGTTGAGGTCGCGGCCGAAGTAGTAGCCACCGCGGAAAGCACCGGTGTAGTTGGTGCCGCCGGCGTTGAAGAAGCCTTCACGCAGATCGTCCGGGCCGCCGCCGTTTGCTTTGACGTACTGGTAGCTCGGGTCGAAGGTGAAGATCAGGTCGTCGGTGATCGTGAAGCGCGATGCACCACGGATGTTGCCGGTGTCCGACGGATTGTAGCGGCGATAGAAGGCCGAGCCGCAACCCGTGCGATCGTTGTAGTCGACGCTTTCGCCCGGGCTGCCCCTGCCGCCGATGACGACTCGCGGATCGACCTGGCAAGGATATTCCTCGCTCGCGGCGTAGACCGAGAAACGGTCGCTCTTGCTGTCGAAGCCCGGGGTGTTCTCGTAATAGGACAGGAGAGTTTCGAGGCCTTCCGAACCGGCGAAGTTGTTGCGGTTCTGGTTGAAGTGACCCGAGACCGAGATGAAGTCGCCATTGTCGCCGAGGTCCTGCCAGATCCGGCCGTTGACCTGCGTCTTGTTAATGCGACCGTACGGATTGTAGGGCACACCGTAGGTCGTGTAGCTGACCGAGGCGAACGCCTTGGTTCCGATGCCGGTGAAATCGCCGGTGTCGATCATGCCGAAGCCACGCACATAGATGGTATTCTCGGCGCCCGACGCGAGGACGTCACCGAAGGTCATGGTGCCGACGAAGCCGAAATCGTCGCCCGGCTCACGCGTGCGGATGTTGATCGTGCCGCCGGTTGCCGAAGCGGTCGGGCTGTCGACGTCGGTGGTGCCGAGGTTGACGTTGACGCTTTCGAGGACTTCCGGATCGACCTGCTGGTTGGTGTAGAGGGCGTAGTTGCCCGAATCGTTCAGCGGCAGGCCGTCGAGGGTCTGCGAGACGCGGTCCGCACCGAAGCCGCGGATGGTGAAACCACCGCCCGACGAACCCCAGGGGTCGTTGTTCTGAAAGCTGACGCCAGGCACCAAGTTGATGATGTCATTGACCGTCTGGCCGGGGCGCTGGCGACGGATGATTTCCTCGCCGAGGACCTGCTGGGCCTTGGTGGTGTCCGGGTTTTCGACACCGCCGACACCGGTTTCGCGGGCGCCGGAAACGATGATGACGTTGTCGTCGAAGTCGACCGAACCGGTCGACTGCGCGGCGGCCGGAGCGGCGACCATGGCGCTGGCGGTGCTGACCACCGAGGCGGCCAGGAGATATTTAAACTTCATCGAGATGATCCCTTCGGTCTCTTGATGCGGGATTGCTGGGCGAGAGGTGATCCCCCCCTAGGCGGGACACGTTGCTGCCAAGCTATGGAAATGTGACAGAGTCAAGACAGGCGTGGCACTTACGCCGCGCCACGCCTGCAGATGATTATTTTTCGCTGTAATTTCCGCGCGTTAGAACAGTTGCATTTTAGCAACTCAGTAAAATTTTCGCCTAGCGCGCGATTTTGCCGCGCCGCACATGGTGCAGCGCGGCAAATCAGGCGAGATTGATCTCGCGCAGACGCTGCATGAGGAAATCATGGCTGCTGATCGCCACCGGATGATCGTCCGGACGATCGGGATCGATGCAGGACGGAAGCGTCTCGATCACGTAGTCCGGCCGGAAGTGGAGGAAGAATGGCATCGAATAGCGCGCGCGATAGGCTGCCTCGCCGCGCGGGTTGACCACGCGATGCGTGGTGGAGCGCAGTTTGCCGTTCGTCAGGCGGTCGAGCATGTCGCCGATATTGACCACCAGCGCGCCCTCGGGCGGCGCCACGGCCTTCCACTCGCCCTGCGCGGTCAGCAGTTCGAGGCCTGCCTCCTCCGCACCGAGCAAAAGGGTGATGGTATTGATATCGCCATGCGCGGCGGCACGGATGGCGCCTTCGGCTTCCTCGCCCTCGATCGGGGGATAGCGCAGCAGACGCATGACCGAATTGCCGTCTTCGACAGTCGGCGCAAAGAAATCGCGGTCGAGGCCAAGGTGCAATGCGATTCCTTCGAGCACGCGGCCACCGGCGGTTTCGAACGCCGCATAGAGTTCGGAGAAGGTTTCGCGGAATCCCGCCACTTCGTCCGGCCAGATATTGTCGGCCATGTATTGGGCGAGCGGGTGGCCTTCGGGCAGTTCGCGCCCGACATGCCAGAATTCCTTGAGGTCGTGGACCGTGGCATCCTTGGCCTTTTCGGTCCCGAAGGGGGTGTAGCCGCGGGCGCCGCCGCCGCCGGGAATATGATAGGCTTGCTTCACCTCGTCGGGGAGCGCGAAGAACTCCTTGGCCAGCGCTTCGGCGCGGTCGATCAGTTCCTGGGGAATGCCGTGATCGCGGATGACGGCAAAGCCGTATTCCTCAAAGCTGCGGCCCAGTTCGTCGGCGATGCTGTCGAGCGGTTGTGCCAGCGACACAACCGCGATTTCGGTATTCGAATCGGTCATAGTGGGTGCGCCCTTTAGTACGGGAGGAAGAGTCCCGCCAGCGCCGCGCTCATCAGATTGGCGAGGCTACCGGCAGCGAGCGCACGGATACCCAGCTTTGCGATCACGGGTCTTTGATTTGGCGCAAGTCCGCCGGTGACCGCCATCTGGATGGCGATCGAGCTGAAGTTGGCGAAACCACACAGCGCGAAAGTGATGATCGCACGGCTACGATCGGACAGTACGGACGGGTCCATTGCGCCGAGATCGATGAAGGCGACGAATTCGTTGAGGACGATCTTGGTGCCGAACAGGCCGCCCGCGGTGCCGGCCTGGTCCCACGGGATGCCGATCAGGAACATGACCGGCGCGAAAACGAAGCCGAGCAGCTGCTGGAAACTGATGTCGGGATAGCCGAACCAGCCGCCGATGCCGCCGAGGATGCCGTTGGCGAGCGCCACAAGCGCGACGAAGACCATGACCATCGCGCCGACTGCGACCGCGAGCTTGACCCCCGTCTGCGTTCCCTGCGCAGCCGCCTCGATCACATTGGCGGGACGGTGCCCTTCCTCGAAGGTCTCGGCGACCTCGACTTCGTGCGGCTTGCCGCTCTCGGTCAGCGCCGCAGGCCCTTCGGAGCTGATGCGCGCATCTGGCAGCTTGATTTCGCCCTCAGGATCGACCCCGGCCAGCACCGCCGCATCGCGCGCCAGCACGCTGTCATCGTCGGGCATGATGATCTTCGCCATCAGGATGCCGCCGGGTGCCGACATGAAGGCCGCCGCAAGCAGGAAGGGAACCGCCTCGGCGCCGATGAAGCTGGCATAGGCCGCGAGTATGGTCCCCGCCACGCCTGCCATTCCGACGCTCATCAGCGTGAACAGCCGGCTCGGCGTCAGCGCGGCAAGATAGGGACGCACGACCAGCGGGCTTTCGGACTGGCCCACGAAGATATTGGCCGCGCTGCCCAAGGCCTCGACCTTGCTGATCCCGGTGATCCAGCCGATCGCGCCGCCGACCCAGCGCACCAGCCGCTGCATGATGCCCCAGTGATAGAGGATCGAGACGATCGCTGCGAAGAAGACGATGACCGGGAGGGCGGCAATGACGAAGGTGTTGGTGAAGGGATTGGCATCCATCGGCCCGAAAACCGACTCGATGCCGACCTTCGAATAGGACAGGAGCGCAATCACCCCGTTCGAAAGCGCCTGGATCAGTTGCACGCCCCACGGCGTCCGCAGCACCAACAGCGCCATCAGCGCCTGCAGCGCGAAGGCCGCACCCACCACCCGCAATTTGATTCGCCGCTTGCCCGTCGAGAGGAGAAAGGCGATCAGCAGGATCGCCAGCACGCCGGCGAGATTGATCAGGATGGGCGACATCGACGTCCCTTCGGGCAATACAAGTTGCGGATGAAATCAGCCGCTGTCTTGCTTGCGCTGCCCCATTAGTCAATTTTCCCCGCTCACCGACGGCCTCGCCGTCCCCCGTTAGTACGAGGCCGATCCATGAATGAACCCGCCCACGAGACCCGGCTCGCCACTGCCGCCATGCCGCTCGGGCTGTTCGTCTATACCCTGCTCTATGGCGGGATGACCGTGCTGGCGGGCGTGCTTGCCTACAAGCAGGTCCAGCTCTGGCCCACCGAGCTGGCGGTGGAATCCGGCATCTTCGCCTTCCTGCTGCTGGTCGTGATTTCGAGCACTATCGCCCAGATCTACGGCGAAAAACTCGCGAACCGGATCGTGTGGTGGGGATTCATCCCGCTGCTGATCGCCTCGCTGCTGATGCAGCTGGTGCTGAACCTTCCCGCGTCGGTGGAGATGGTCGAATTCCGCGGCGAGGACCTTGCCGCTTTCGAACGCGTGCATGCGACACTCTGGCGCGTGTGGATGGCGGGACCTGCCGCCTACATCGTCTCGTTGCTATTGAACGTGTGGATTTTCTCGCGCCTGCGCGGATCGGGTGAAGGCGCTTCGACCCTATCGCTCATGGTCCGCGGCGCGATTGCCTCGGCGCTGAGCCAGGCGATCGATTCGGTGATCTTCATCACGCTCGCCTTCTACGGCCAGTTCGA
>Ga0210038_1001070_pt1 | contig 14614 bp, 18 predicted proteins | sample CryGeyCG2114_020_FD_183970 | JGI IMG/M metagenome (GOLD analysis project Ga0210038, IMG submission 183970) | Groundwater microbial communities from aquifer - Crystal Geyser CG15_big_fil_post_rev_8/21/14_0.20 (SPAdes) (version 2) | ecosystem: Environmental > Aquatic > Deep subsurface >... | reverse complement strand
AAAGGTTCGATCTACGGGACCCTCAGGCGGAGCCCTTCGCGATGACCGACCGGGCGTTCTTGGTTCAGCTGGAGGGATACGGTTTGACTACGGCTGAGATTTGTTACGCCATGCCGGATTATCCAGCGCTTCTCCAGATTTTCGCCTGGCAGGAGTACGACGCGGCACCTGATTTCCCCGTACTCTTCGATTTTCTTGATCATTGGCGGCGCGAAATCGACGCCGAGATCAAGGCAGTCCGCATCGCCCACGAAGGGATGATCCGGCCCGCGACTTGGCGGTCTGCAGATGGCGTTATCTCATGGGAATAGGCGGCGGTTGGGAAACTCATTAACGAATGCGCCGCCTTCCAGGCGCCCATCGAACCTAGATGCACATCGCGGACGATAAGATGCTGCGAGGAATTCACGTGTGCGTAGCTTGGATCCTGCCCGCCAGATGACCCGCTGCATAGGCGAGCGGCTCGCGGACATAGATACCCCCTATCCGCGCCGCAGGACTACAGTACGCCAAGGCTCATCGGTTGTGGCTTGAGTACTTCCGTTGCGGTATAGCCCCCCACGAAACTTAGGTTTTCCATCAGCCGGAGATAGCAGGGCTGGTAGTGGTTTTCGTTAGTTTTGCGGTCGATAGACACGTTGCGATCCTCGATGTGGAGCATTAGGTCGGTGCGGCGCTCGCGACTGACCGTCGACCTCCCGGTACGCCATACCTGATCCGCGCACCGAACCGGCATCATCTACGGGATAAATGATCGCCGAGTCGCGCAGATCGCAGAAATTGCGGAGGGAGCGCCCCCCCTCCCCGACCTCGCGCTTGCGATCGGGATAGAAATCGATCCGGCCAACATCACCGATAAATGGCGCGCCGTCGGTGCAAACGCCGATAGCCTTGTCAGGATACTCCCCATCGATGATTGCCTCGGCGGTGAGGGCGAAGGTTTGACCGGAATTTCGAGGATGCGGAACTCGAGCTCTCCGGTCGCGTGGAAGTCGCCGTATCTCGTGGTTTTTTATCTATTCCGCCTCTCTGTCCACGTCGCGCCCGTCGTAAACTTCTGCCCCGGTCAACTCTGCCAGTATGGGAGTGTCAGAATCGCCATTTTTGCTTCCGGCAGTCGATGTCGCGAAAGGCGGCTGAATTCCGGTGACACTCATCCATGACGGAACCACAAGTTCGGAACAGTTCGCGCTCTCAGTCGCTGCCAAAACCAGCAGGGGAGATGAATGTGAAGGTTTTCTCTAAGGCCCTATCGGCAGCAGCTGCCATCTTATTCCTGGCGGTGGTGCTATCGCTACTGCCCAGCGATAAATGGTTCATCCGAACGGTCGACCTGGTGCGCGAACCGCTTACCTATCTAGCCGGCCTACTGCTGATTGCAGCCCTGTTCGCACGATTCGCGGCTCGATGGTGGACGGTGGCAGCGCTAGTCAGCGTAATCGTGATCAATCTTTGGCGCATGTGGCCGTATAATCCGGTGGCGCAGACCCAAGTTGCGTTGACCGACGAGAGCCCGGCAGCGGAACGCTGCTTCACTGCGCTGTCGGTAAATGTGAAGGTGAAAAACGAGGGATATGGCCGCATAGTGGAGCAAATCCGCCGCTACGATCCAGACGTGCTGTTCCTAATGGAGACCGATCAGCGATGGATCAACGAGTTGGAACCTGTCCTCGCGGCTTACCCGCATAGTGATCGCCATCCGCAGCCCAAGGCTTTCGGCCTCGCCTTCGCTTCCCGCCTCGAAGTCGTGAAATCGAGTATCGTCGAGAACACGCACCGTGACACTCCCACTCTATATGCCACGCTTCGTATGCGAGGCGGATCGGCTGTCGAGTTCATTGGGCTTCACCCCAAGCCTCCGCTGCCGGGGTGGAACACTGAACTGCGCGACGAGAACATCGTGAACGCGGGCATTGAGACGCCAGACCGCCTTGCCGACGCTTTTGTCATGGGCGACTTCAATGATGTCCCTTGGTCACGCACGACAACCAAGTTTCGCGAACAGGGAGGTTGGCGCGACCCGCGTATAGGCCGAGGCGCCTTCCCGACATTCCCGTCCGACTGGCTGTTCGTGGGATGGCCCCTGGACCAACTCATGTTGAAGGGCCGGCTGGAACTCGTTGCGTTTGAAATTCTGCCCGACAACGGGTCCGACCACCGGCCGGTGTGGGCAAAGCTCTGCACTGAACCGGGTCAATTAGCCTCGCGGAAAAAAATTTGAACGTTCAACGGTCCCATTCATTGAGGAGGTGTTAGCCAAGTCAAATGACAGGGGAGTTTTGAGTGAAATATCCATTCCTGATTACCGTTGCCGCAGCATGCGTCTCGGTTGCCGGTTGCGGCTCCGAGGACGTTGAGAACACTCCGATAGACGATGTGGATGAATTGGTCGTCAAAGACGACGAAGGTTACCCAGTCGCGGACGAGTTGACGACCGAACAGCAAACCAATTTCGACTCGTTGGACCGTGACGCGGCGGTGAAAGAATATGACGCAAATCAGGCAGCACTTGCGATGACAGATTCGTCGGCTGCCGATGCAGTTGGCGACGCCCCTGACGCCGCCGGCGGCGATACCTCCTCCGGGGAGGTGCCTGAGAATAGCGGCACTGCCGTAGCGAGCTCCAATGTCGCCCGGCTGAGGGCGCGCAGTGCGATGGACTTCGCATTCCTCGACCGCAACGGGGACGGCCAATTGTCCGTGGCGGAATATGCCATCTGGGCGGTGCGCTCCAATCCGCGCAAGCCGAAGGAGAACGATGAGACCCGCCCGTTCACATCCCCAGACCAGATCAACGAAGCAGGAAAGACTTTTTTCTACTTCGATAAGGATGGGGACACTTATCTTTCGCCAGATGAGTTCGGCGAGGCACGCGCCAGCGCTCGCACACCTTCATAAGCGGGCGGTATACTTTCTACCTTAATCAACAGGAGGATTAAAATGAAGAAACTTGCACTGATTACTGCTATCCCGGCTTTTGCTCTCGTCGCTGCCTGCGGAGATGACAGCGCGGTTGAAGAAACCGGTGACGCGCTTGAACAGCGTGCCGATGCTGTTGAAGATATGGGCGACGAACGTGCTGAACAGCTCGAAGAAATGGCTGACGATGCGTCGACTGACGCACGCGAAGACGCTTTGAACGCACGCGCCGAGGCAATCGACGATGTTGGCGATGAAAAAGCCGACGCGCTCAATGAGGCCGCCGATAAAATGGAGTAAATCTGCAATAATCATGCGACCCTTTCATTCCCCTTGGTGTCGCAAAGAGGCCCTCGCCTTCCCGGCGGGGGCCTCGATTTTAAAAACGTGAGAAAGTGTTTATGGACGGTTCGAGCCGGCCCTCACAGCGCCCCAGCAATACAAAAGTTTCGGTTCGCCGCGGGAGTGCTGAGCATACAAGCTCCCACCAGATGAGATCACGTTACAAGATGCTCCGGAGTAGTGATTACATCAGCCGGTAACGCGCTCAAATGCGCCGATTGCATGAGGCCCCTGCTCGATGAGCTTATCGACAAGGTTTTTGAAAGACGCTGCAGACCTCGGGCCCTCAGCTGCTCGCTCGCACGCTCTTACTCGTTTGAACATGGAACGGATGCGGCCTGCCGAGGAGAAAACCTTGACCTACTTCGCAGCCGAGTTCCTTTAAAAGTGTCTCAAGTCAAGCATCCTCAGCTACCTCGCGCTCGCTAGCGCTGACCTGCCAGACTCTGTTGCGATCTTTGATCAAGTTGGCGAGTAATTCGCCGCCGGTCCAAAGTTCGACGTTGCGCGCGTCCCTCTCGCTTTCAAGGAGCGACAGCGCATGGGCAGCTGTCTGCCCTTCGAATTCCATTGTCTTGGGTTGTCCGAGGCCATCGTCTTCGAATACGAGTTTATAGGTTGGCATAATCTAGCCCTCGCTTGGATCCGGGCTCATGGGACCGATGAGAAATTAGACGACGGGGAGCGGCCCTGCGACGGCGAGTCGTCTAGATACCGGTAACTTAGCATAGATGGGTGGACCGCCTCAAACCGCCGGGTGCTGGCGTTGGGGCCACTGGAGCGCTCGCCTGCGGGAACTTCCTCGGCCCACAATGTGGTTCATCGCATCTCTACCACGCTTCGCACCGACCATGAAACATCGCGCTCGTGCGGTCATTGTTGAGATGGATCGACACCGATCCCGACTGAATCGAAACGATGGGTACACCGATGACCGAAGCTGAAGCCTTCCAACCAGAAATCCACGAACAGCCGCGCATGCCCGGCTCGGAAGACGAGATGTCGGATAAGCCGAACTGGCGCCCCCGCTATCCCGGGTCGGGCCGATTAAAGGACAAGGTTGCTCTCGTTACCGGCGGAGACAGCGGCATCGGGCGAGCAGTTGCGGCGCTCTTTGCTCGCGAGGGTGCCGACATTGCAATTGTCTATCTTGCGGAGGAAGAGCGCAAGGACGCCGAGCACACTATGTCGATTATCGAGGGCGAGGGCCGCAAGGGGCTGTGCCTGCAGGGCGACTTGGGATGCCGAAGCTTTGCCGACGAGGCGGTAGCACGGACCGTCAAGGAGTTCGGCAGGCTCGACATTCTGGCGAATATCGCGGGGGAGCAGCATCCCGATGAGCACGTGACCGATATCACCGAAGAGCAGCTGCGGCGAACCTTTCAGACGAATATCTACTCGATGTTTTTCCTCGTGCAGGCTGCGAGGCCGCATCTTAGCCGCGGCAGTGCCATCATAAATTGCTCTAGCGTGACCATGTATAAGGGCGCCGACAACCTGCTCGACTATTCGGCCACCAAGGGCGCCATCACAGCGTTCACCCGCTCGCTCTCCGAAAATCTCGTGGGAGAAGGCATTAGGGTAAATGGAGTGGCTCCCGGTCCGATATGGACGCCGTTAAATCCCTATGGCGGCCAGTCTCCCGAAGAGATGGACGATTTCGGCAGGAGCACCCCTATGGGACGTCCAGGAGAGCCGAACGAAGTCGCTCCCGCCTTCCTCTTTCTCGCTTGCGATGATTCCAGTTACATGTCGGGCCAGGTTCTGCATCCTAACGGCGGGAGCATTATCGGTAGCTAAATTTTCAGGAGAGAAGACCATGCCAGCACAATCGCAAGCGCAGCAAAAGGCAGCCGGGGCAGCCCTGAGTGCCAAGCGCGGAGAGACGGACAAAAGCGAACTACGCGGCGCATCCAAAGAGATGTATGAGTCGATGAGCGAAAGCGAACTCGAGGAGTTCGCCAGTACGAAGCGTAAGGGTAAACCCGAGCACAAGGGCGATTGATAGCCAAGGGGCCTCTCGCCGAGGCAGGCGATCTTCCGACCGTTGCCGTCGAAGTCGGCCGATCGGCCACGTTCTCCGGTTGCGAAACGGCGAGCCAACGATGCCACCCTTTTGCAACCGGAATACATCGAAGGCGAGATCGCGCATGCCCGACCACGACACCCGTACCGAAAACGACACCCGTACCGAAACCGACTCCATCGGACCGATCGGCGTCCCGGCGAATGCCTATTGGGGCGCGCAAACGCAGCGCAGCCTTCAGAACTTCCCCTTCCCGCCCCACCACCGCATGCCGCTCCAGATCGTGCACGCGCAAGCCGCGGTGAAGCAGGCGGCCGCGAGAGTGAATCGCAAGCACGGGCTCGACCCGAAACTGGCAGAAGCGATCGAGGCCGCGGCCAAGGCGGTGCAAGCTGGCGATCATGACGATCAATTCCCGCTCACCATCTTTCAGACCGGCAGCGGCACGCAGACCAATATGAACGTCAACGAAGTGATCGCCGGGATCGCCAACGAGCAGCTCGCCGGTACGCGGGGTGGCAAGCGGCCGGTCCACCCCAATGATCACGTCAATAAATCGCAAAGCTCCAACGACAGTTTCCCGACAGCACTGCATGTGGCGGCGGTGCTCGCATCGCATCAACAGCTCCTGCCGGCCCTGGATACGTTATATTCGGCTCTCGACGGCAAGGCCCAAGCCTTCAGCAGGATCGTGAAGATTGGACGCACCCACGCGCAGGACGCAACGCCACTCACGCTGGGTCAGGAGTTTTCCGGGTACGCCGCGCAGATAGCCAATTGCCGAGAGCGTATCCAAGCTTCGCTTGAGCGTGATCTCCGTGTCCTAGCAATCGGCGGGACGGCTGTCGGGACGGGACTAAATGCGCCGGAGGGGTGGCGCAGCGAAATGGTGGCGGCGATTTCCGGCATCACTGGCGAGCAGTTCCGCGAGGCCGACAACTCCTTTGAGCAGCTCGCGGCCAAGGACGGTCTCGTTTCCTTTTCGGGTGCGCTAAACACCCTCGCCGTGGCATTGAACAAGATCGCTAACGACCTCCGCCTGCTCGCCTCCGGCCCGCGCTCGGGCCTGGGGGAATTGTCGTTACCGGCGAACGAACCCGGAAGTTCGATCATGCCGGGAAAGGTCAATCCGACACAGGTCGAAATGCTGACCATGGTGGCCGCCCAGGTGATCGGCAATCACCAAGCAGCAACGCTAGGCGGGATGCAGGGCCAGTTCGAGTTGAACACCTTCATGCCGCTCATCGGTGCCAATGTCTTGCGCTCGATCGAACTGCTCGCTGTCGGTATGGATAGCTTCGCTAGTCGCTGTGTCGAGGGGATCGAGCCAAACGAGGAGCGGATCGCCGAGTTGGTCGGACGCTCGCTGATGCTTGTCACCGCCTTGGTCCCCGAAATCGGATACGATAACGCTGCGGCCATCGCCAAGCACGCGCTGGAGACCGGCCAAACCCTCAAACAGGCAGGTTTAGAACTCGGCATTGTTGATGCCGAAACGTTCGACCGGCTCGTACGGCCGGGGAAGATGGTCTAGAAGATAGATCGATGACGCGCCGCGTGATGCGAAAATAGCCGAGTGAGGTTTCGCGCGCTTGCCTAGCCAGATGCGATAGGACCGGGCGTATTGCCCATCGTTTCTCCGAGACGCACCGACCGTCCAGGCTCCCAATTTTCGTTGAAGACGATACTGTTCTGCCGGAACAAGAGGATCACCGTGGAGCCAAGTAGAAACCGGCCCATTTCCTGTCCCTTTTGAAGAACGATCGACTGGGAGGCGTAGTCCCAAGTGGAGACCTCGCCGTTCCGCTTCGGGTTGACGATACCGTGCCATACGGTTCTCATGCTCCCGACGATTGTCGCTCCGACGAGCACCATCACGAAGGATCCGTGCTCCTCCGAGTGAAACACGCATATGACGCGCTCGTTACGGGCGAACAGATTTCGAACGCTGCGTGCCGTTGCGGGGTTCACCGAAAACAATGAGCCAGGGACGTAGATCATCCGGGTCAGTCGGCCGGTGCAGGGCATGTGCACTCGATGATAATCCTTCGGTGACAAGTAGAGGTTTGCAAAACTGCCGTGGCGGAATTGGGCTGCCAAGGCGGCGTCTCCGCCTAACAGGTCAGTAGTCGTGAACCGATGTCCCTTGGTCTGCATGATATGGTGGTCATCGATTGCCCCCAATTGACTGATCGCCCCGTCCACCGGGCTGACAAAATCCGCCTCTGCCATTGACCGGGCACCGGATACCAAGGACCTGCCAAAAAAATCGTTGAAAGTCTTGTATCTCTTTATGTCGGCGATTTCGGCTTCGCCCATGTCGACGCCATATCTCCGAATGAACAAGTGGATAAGAGTGGTTGTTATCCGGCCCCATTGTGAACGGGCTACGAGACCGGCGAACTTGGTTAGACGTTGTTTCGGCAGCAGGTGCTGAAATAAGACAGTAAGGCGATCAGACATTGCAATCTTCCTTCTAGCATGGCCGAAAATATGGATCGAAGCCTCCTGGTCGGCATGCAACTAGGGTCAAAAAATGCTTGGCAAGACCGGAGCTATCTCGCGGTTCATGTGTTCCGAAGCAGTGGCCAATAGTCGGACCCGCACGGCGGATGGCGCTTTCTGCTAGAAAAATTTGGAAAGAGGCCGATCCGCGCGCGTTCGACAGGGAGCATACCGGAAATATAGGAGATCGATATGAGCCGAGCTACGCAAAAGCCGCTTGATGAAGGGGGCGCAAAGGAAAGACATCCAAGTATCAAGGACAGTGATGAAAACCCGGCCCTGCAAAAGGAAAACCGTCAAGCGGTCAAGAACCAGGGGTCGGTAAGGCCAGAAGACTATCCGGACCGAGACGAAAATCCAGCCTGACCATGCGCAACAAGTCGATATGTGGCTTAGTTACTGAGCTTGGGGGTATATTCGTACCTCGTAAAATGAAGATCGCAGTCGCGGAGAGCTGTACCGGGGGTATGCTGGCATCGGCAATCGTCGGCGATGTAAACGCCAGCCCCATCATCGACCGTGCCTTCGTGGTCTACTCAATCGACGCGAAATGCGAAATGCTGGGTCTCGCAAGGACAAGAGTGGAAGAATGTGGCGGTGTGGCGGAAGACGTGGCACGCGCCATGGCAGAGTCCGCTCTAGATAGGAGCCATGCAGACCTTGCGGTTGCAATCACGGGGTTTGCAGGTCCGCGAGAGAGTGATGAGGAAGTTGGCCTGATCCACGTTGCGTCGGCAGCCAAAGACGGCATCCGGCATAGAGTCTTGCATCTTGGTGACATAGGCAGGACCGCTGCCTGCGAGGCAGCGGTCAGGGTTGCTCTCGAAATGGCTGTCGATCACGCCAAGGAAATAACCGTCGCTCCCAATTAAGCGTAGGTTACTCTTTGGTTTGCGTCTAAGCGCACCCCTCTCGTGGAGTGCATTTCCAAGGTCCGCGTGCGGGCTATCCGACATCCTCGCCAAAAAGGTTTTCGGATCAAGGCAGCGGCAACCCATTCCCTATCCTGCGACCCAGCCGGTTTACATCTCTCACCTAGCAGGATGCGGGGGCTGCCCACTAATTGCGGTTGCGACTTGCCGCCGCAGTCGAAGGCTCCGAGCCCCGCGACAAATCATTGCCCTTCGGCGTGTGACCACTACGTTGGATTTGCCCCTCATCATTGTCTTTTCGCGAATCACGCGTTTCGCTCTCTCGAGGACCAGTGCGTTCGGGTTCGCCCGGCGTGCCAGACTGCCTTTGAGTGACGTTGCGGAGGTCCTCTGGTTCATACTCGCCCATGGCTGTTCCTTTCAATCATCAGGTCTTAAATGGACGCTTGAGGAAAGAGAAAGGTCCGTCGTCCGCGAGATTACATGCTGAAGGGGCGAAAAAAGCTGCAAACTCCGCCAGTTTCGGTACGACCCAGCACTCGCGTTGCTGCCATGCGATTGCTGGAAGGTCGGGATGAGCCGGCTGTGTGCGATGCTTCGGATCACCTGTCGGGGTTTTCGCACTTCGACGGCAGCCTGCCATTATGGCGTCGAAACGGCGCCACTTAGAGCTCTCTTCTGCAGCGTGGCGGCGATGCACAGTCCGAAATACCCTGTCATCGTCAGCGGTCGCACGGCAAGTAGGAACACCTGGTGGGAGAGGCCGTTAGGCACGCATGGTGCAACTATCACGACCTTCGTTGAAGACGACTGCTCCGTGGGATATTGTCACACAGCCCGGGCCGGTGCTGGTTGCGGCGATCCACGCGGGCCATACAATTCGCAGGTCTCTTAGGCCTTGGCTCGAGATTGGAGAGTCTGATCGCCTGCGGGAAGAAGATCCCCTCACCGACTTTTTCCTTGCTGCTGGTGACACGATAATTCGGGCCAACCGATCTCGGTTCGAGTTCGATCTCAACCGGCCGCCCGAGACTGCTGTGACCACGGATCCCGGTGAAACTTGGGGCCTGCGCATCTGGAACCCCGACATGCCGGAAAGGGAAAAGGAACTTTCTCTTACGCTTTACCAGCAATTCTACGATCGGATTGCCGAGCAGGTCGAAGAGATGATCAACGCGCATGGGCGCATACTGGTGCTCGACGTGCACAGCTATAATCACCGGCGGAAAGGCCGCGACGCGGAGCCCGACGATCCGCAGCGTAGCCCCGACATTGACCTTGGCGCTACCACGTTGAACAAGGATATCTACGGGGAGCTTCTCGGCAAATTCGGTGACACCTTGCGCTCGCACCCAATGGGCAACCGCTCGCTCGAGGTAGGAACCAATATTCGTTGGGAGAATGGCGGGCATTTCCCCGAGTGGCTTCATGCCAAATACGGCGACGCCGCCTGTGTGATAACGCTCGAATACAAAAAAGTTTTCATGGATGAATGGGGCCATTCGGCCGACATCCTCGCGCTGCAGGATTTACGCGAGGGCTTCCTAGCCGCGGTAAGCGAGGCGCGCGACTGGCTCTCCGCACATCCGGCGCCCGGCCCGGCCTCAAGCGAAGTCGGAGCGTCCGCGTGACCTATGCCGCTGCGGTAGGGAAGTGCCAGAACTTGAACGGCGAGCCGCTCTGCGAAGCGGCAATAAGCGTTGATCGCGCGCTCGAGGAAATGGACCGGAGAATCAATTGGTTGGAACGGCTGACCCCGGTGAACATCGACGAAATCTGGGAGGGTTTCCAAGCGTCTTCCTACAGTTTCATGCCCGATAGCCGGTATGGTGAGGGGCTCGATCAGGATGCGCCGGTACTTCGTAGCGAGCTCTTCCAACTGCCCGTTCAGGAGATTGAGAACCCGATCATTGAGGCGCTCTTGCTCGAGAAGCAGCGCGAGCTCGACCGGCAGATTGAACTCGTGCGAATGCGCGACAAGGACGGCTTCATTTTGGCCAGCATTGACTTGTTTGGGCACGTCAGCGAACGGCTTCTTCAAACCGCACTCGACCTGTTGGATACAGTCCCGATCCTCAAGCCAGAGCAGGAAGATGTCGGAGCTGCGGAAGTAAGCGAGGCGGCAGAGGCTGCCATTGCCGGCTATCGCAAACGGGCGCCGGACTTTCGATGCAAAGTTGTGGTCGATCCTACCTCGGGGACATCTATGTATGTTTCCGCAGGCGATTTCCATGTCGCGCACGACTACCTTACCTCGCGCCACAGAGTGAAGCCCTTGATCGCCCACGAGATCGGCACTCATGTAGTGACGCGCCATAACGGCCAGCGGCAGCCTTTGCACACACTGGCAGGCGGATTGTGCGACTACGATGTCTTGCAGGAAGGCCTTGCGGTACTCGGAGAGTACCTAACCGGCTATCTTCCCGCCGGTCGTTTGCGCGTGCTCGCGGCCAGGGTCGTTGCCGCGCACATGGCCGCAGAGGAAGAGACGGGTGCTGAAATCTACGCTTGTCTGACCGAGCAATATGGAATCCCGTCGAAAGACGCGTTTGATACAGCGGTACGTGCCAAACGAGGGGGCGGGCTGACCAAGGACGCGCTTTATCTGAAGGGGCTGGAAGAACTCCTCGCCTATCTCAGCCACGGGGACGAGTTCGAGATACTCTTCCTCGGGAAGTTTGCGCTGAAGCAATTGCCGAGCCTGCAAAAGCTGATCGAGCAGGGAATTCTACACCCGCCCGAACTACTGCCCGCCTATTGTGACGATGCGGCAGCACGCCAGCGGCTCGCGGAGATACGCAAACTACCGCTCTCGTCGCTTTATCAGGAAACCCCCAGTGACAGCTGAAAAGATCAAGCTTGCCTTTGTGGTCAACGATGTGGCCACCGAGCAGGACAATTATTCGACCATTCGCCTTGCCCGTCGGGCAGTGGCGCGAGGACACGAAGTCGCGCTCATCGGACTTGGCGACTTCATCTACGATTGGGAGGAGGGCATTTGTGCCATGGCCACTCTCAGCAAGAACAGCAAATTCGAAGACGATACCGTCTATCTGGCGCACTTGCAGGATACCGGGCGGGAACGGGCGAGAATAGCGCTCAGCGACTGGGACGTCCTTATGCTTCGAAGCGACCCGGCTGAAGAGCTGGTCTCTCGCAGCTGGGCTCCGTCATCGAGCCTGCTATTCGCGCAACTGGCCTCGCTTCAACGCACCATTGTGCTCAACGACCCCCGTCATCTAACCGATGCGGTGAATAAAACATACTTCCAGGGTTTCCCTGCCAGTGTGCGTCCGGAAACCACGATAACCCGCGAACCGGAGGAGGTTCGGCGTTTCCTCGATGCCCATGGTGGCAAGGGTGTGATCAAGCCCTTGCAAGGCTCCGGCGGCCAGGGTGTGTTCCTCCTCGACAAGAAAAATCGCCAGAATCTCAACCAAATAACCGAAGCGGTTATCCGCGATGGCTATGCCATCGTCCAAGAATACCTTCCCGCAGCTAAGAACGGCGACTTGCGCATGATCACGCTGAACGGGAGACCGCTCAAGGTTGCCGACACTTATGCTTGCTTGCGTCGGTTTAGCGAGACCGAGGATCACCGATCGAACATCTCGGCAGGCGGCGGGTGCGAGATGATGGCTCCCGACGAAAACGCGCTGGCGATCGCCGAAATCGTTGGCCCCAAGCTAATCGACGACGGAATGTATTTAACCGGACTGGACATCGTGGGTGACAAGATGATCGAACTTAACGTCGATACTCCCGGTGGGATCAGTTTCATGGAAGATCTCAGCGGGGTAGATTTCAGCGGCGCGATCATCGACGATCTGGAACGCAAGGTACGTCTGCAGCGTCAATATGGCGGCACGCTGACCAATCGCGAGCTCGCCGTCATATAGAGAAGCGGCCAGACGGTAGCCCGCTCATCGGCCAACCGCGCGTATCGCCCGTGTGCTCAGATGCTCTGTGCGATTTATCGTGCTCAAAAAGGTATAGTCGTCGATCGGGTCACCGCCGCGCTTGAACCTTGTCATGAGACTGGCTCTTATGTCACTTGTCGGTTCGTACTGGGCTGGTCGGGGCGTTTATCACTGCATCACGGTGGGTCGCCTCCGGGTCTCACTGCCGGGGGCGGTCCAAAATCTTTGGTCCAACCTTGGGCGTGCCATACTTCCCGGGCTCGAGTTTTTGGTCGCGGGCGGTGCCTGAGGAACATGGCGCCAATGGCAGCTATCTGCGATTTCCCGACCAAAGCTGCCTTTCGGGAAGCGACCCAGTTTGCGGACATTGGTCCAAGCGTCAGCCTTTTGCACCCAAGCTGTCGGGTGGCAAACGGCCCACTGCAAAAAATTCCCATTCCCACTTCTCAATACCAGCCGAAATATAGGCTGGAGAGGCCCCAAATGTCGATCAAAGCGTGAGCGAGCATGCAAGTGAACAGGTTTCGCTTGTCGCCTCGGAAGAAGAGCCAGCCGAAAATTATGCCGGTGAGCGCAACGGCTACCATGCCAACCATTCCCTGCTCACTGTGCGGGAGCGCAAAGACGAGGCCGCCGAGGACAATCAGGACGGCGCGTGTGGCCTTGCCATTGCCAAATAGTGCGGTGAGTTGGTGGAAAAAGAAACCGCGATAGACGATCTCTTCGGCGATCATAGCGCTGATTGCGGCTCCCGCAAGCAGCTTGAGGACTAATTCGAGATTGCCCTTAAGTGCGCCATAGGCCGAATAGTCGGTCTCGATCCCCATTGCGCCTTCGATTACCGGCATGATGCCTCGCGCAACGAGAAGAGTTACTAGAAGGAAGCCGACGATCGCCCAACCCACGGTTGGACGCAGCGAACGCTTTCCAAGCCCCATGCGTTCTAAGTTTCCAGTCTCAAGCCACACAACAAGCATAGCCAGCACTGCGAATAACGGCACTTTCCATGGGAAGGGGATGGGGGCGAACATGGCGCCAGCCATGAGCGCGATGGTGACGATCAGGCGTATCGCCGGATTGGTAAGAAGCGGAAGTTTAGACGCAGACATAAGCACCTATCTTGAAACTGTGCCGTAACAGTCTGCCAGCGGCTAGCGCGACTGCGCCTAGGCTGTCCAACATGACTAGCCCAATAGCGGTGGAATTTACCCATTCGTTCTGTTTCAGCGGCGTCCGCTCTCCACCCAGACCCGGTCATTCCGGTGCCGTCGCCCGCACGCCAAATCCAGCCATTGCCGACAACGGTTTCGACCGGACACTTACGAACGCCTTCATTGCCTAGGTCGAACAGGATCTCTGTCCTCCGCCTAGCAAATTCGAGTAGCCTGCCGGTCATTGGGGACGCCAGGAAGTGGAAACTGGACACTCACACACAAGCCCTGCACAAGAGCCCATCAATCCTGCAAAACCGGCGGAAATCTGCGGTTGCGGGTGAGAGCTATTCTGGGTTCGAATCCTCTCTCCCCGACCATTTCATCGCGCGAGCGGTGATTTCCTTGTCTGCATTGTCGGTATCCGTCTCCGCGCCCGTCCCCCGCGCGGGACATTACGTATAGCAGCGATCCCCCTGCGCTCGGCATCTCTCCAGGCTCGATGCACCCCGTCCCGCGCCCGGCGCGGCACGGGCGGACAAGCCAGGGGATACGCCATGACGATCCATCCGGCCAGGCTCGCGGCACAGGCGGACATTGCCGCACTGCTGCGCGGCAGGGCCGAACCGTTGCGCGACCCCGACGCCCCGCGTTTCGCCGACGCCTTCGACCGCTACGCCGACGCCCGCATCGACCTGCTCTCGCCCGCCGAAGAACAGGGCCGACGCAACGTCTTCGATATCGCGCTGCTCGCTTCGCGGCTGGTCCGCGCGACCGACTGGGCTGCGGGCTATGCGGAGACGCGCGGCCTGAAGCCGGCCTATTTCGGCGCGAGCACCGGTGGCGGCGCGGCGTTGCGCGCGGCAGCGGGAGATCCGT
>Ga0210038_1001061_pt1 | contig 14704 bp, 17 predicted proteins | sample CryGeyCG2114_020_FD_183970 | JGI IMG/M metagenome (GOLD analysis project Ga0210038, IMG submission 183970) | Groundwater microbial communities from aquifer - Crystal Geyser CG15_big_fil_post_rev_8/21/14_0.20 (SPAdes) (version 2) | ecosystem: Environmental > Aquatic > Deep subsurface >... | reverse complement strand
TATTTGTTACTTAAATTTACTTTATGCCTAACTACGTTACCGATAACCCGCTGCCCCAGTTTACCGCCGCATTTACCTACCTTTGGCAGGGCTTTAGCGTAGACGCCCGCCTTGACTCGACGTCAAGCAGAGGCAGGGGAACAGCTTGCCCGCCTCTGTGTACTACTTCAACATTTCGGTGGCTTTTATTCTGTTCTCTGCCATTTTATAAGCATCTTTTTATTCATTTTAAAATTTATTTTACTGAATCGAGTCGGATTATTATTTTTTCTTTTTTCCATTGACTTTTTACTTATTAAAGAGGCTATGTGCGCATTAATTCTTAATAAATAATCCATTATATGATAAGCCAATATTAATAACCGGTGTTTGATAAATATTTTCAAAATATATAGCCGTTATCGTTCTTAATTCTCGGTTACTTAAATTAAAATTCATCAAATAACGTATCCCATACATTTCGACATTAAATTTTCTTCCAACTACGCTGTCAAAAGATAAATTTCTAAATTCTTGCTTCTCATTTCTATAACAAATTCCAAGGCTCCCTTGAATAACATTGGAATGAAATAGCTTTTTTTGAAAAATTAATTCACTACTAAGTAATGTATTAGCAATCCCAGTTAAATAATAATCGTGTCCTAAATGGTAATTAAAATCTATACCAGCATTTATTATTAAACTTGGATTAATACCTATTGTTAATCTTTTGCTTGGGTGTAATAAAAAACTATACCCAGAAAGTCCAATTTGCCACAGTGGATTCATTGTAGAATCCACAATTCCATCATTCGCTAATAAATATTTATTCCTAAAACTATAACTATAAAACGATTTAGTAAGAGACAATCTTGTTTCTGAGGATTTCATTATTGATCTAAAATTTTCTGTTTCAGGTAAGTCATCATTGAAAATCGCTGCCTCAGATAACGGAGCATGCAAAGCACAAGCAAAATTTAGAAAACTAAATATGGCAATTGATATTAAGTTAAAAAATAAATTCGTCTTGCAGTAAGAAAGCATTGATTTTTTTTATTTATAGTGATAAAACAAGATTTTCTCTTATGTCTTTTGCTTCTTCCAGTTTTATCTTTTTATAGTATCCTTGTTTACTTAAGCCGAGCAATTCCGTTAACTCTATAACTTTCATTTCTTTGCCCTTTTCTTCTCTAAGTCTTCCAACAGCTCGGCTCTAGACTTTTTTCTCTTTTTAGAGTCAACCCTTTTCAGGACGATGCAGCAAGTTTATAAGCCTAACGGCGTTTTCTATAACCCGCCGCCCAGAACTAAAATATTTTCTAGAACGACAACACGATTAATTATGAATTAACTTAAAATATTTTTGTTAAGAAATAAAGAATAACTTAAATAAAATTTTACCTTAAATTCTATTTACAATAAGTAAATACTGGATATGGTTTATAATTACCCATAGACATTCTAGTAATTAAACTATCCTTATATAGAATTTCGAACCATTTGTTCTTAATACAATAAATTTCATTATTTGAATTACTGTAAGATTTATATGTACTTTCGACAGGTAAACCATAAATTTGGTACACCATTTCTAACGAAGAGCCTATTCCAATACCAAATTCTGTTTTACCTTTATAGGATTGACCAACAGAAATAACATCTACAGTGTCAAAGTCAGTATCATTTTGAAGAAATCCAATATCTATAACTTTATTCTCATTACTATATTCTTCTTCCGGATTTGCAATATAAATATATGTCCTCCAACTACGGTTACTACCATCTGCCCAACCTATACTTGATGGCTGCCCTAAAATAGCTTCAACATTAGCTTTCGTATCTCAAAGCTTAATACCATTTACACTTTTACCGGGTATAATTAATCCATAAGTTGAAGTATCTACTCCTGTTGTAGAATTACAACTAAGTAAAGAAATAATTATTGAAATGAATAAAATTTTGTATAAATGGAGATTAATTTTTCTTATATATTTTATCATTTTACTACCCCTATAAATAGTTAATCATACGGAACCCCGTTAATAACATCTGATGTATGTTCCAAATATTTATTTATAACTTAATAAAAAATCAAATAACAAAAAAATAATCCGCCGTGGTGGATTAGAATTTAGTGAGATTCCTGCATCGGCTGGAATGTCAAGGTGAAAGATATTTTGAAAGCTGAAAGCTAATTGCTGACAGCTGACTACTATTCCCCTTTCTATCTTTTCCATTTTATACTTATTTTTAAGTTCTATTTAATAACCAAAAAATAGGAAACCTTCAAAATGAAACAATCAATTTATCTTTTTTTAATATTAGGACTAATATCTATGTCTTGCAGCAATAAAGAATCAAATCCATTCTTAGTTGAATGGAATACACCTTTTCAAACCCCGCCATTCGATAAGATTAAAACCGAACACTATGTTCCCGCATTTAAGGAAGGGATTAAAATTCATAATAAAGAAATTGAGAACATTGTTAAAAATCCGGAAGCTCCTACTTTCAAGAATACAATTGAAGCCCTTGATTACAGCGGTAAAATTTTAACAAGAGTACGCAGAGTTTATGTTGGAATGAATGATGCTATGACAAATGAACAGTTTCAAAAAATATCAAAAGAAATTTCCGAGCTTCGTTCCAGTCACGAAGATGATATAAATCTAAATGCAAAACTTTTTGAAAGAGTTAAATCAGTTTATGACAATAAAGAAAATTTCCATCTTAATAAAGAACAGCAAATGCTTTTGGACAGATATTACAAGCAGTTTGTTCGAGGCGGTGCAAATTTAAATGACGCAGATAAAGAAACTTTCAGACAGCTTAATAAAGATATTTCTTTGCTTTCAATAAAATTCGGCGAGAATGTTCAAAAAGATATTAACAATTATGAATTAGTAATAGAAAATAAAGATGATCTTGATGGGCTTCCACAAGGTGTAATTGATGCAGCAGCCGTTACAGCCAAAGAAAAAGGTAAAGAAGGAAAATGGGTTTTTACAATTCAGAAATCAAGTATGATCCCTTTTCTTCAATATGCAAAAAACAGAAAATTAAGAGAACAAATTTATTACGCTTACACACACAAAGGTGATAACAACAACGAGCAAGACAACAAAAAAATTCTTGCTCAAATGGCTTCTCTCAGGTTAAAAAGAGCAAACCTTCTAGGCTACAAAACTCACGCAGACTTTGTATTGGATAAAGAGATGGCAAAAGAGTCCAAAAATGTTTATGGACTTTTGGATAAAGTTTGGCCGCCTGCACTAAAGATTGCCAAAAAAGAAAGAGAAGAAATGCAGAAAATAATTTATAAGGAAGGCAATAAATTTAAGCTAGCTTCTTGGGACTGGTGGTATTACGCAGAAAAACTTAAAAAACAAAAATATGATCTGGATGAAGAACAACTTCGTCCATATTTTAAATTAGAAAATGTAATTCAAGGAGTTTTTGACCTGGCAACAAATCTTTTTGATATGCATTTTGTAGAAAGATTTGATATCCCCAAATATCATCCTGATGTAAAAACTTTTGAAGTTAAGGATAAAGAAGGAAACCACATTGCTATTCTTTACACAGATTATTTTCCCCGAGCAAGTAAAAGAGGCGGTGCTTGGATGGATGCATTCACAAAACAAAGCAAAGAAGACGGGAAATTTATTCATCCTGTAATTTATAATGTTGGTAATTTCACAAAACCAACAGCCCATACACCTTCTCTTTTAAGTGTTGATGAAGTTGAAACTTTATTCCATGAATTTGGTCATGCAATTCATGGTATGTTATCAAACTGCACTTATGAATCTATATCAGGAACAGAAACTCCAAGAGATTTTGTTGAATTCCCTTCTCAGGTAATGGAAAACTGGGCAATGCATCCTGATGTACTTAAGAAATATGCTAAACACTTTAAGACCGGCGAAATTATTCCAAAAGAATTAATTGATAAAATTTCTAACAGCAGCAAATGGAACCAAGGATTTGCAACTGTTGAATATTTAGCTGCCTCGTATCTTGATATGGCCTGGCATACTTTAACAGACACCACTTTACAGGATTCAAATAAATTTGAAACAAAAACAATGAATGAGCTTGGATTGATACCCGAGATAGTACCGAGATACAGAAGTACATATTTTAATCATATTTTTTCAGGCGAATATTCATCAGGTTATTACAGTTATATTTGGTCAGAAGTTTTAGATGCCGATGCATTTGCAGCTTTTGTTGAAAGCGGTAATGTATACAACAAAGAATTAGCAAGTAAATACAAGAAGTATATTCTTTCATCAGGCGGTACTGATGATGCGATGACTCTTTACAGAAAATTCAGAGGTAAAGATCCAAGCATTGAACCGCTGTTGGAAAGAAGAGGATTGAAGTAAAATTGTCATTTCGAATCCTGATAAAACAGTTTTTAATTGTTTTATCAGGGTGAGAAATCTTTTTGGGAAAAATATTCAAAAATATGATTAAGATTTCTCAGTCCTCCTGCTGTTGCCGTATTCCTTCGAAATGACATTGTAAATTATTAATTATTAATTATTAATTGTTAATTGTTAATTGCCTAAAACTTATATCCTTTAACCGGTTCCCACAATTCTATTTTTCTGCCTTCGGGATCAAGAATCCAACCGAATTTACCGTATTCATATTCTTCTATTTTTCCGCATTGTTCAACTCCCTCTTTAACTAAAACTTTCATCAGCTCTTCCAAATTCTCAACTCTGTAGTTAATCATAAATTCTGATTTACTTGGATCTAAATAATCAGTATCATTTTTAAATGCACTCCAAACAGTATAACCTTTTTCAGATGGTTCATCTTTATCCAGCCATTCAAAACAAGTAGTTCCGTCTTTTAAAGTTGGAATATCAAGATGCTTTTTATACCATTCACTAATTTCTTTAGATCTCTCAGATTTAAAAAATATTCCCCCTATACCGGTTACTCTTTTCAATTTATTCTCCTTTTATTTTAACTTATTTTTTTTAAAGTTAGTTAATCTTTATTAAATAATTTCTAATTTATTTGATAAGGATAATATAAAATAATATCAGGAGTATATTGTGAAATCAAATAATATGTTGGCAGTTATATTATTGGGGTTGGTGAGTCTAGGACATTTAGTAAGAGTTATCTTTTCTATTAATGTAGTTGTCGGAAGTACAGTTATTCCAATCTACATTAGTATTATTGCTTTCTTGTTATTTGGTTATGCTGCTTATTCTATCTGTGATATTAAAAAATAATATTAATCATCTATATTTTTTGTCGCTAATAATTTTGGTAAGTAATAAATACTAGATATTAATATTATTGCTGTAAAAGCTGCACCTGTTAAAAAAGGATATTGATAACCTATATATTCAAAAGCAAAACCTCCCCAAAGCGGACCCAATACCCTTGCAAATGCAGAGAAGGATTGATTTACACCCAGAGTAAAACCCTGCTCAGTATCTGATGTATTTTTTGAAATAAGACTTAACATTGTCGGCTGAAGAGAGCCTGTACCAAATGCCAAAACTACTGTAACAATAATTAAACCGCTCATATTTCCGGCATAAGGTATCATTGCTAATCCGATCATCATTAAAAATGCTGCACCAATTACAATTTTTGCATCACTGAAATATTTAGTTATAATTCTTAAAAGACCACCCTGAACACCGGCTGAAACTATCCCGATTATTCCATACATAATTCCATTTTGCATATCATTGAATTTGTAAACCTTATATCCGATTAGGGCAAATGTTCCGTATATATTTGCTACTGAAAAGACCAGGATAAAAAACATAATTATCAGAAAAGCTATTTTATTGTTCTTGAATAAAACTTTAACAGCAGGTATATCAACTAATTTCCTGACTTTTTTAGTTGCGTGATCAGCAGTTTTCTTTAAAGACTCAGGTAAAAAGAAAATTGTAAACAAAAAGGCCATAAATGAAAATGAAGCACTTGCAAAACCCGTTACTTCATAACCATATTTTGAAAGAAATCCACCTATTAAGGGGCCAAACACAAATCCCAAACCAAAAGCTGCGCCAATCATACCCATTCCTTTGGAACGGTTATCTTTAGTAGTTATATCTGCAATGTATGCCTGAGCAACTGCAACACTACTTCCACCAACACCTGCAACTACTCTTGATATTAGCAATAGCATAAAGGAATTTGTAAAAGCAAATATTACATAACCAACAGCATTTAAAAACAAACATCCGATTATTAATGGTCTTCTACCAACACGGTCAGATAGATTTCCTAAAATAGGACCAAAGATGAATTGTGTTAATGAATAAATTGCTAAAACTAAACCAATAGAAAATTCGTTTAAGTTAAGTTCAATGGTAGAAAAGGTAGGAAGAATTGGAATTAAAATTCCAAAACCTAAAAGATCAATAAAGACTGTTAAAAATATTAACGATAAGGACGATTTATTTTTCAATTTAATCTAACTACTATTAACCGAAAAAATTTTTAACAATAAAGATACGAAGATTTAATTTACTTTGTTAAAATTTTAGTTGAAATTTGTTTGTTTTGTACTTCAGTTAGTATGCTTTTTGTATCATTAAATGATTCAAACATTTCAGTGTATGTTGAATCATTAAAAAATTGATGAACCGGAGATGTGAGATAATATGTATTTGGTACAATAATAAATTCATTTTTTGTTTTTGTTTTACCTTTGAATACATAAGTTGGAAGATAATCAACAAGCGAAACGGAAATTTTATTTGTGTTTAGATTTTTTTCTGCTTTAAGCTTTAATATTACTCCCCCGTTTGAATATCTCCCTCTTTGATTTGAAATAAAATTTCCTAGTGAATATGCTACAAATATATTTCCATTTTCTGACTTAAAAACTTTTTTGGTCTGTACAACATGAGGGTGTGAACCAATTATAATATTAGCTCCGTATTTTATACAGGAATCAACAACTTGATTCTGATAATTATTTGGTGTTCTTGAATATTCATCTCCAAAATGTAAATACACAATTATTAATTCTGCTGATTTTCTTTGTGTCAAATAGATATCTTCCTTTATAAATTCAAACTCAATTCTGTTAATCATATAACTATTGTCTTTTGGAAGATAATTACCATTAGTTCCAAAAGTATAACTTAATATTGATGTTTTGATTCCGTTTATATTTAAAATCTTAATTGAATCTCTGTCATCCTCATTTATAAAAGTACCGGAATACATCAATCCATTTTCGCTTATCTTTTTGATCGTTCTTTCTAATCCATATTGACCCAGATCCAAGGCATGATTATTTGCAGTTATCAGCATATCAAAGCCGGAATTTTTTAATGCTGAAATATATTCATCAGGAGTATTGAATAACGGGTATCCTCTATATTTAACAGAATCTCCGCCTAAAACTGTTTCTAAATTACCAATTGTAAGATCTGATTCAGATAAATAATTTTTTACATATTTATAAACAGGATCAAAATTAAACCCAGAATCATTTTTTGCAAAATTAAACTGAGAAGAGTGGCACATTAGGTCGCCAACAAATGAAAAAGTTGCTGATGTTACAGAATCTTCTTTTATTATATTAAAACCGAAGGAATTTGAATTTGATAATGTAGTAATAATAAAAAGTAGTATTATTATATTAAGCATAAGTATCATCTTAATAAAAAAAAGCTGAATTATCAATTGATAATTCAGCTTAAAATAAGTTAAGCAATAAACTATTAGTTATTTGCTTTTCTTTGAGCTTTTAATTCTTGAATACCTTTTCTCATTTCTTGAGCATCTTTTCTTAATTGGCTCAATCCTTTTCTTAGACGAGTACCAGCTGCAGCTTGTCCTTTGACATAGAATTTTTCAAAATCTTGTTCCATGTCACGAACTGTTTGCATTAGACTTTCATATTGTTGCATATAACACCTCTTTATTAAATTGAAAAATAAGTTATTTAGTATTTTCTAATATTATTTCGGCAATATCTTTTACATGAACCTTTTCATTTCTTTCAAAATGCTTAACACCGTCAGTCATCATTGTCATACAAAACGGACAGGCAGATGCAATAGTTTCTGCACCCGTTTCTAATGCTTCTTTTGTCCTCTCAATGTTAATTTTTCCACCTTCTTCGTCCTCTAAAAACATTCTTCCACCACCGGCACCACAGCAAAATCCACGAGTTTTGTTCCTTTTCATTTCAATATAATTGATTTTATTGACTTTTCCCAATGAATTTCGTGGAGAATCAAAAATATTATTATATCTGCCTAAATAGCAAGAATCGTGAAAAGTAATAGTTTCTTCATTTTTTACAGTGTTTTCTTCTAATTCAAGTTTACCATCTTCTAAAAGATTTTCAATTAGTTCTGTATGATGAAGAACTTCAAAATTTCCTCCAAATTGTTTGTATTCATTCTTTATTGAATGATAACAATGAGGACAAGCTGTAACTATTTTTTTAACATTGTAATTATTTAATTTTTCAATGTTCTCCTGCATCATAGTTTGAGCTAAATATTCATTCCCAAGTCTTCTAGCTGTATCACCATTACATTTTTCTTCCGTCCCTAATATTCTAAAATTTACATTTCCTTTTTGCATCAGTTTTGCAAAGGCTTTTGTTACTTTCTGATATCTTGCATCATATGACCCTGCACAACCAACCCAAAACAATATTTCTCCATTTGGATCTTCTTCCATTGTTTTTATATCCATACCTTCTGTCCAATTTGCTCTATCTGCTGGATTAAATGCCCAGGGTGTAAAATTAGTTTCAATACTTTTAAAAACATTATTCAAATTAGAAGGAAATTGTGCTTCACTTAAAACAAGATCTCTTCTCATATCAACAATTGAATCTACATGTTCAATCATTACAGGACATTCTTGAACGCAAGCCATACAAGTTGTACACTGCCATAAATTAAGATCAGGAATATAATCGTGAACAAGAGTTTTATTTGTTATTTCTTCATCTGTTAAATTATTGGCCAATAAAGGTGATTTATCTTTTGTCCTTTTTCTTATTTGAACAATTATTTCTCTTGGTGATAAAGATTTTCCAACAGTTGCAGCGGGACAAACAGATTCACACCTTCCGCATTCTGTACAAGAATAACCGTCTAAAATCTGTTTCCAAGAAAGATGTTCAATATCAGCTGCACCAAAATTCTCCAAATTTTCATCTTCAAGATTTATTGGTTTTAATGTGTTTCTAACATCATCTAAATTTGAAAAGAAAGTGTTTGGAATTGAAGTTAAAACATGTAAATGCTTTGAATAAGGAAGTACATTTAGGAATCCTAAAACAACAACAATATGTATCCACCAAAATATTTCATAAAATAAATTAGCTGAGTTATTATTACCTGAATAAAAAAGAGTACTCAGGTAATAAGAAATAGGTCTCATTTCGTTGGATTGTAAAACAAAATTATGTTTTGCAATAAGTGCAGTATTTTGTCCAAACATAGAAACACAAACAAGAAAGATAAGAGATAATATAAATATGGCATCTAGTTTTCCTGCTTTACCAACTTCTAATCTTGGTACTTTTAGTACAACTCTTCTGAATATTGCAAGCAAAACTGAAACTATGACAATAGCTCCGAAAATATCTTGGGTAAATGTCACAAGACTAAAGAAAAATCCGGTTGATTCATAACTAAAAGACGGGAAGAATCCTTGTACAAGCGCTTCAACCACTGCAAATAAAAAGAGTAAAAATCCCCAAAAGATCATTGAGTGCAGAACGCCGGCTATTTTAAATCTAAATAATTTTTTTTGAAAGATTGCATATTTAAAAACATTTAGAATTCTTAAACCAATGGAATTACATCTTTTATCTTCTTTTTTAGCAACCAGCATATATCGGATTAAATTTCTGGCACTGTAGAAAAAGAATCCCATTGCCAAAACAAATACGAGAATAAAAACTATAGATTTAATTTCCATAATATTTCCCCTAATATAGTTTAATTAGTCGGCGGTAATTTTTTAAATTTGTTTGAAGCACTTGCAAATAAAGAAGCTGCAAGAAAAACTTTAACTACCATCCAGACTGAAAAAATAACCGCACCTAAAGTAAAACTTTGTTTTAGATCACCGTTGATGAATAGACTCAGAAACAGAGAACCTGAAACTAAAATAAAAATATTTCCAGCAAACATTGAAAGAATTGTAGCAAGATAATTATTATTTTTTTCTATCAAATAACCAACCAAGAATGCTGCTATAGGAAATGATAGCAAATAACCGCCTGTTGGGCCAAACAATCTTGCTGCACCAATTAAACCATCGGGTGTTTGTGCAAAAACGGGCAAACCCAAAACTCCCAACGATAAATATAATATTTGACTTAATGCTCCATTTCTTGCACCTAAAAATGCACCTGAAAGAAGAACAATTAATGTTTGGAGTGTAAAAGGTACAGGTTTAACCGGTACTGTAATTTGTGCTGCTATTACAGTAAGTAATGAAAAAGTTATTATCCAAAAGAGTTGTGATGAAATAGCAGCTGATAAATAACTAACAAATATATTTTTGTTTACATTTTCAGTTGATGACATATTTAATTCCTCATTAAATTACTTTTAAAAAATTCCGAAGTCTTATTTAGTAAAGCGTCAAATTTTTGATTACTTCCTTTAAATGGATGTTGAATATCAAATGTGTGGCCTGTTGCTTCAATTGGATAAAATTCTGTTTTCTTTTTATCAGACCATTCAAATAACATTTCTCCTTCTTGAAAAGGAACTGCCAGGTCTTGTTTACCGTGTGCAATAAAAAATGGTTTGTTTAACTCTTTAACTGATTTTTTAATGTTAAGATCATTGTCTCCGTTTTTTTCAATATCTTCTAACAGAGTTACATTTAATTTCATTACTTGATTAGTTCTGGTATTTAAAACTTCAAATACTCCTTTTTCTCTCCATTTTTCTTTTTGTATCTCTGAATATCTATCTAATTTTGAAACTGCTGCCCAAGTAGCTACAGCATTTACAGAATTATTTTTGCTTCCGCTTAAAATTGAAATAGCTCCCCCTCTGCTATGCCCTAATAATCCAATTTTATTATTAATAGCATTGCAAAAATAACGATTTAAATATGCAGAAATAATTTCATTTAATTCATTTATTTCCAAAGAAAATGTATTATTTGCAAATTTGTCAAGCTCAGTAAATTCAGTTAAACTATCTCCAACACCATTGTGAGAAAAATTAAAAGTAATAACAAAAAATCCTTTCTCTGATAGGAATTTTCCAATATATGGACCAAATCCCCAGTCTTTGAATCCTTTAAATCCATGAACTAAAATAATGCAGGGAACATTTCCTGCATTTTCATAACCATAGGTAGTTATTCTAATTTTTTCTTTTTGTGATGTGATTAGTACAAAATTTTTACTCATTATGATGAAATATGCCGATTATAGTCAGAAAAGTCAAGAAATGAATTCTTACTTTAATTTTATCCACTAAAAAATTTGAATAATAAATAAAATGTATAATTTGATTTTTGTAATTTTATATTTAGAATATGAATAATTTACTTGTTATACCTTCAATAGACATAAAAGACGGTAAAACCGTTAGAGTTGTACAGGGCATACCTGAACTTGATTGTAAAGAATATGGAAGCGATCCTGTTGAGATGGCAAGGTTATGGCGTGCAGAAAATGCAAAGATGATTCATGTTGTAGATTTTGATGGAGCATGGGAACATTCATTAAAAAATATTAACATAGTTAAAGAAATGTGTTCGTCTGTTGTAATTCCTGTTCAATTCACAGGCGGAATAAGAAATATTGATGATGTTAAAAAAATAATGGATAAAGGTATAACAAGGCTTGCTATAAATACTATGGCTTTTGAAAATAAAAAGGACTTAGTAAAAGCTCTAGAAATTTATGGCCCAAAAAAAATTGCAATTGTTTTAGATATTCTTGATAATGAATTATTAATTAAGGGAAGAAAAATAAAAACCGGAATTAACTATTTACAATATGCAAAACAAATGGTAGAATTGGGCATAGAAAGATTTTTAGTAACAGATATAACTAGAAACGGTATGATGTCAGGTCCAAATATAGAACTCTCAAAAGAAATAGCTTTAAAAACAAAAACAAAAGTAACACACTCTGGCGGTATTAGAAATAAAGATGAATTAATGGATTTTAAAAATATAGTTAACACAGGAGTTGATTCAGTAATTATAGGACGTTCTCTTTACGAAAACAGATTCCCTTGTCAAAAATTATGGCGTATTGCAGAAAGCCAAAACAAATAAAGGTAAATTATGGAACAAAACGAACAAATTATTCATAGCAGTTTTTGGACAAATTTTTTCACATCAAAAACGGATGAAACAAATTTAAGAGAAGCATTACAAGCCTTACCTATATTCAACAAATTATCAAAACGTGATTGTACACTTTTACTTAATATAGTACACAATAGAATTTATGTTGCTGGTGAATATATATTTTATCAAGGTGATCCGGGTCTTGGTATGTATATTATAAGGGAAGGCGAAGTGGAGATAAAAAGAGAAAATGCAAATAAAAAATCACACTCAATTGCTCATTTAAAACAAGGTGATTTTTTTGGCGAATTAGCTTTAGTAGACGGAGAGAAAAGAACAGCATCTGCTATTGCTAAAACAGATGCAAAATTAGCTGTAATATTTAAACCGGATCTTGAAGAGTTTATTGATAAAATTCCTAAAAAAGGAATTAAAATTATGCGTGGCATTTCTAAAATTATTGCTGCCAGACTTAGAAAACTAAATGCTGATTTAGATCAACAATAAAATAGGAGTTAATATGGAACTGAATATAAATAAAGTTTTAGTTCCCATTGATTTTTCTGACTATTCAAAGGATGCCTTAAATTATTCAATCAATTTCATTAAATGTTTCAAAGCTGAACTTTATTTAGTTTATGTTATAGAGCCTGTAATATATCCACCGGATTTTAGTGCAACACAAATAACAATTCCGCCAACAGATCTAGAAGTAATGAAAAATGCGGAAGAAAACCTGTCTCAATTAATGAAAAATGAAATTCCTAAAGATATTAAAGCAACAAAAATTATTAAGACAGGAAAACCTTTTTTTGAAATTATTGAAACGGCAAAAGATGAAAATATCGATCTGATAATCATTGCCTCTCATGGTCATTCAGGAATTGAGAAAATTTTATTTGGCAGCACAGCAGAAAAAGTTATTAAGAAAGCACCTTGTCCGGTTCTTAGTCTAAGAACACCTCACAAAGGTTATAACTATCTTGAAGAAATAAATAAGTAACAGAAAATAGCAGCCTAATTTTTTCTGTTTATTATAAAATCGATGAGTGTTTCTAAAGCAATTTTGGAGGGTGAATCTGGAAATATTTTTAATGATTGCCTTGCAGTTTCTGAATATTGATTAGCTTTTTCTAACGCAAATTCAATTCCATTATTATTTCTAATAAAATTAATTACCAGATCAATCTCTTCTTTTGAACTTCCATTCTTAATTATCTTTCTAATATTTTTTGCTTCCGAAGCAGATACTTTATTAAGTGAATAAATTAAAGGTAAAGTAATTTTCTTTTCTTTTATATCTCCGCCAATCGGTTTACCAATTATGTTGCTTTTACCGTTTAAATCCAAAACATCATCTGTAATTTGAAATGCCATTCCGATATTTTCTCCGAACGATTTCATAGCTTCTAAATATTGAGAGTTATCTGTAGCACTTAAAGCTCCTATTGTACAACAAGTTTCAAGTAATGAAGCTGTTTTATCAGAAATAATTTTAAAATATGTTTCTTCATCAATATCTAATTTTCTTGTTTTTTTAATTTGCAGTAATTCCCCTTCTGACATTCTTTTTACGGTATTGGTAATAACTTCCAAGAAATCAAAATCTTTTCCTTCAACGGCTATCATAAGCCCTTTAGAAAGAAGATAGTCACCCATTAACACAGCAATTTTATTTTTGAATACCGCATTAATTGACCAAAAGCCTCTTCGTTTATCTGCGTTATCAACTACATCATCGTGAATTAATGTTGCAGTATGCAAGAGTTCAACTAATACCGCACCTCTATATGATCTTTCATTAACACCGCCTGCAACTTTTGAGGAAAGTAGAACTAAAAGTGGACGAATTTTTTTCCCTTTTTGCCTAAGAATATATCTTGTAATAAGATCAACTATCCCAACTTTAGAATGCATTGCTTCTTTAAAATGCTTATTAAATTCTTCAAGTTCAGAAGTTATAGGTTGACTTATTTCTTTTAGTTTTGGTTTTATCATTTTTTCTTATAAACTGCTTTTGAAATTAGTATACTGAATTCATACAAAAAACTAAGTGGTATTGCTAAAATAATTTGTGAAACAATATCAGCCGGTGTTAAAAACGCTGATAATATAAGTATTACTACTATTGCGTATTTCCTATATTTTGACATAAACATAGGTGTTAGAATACCAATTTTAGTTAAAAAATATGTTACCATGGGTAACTCAAATACAACACCGGCTCCAAGCATAACGCTTATTATAACACTTAAATATTCATTTATTGCAAACTGATTATTTATATCTTTAGTACCAAATTGAGAAGCAAAATCTAATGAAAGTGGAAGCATAACAAAATAAGCAAATACAATTCCTATAATAAAACACAGTGATGAAAAGACAACTATACTGGAAATATATTTCCTTTCTTTTTCTTTTAATC
>Ga0210038_1001056_pt1 | contig 14781 bp, 15 predicted proteins | sample CryGeyCG2114_020_FD_183970 | JGI IMG/M metagenome (GOLD analysis project Ga0210038, IMG submission 183970) | Groundwater microbial communities from aquifer - Crystal Geyser CG15_big_fil_post_rev_8/21/14_0.20 (SPAdes) (version 2) | ecosystem: Environmental > Aquatic > Deep subsurface >... | reverse complement strand
ACATCAGGGCAAGCCAGCAGATGTTATTGTGGTTTGTCTTGCATATCACCAGAATGAGAAACGAAAAAAAACAGGTAGTGAGAAGGGTGGCAAGTATTAGTGAGGTAGTTCCAAGATACGAAGGTAAGGTGGAGCTTTGCCAGATATTCAGGTACGACATCAAAAGAAATAGCTTTGGAACTGAAACTTTTGAAGAGCTGATAAAAAAGAGCCAGAGGTTGCAGCAGGCAGCTGATCTACTCAATATCGATAATCTGCTAGGAGACCTAAAAACAAGAATGCATCTGATTGAGCAATGTCTGAAAAGCAATGCAAAAAAGATTGATGACGTTTTTGCAATCTTAGGCAAGTACTATTCTTGGACAAAATAAAACACATTATAGGAAGTTGTATTTAGCCTTGAATATTACATTAGAATTCCCTTATTCGGTTGATAGTAAGATAGTAATACCATATGATTAAATTGAGTCAAAAATGAATAATAGTTGCCAAATCTTTTTAATGTATATTTTATGATCCTCTTATCAATTGGTTAAAATTCCTGAAGAGCAAAACAAGGACAATTTAGAAAATAAAATACAAATTTTTTCAAATACTGATAAAAAACTCAAATCTTTAGGTAAAATGCTAAACAATGACGCAAGCAGAAAAATCTTACAATTATTGATAGAAAAAGAAATGACTGCAAATGAAATTGCCACTCAGACAAAACTGTCTCTTCCACTAGCACTTTATCACATAAATCAAATGATAAAAGCTGGAATCGTAGTGATTAGTAAAACATCCACTAATGGTAAAAATCAACCAATGAAATATTATTCAGCAAAACCCGGGATCATAATCCTACCTGAAAAAGCTTCCCAAAAAGCAAAAGAAAGCAAATCATTTTCAAATTCATTAAAGAGAATTATGAAGTTTGCATCAGTTGGATTTGCAGGAATAACTTCTTGGTTTTTGATAAGACATGTTCATACTCTTGTTAACTATGATGAAAATGTAGTGGAATTTCCATTTACGGAAGACACACCAAAGGGGGTTTTTGATTGGTTTTACATTCATTATGACGTATGGATCCCAATTGCGGTTATTGCTACTACCACTTTGCTAGCTTTTATCATAACAAGAAAATTCAAAACAAATAGTGTTAAAAAATAACGGGTAGGTTACATTCTGAAAAAATTGTTTGTTTGAATAAAAAAAGAAGGATTAAAGTCCTAATGCAGATTTAATCCAAAACCAATTGCTTGCAACTAAGTCAGTACTATCTCCTGCAGATATAATACCGTGGAATCTATGACTTGTTGGAGTAAATATTGCACCACCGCTATCACCTGAAGATGAACCCTCATCAATAAGTGCCAGGTTTGTAATCAAAGTTCCAGTGGTAGGTTCATTATTACTTACACCCACACCAGTAACTTCTGCACCATGTACAATATTACCAGATTTCTTAGCAACAGAAACAAAATCACCTGATCCCATTGTAGTATGATCAGTGATGCTATACCAAGAATAGCTACCACCAGTTCCGCTGTCATATATTCTGTCTTGTATACCCAACGAACCACTTTTTGTGACAAAGGCACAATCACAGCTTCCACCTACTTGCCAATCGGAACCAAACACAGTTCCTATCTTATTGCCTGAAGCTTGTGTTGGTTGATACATGAACGTACTACCATTAACACAATGCCCAGCAGTTAGGAATCCCGATGTAGTTCCTCTTGTTATCGGTACTGCAAGAGTACATAATCCATCACCATTTCCATCTATTTGTAGTCGTCCCATAATAGGATCACAAACAGACGTAGTTCCATTACAACCTGTAAATGACATTCCATCGCTTATGGTTATAGTCAATGGTGTATCCGGAAGTAGTTCAATTACTTTTTGAACGTCTTCTGTACTCTTTACCTTAACTTTGAGTGTATCAGTTAGACCATCTGGGTAGGATTGTGTCCAATTAATACCCTCACTTGCATCAAGGATATCTTGAGCATCATTCAATTGTTTGTGTAATTGTGGATCGATGTAATATCTGGCTTTGTTTTTCTGAATTAGTTGTTCAACTTTGTTTGCTATTGCATCTAATTGTTCTTGAATTTGTGCAGATCTGTCTTCAAGAGATTGATTATTAGGGGTTTGGGATAATCTTTCATCAACATCTCTTTTCTCGGTTTCTAAAGCAAGAAATTGTTTATTGTAGGATGTGATCAATTCCTTATTGCTCATAGATTCTGCATGACTTGTTCCTATTGTCAGAGGAATAATTAGTGTTGCAACAAGTGCAAACATTATTGTCGTCTTTATTGTAGTCATTACCGCTTTTGGAAATATCAAGTTAATAGCGTTTGATTAAAAATTTTTTTAACCGACAAAGTTATTAACATAATAATTTTTGAGGTTAATTTTTTATTTAGGCTATCTTGAATGCATGAATCAGAAAAAATTGAAGTCACAACAAAATAACTTTGAACAAGAAATAGAATATCTAGTCTTTCCACTGTTTTTTTATGATTCACAGATCAGTTTGCCTTAAATTCAAATCAGACATGTTTTTGTTATCTCGATATTTCTTGAATACTTTGAAAACGGAATTTCTAATGTTCTCTGGATAGAATCTTTTGAAGTTTCCTGAAAATCTACCTCTTTTCCATCAACTAAAACAAAAAAATTATCATCTTCCTGTCCTACGTTGGGATCTACAAATATTCTAGGTATGGACATTATCAGATTGCCTTGATCATTGGAATTAATTTCAACTATAACTGATGGCGAGCAATCATCCTGAATAAATTGCATTGAGGTAACATTTCCGTTGTAAATTGAATGATTAAAGAAGCCAGAGGTAATCTCAAAAGACATGATCTTTGCCCATCCTCTGGTCATTAATGGAATAATACTTGACTCCTTTACACATGCAGGGAAATCTGCACTTGACTTGTGAACTAATTCCAAACCTTCTTTACATTGAATATCATCTGGATGTATGCCATTAGAAAATTGTTTAAAAGGGGAAAATACTTCAGCGTTAGAAGTAAAAGGAAGAGGTTGTGCAAAAGATACAGAAATGTTTGCTATCAAAATAAATATGCTAAGAACAAATACTGCAACTCTCATAGCAAAGCACTTTGTTTAATTTTGTAAGATATTTGAATTATTCTGATATGTATGATATTAAAAAAATAGATGGGGAAAAATTTACTCTGTAAGACCAAGAGTAGATTTCACATAATCCCACGGATGGTATAGAGCATGTGTTCCTGCTTTTTTGTAGAGCACACCATACAAATCTACAGAATTTTGTAGAGGACTTGGTTGATGAAATACTGGAGAACCGCTATCCATAGAACCAACACTCAACTCTACAACAGTATATTTGTTTGAAGGATTGTTATCAGTTATGGTTCCCATGGTGTTTCCTGTACCTACGCCTGACTTCCAAATTGTAGTGCCTTCTGATTGACTAGTATCTGCTACTTTGTTTGTTATCACCCATGACGCAGATGATGTTCGATAAATCGAGGTGTTGCTTATACCAATACCATTGAATAGATCAACAAAAGCAAAATCACAAGTGTCGCCTATAGCAGATCCAGACGTAGGCAACAAACACTGGTGAGTAACACTACCAACATCTCTGTTATTGACAGGTTGTTCTACTGTATTACCAAATCCACCAACTACATGGCGAGCAGTCACAAATCCAACATTGCTGCTAGTATCAGTAGATTTCCAGGCAGAAGTTCCATTTCCATTGATGTTATTTACATCAGCAACTTGTACTCCACCTTTGATTGGATCACAAACGCCGGTTCTAGATGTACATGCAATAAGTTCAGATTTTGCATATTCTACAGTAACGGGAATATCCTCACCTAGAAGTAATTTTATATCTGCAACTATTTTTGCTGGTGTTTTATCAACATCAAGATTTTTCTTAGCTGCTTGATCTGGATCAAACTTGACAATCAAATTTTTGTGTTGAAAATCAACGGTTACGAATGATATAGGATTATCTCCTACATATGTCGGAGATGTAGCATTGATGTATTGTTCGTAAAGAATGTCTTCTGCATTATAGAATTTTTTCTTTGTTTCTGGATCAACTCTATATGAATCCATATTTAGTTGTTCTAAACGTTGAAATTCTTTGGCCAGTTCTTGCATTTTATCTATTTTGTTATCTAGTGTTTGTTGAAGTTGCATTATCTTCTGAACAGTAAGTTCATCTTGTTCTGTAGTCGAGATTTTATTGATTTCTTCTTGAATATTATTTACTTCTTCTTGCAGTACTTCTATTTCTTGGTAAACTGTGGTCATAGGTACAAGATAATCAGCATGATGTGCCCATGCTACGGGTGTTTCAGTCACTGCTAACGTAACTGTTAACATCAGAGCTGAGAACAATATCGTTTTTGTTGTTTTTGTAGTCATTTTTTCTTTATTGTTTGTCATTACAATTTCCAAAACTGGAAATCATAAAAGGTTTGATTAAAAATTTTTTTAACCGACAAAGTTATTAACATAATAATTTTTTTAAGATTATTTTTTTATCATACACTGAATAATTTAGAAAGATCCGCGTAAACAGAATTAATTAAAATTCAAATGATGAAATGTTCAGATAAATCATGTACCTCCTAACAAAGAACCCATCGATGGAAGATATGGAGAAAAATAAATCGATACAAAAGTTATTGCAGATGTAATTGTGACGCCAATAGTATTTTTTACTGTAAAGTTTGCAACCTTTGACATTACCATTCCCATGCAAATGGCACTGATTGAAATGAGCAGATTTATGATTCCCAAAAATTCAGGAGTTGCAGAAAGAAATGTAACTTGCCCTGAACCGCTCAACACTGAAAAGCTTGGACCTAGCTGCTCCATAACCTCACCCATGCCCTTTGCCATCCACACCATCATTAATGGACTAGCATACGCTATAATTGCAAATACTCGAATACTTGATACCATCTCTTTTTTTGCTTGGTTTGTTTTGGTGACAAAATTTGTAATGTATTCTAGTGTCTGTGGTCTGCCCCCTCCACTATCTGCTATTTTCCCAAGAACAAAAAATACCAGTCTTGCATTCCATGAACTTATCTTGTGTGATGATATAATCTCTGATAGTTTGTAACCAAAAACAATCTTTGATGATATGCCAGATATCAATGAATCAAAGTAATCGTTGTATCTTCGCTCTTTTGATATTCGTACTATACTATTTGGTATTGCAGCTCCGATCTTTACGTGCTCTGTAATGTCTCGCAAAAAATCTGGCAATGATGATTCTACAAGTGCTATCTCTCTGAATTTCTTAAATGTCATTATAGAATTTACAAGACTGCCAGCAAAGACTGAAAGTACAAGAATCTGCCAGCTTTCAAGTTCAATTATTACTCCAACTGATGCAGTAATTGCGGCAACAAAAATACTGTATTTGATAATAGGGACTTCGTCTCTTATCTTTGGTTGGGAATGATTCGTGACAAGTATTATGATAATGGCAATGAATGGAACAAGCACAAAGCTGGCATTTGTAATCATTTGTACTGAACTTGCAGGCATCATAAACGAAGAAGAGATGAGCAAAACAGGCAATACATTTAGCATAATTAGCATTGCCTCACCGATTGTTGCTGCCTGCGATGAATACTGGCTCATGCGAAACCTCATGGAACTGAAAAATTCCTCTCCTTTGTTTTCGAGGTATCTGGCCAGGCTTCCCCCGCTTTTGTGAATTGAGACATAGCCCAAAAGAAAGTTCCTAAATGTGGAATTGGGATGGTTCTGTGCAAGGTTGTTGATTGCTGAAAGCTCATCCATTGCAAAGATTCTGACATTTCTTTGAATCATTTTAGATTCACGCTCAAGCATCTTGAAGATGCCAGCTCCCAAAATCTCTAAAAGAGAGTTGTACAGTGAACGTCCTACACTTTGCATTATTCCGCAGTATGCTGCAAAAAATGCAAGCTCATCTTCAATCTGTGACTTTCTTTCAGATGCGACTGCCTTGAGTCTGAGAGTTGGAAATGCAAACATCATTGCAGGAATCATAATCAAACCAAGAAGTAATATAGTATTTTCAAAAATAATTGAAAACAAAATTGCAATTGGAATTGCAATTATTCCTGCAAGAATCATGTATGATGTGCTTTGCAATCCAAGTAATCTTGGATTTGCTGCAAGTCCAGAGATTCGAATGTCGGATTCTATGCTTTTGATTATCTTTTTTTGCAATTGTGTTAGTGGTCTGAGGTTTGTTACTGGTTTTACTAGATTCAGTGCCATATCCTGAGAGACTGTGGTTATTTTCAGATCAGCATTTAAACTAGAAAGAAGATTTTGAAAAAATATTTTTGCTGGATTTAAAAATTTTAAAATTTGTTTTGCAAGTTTGGGTTTGTCAATTGTATAAAGAATTATTCCAGAAAATATTCCAACTGTTACAAAAAATAAAAACTCGTGATTAAGTAAGAAAAAGGCCCACATCAAAACAAAAACAGATACAATTGAGAGTCTGCAGAAAATTCTTTTCTTCATGCAACAAAGAAAAAATCAGTTCGCACAAAAGCCAAATTTCTTCTTAAAAGTAGTGCAGACATTTAGATCATGACAAAAAGAAGTGTAAATCTTTTCAAAAAAAGACGCGGTATTTCTCCAGCAATTACAATGCTGATAATTTTGGGAATCTCGGTTCTTGCAGGAGTGGCAGTCTTTCAAAACTTTCAGAGCCAGTCATCAGTGGCAAGTGCCAGAGGTGCAATAACTGTAGAAAACCTAGTTCTGATAAAAAATCCCTCTGGAGAGATGTGGCTTTCTGCAACAATAAAAAATTCAGGCAACCGTCAGATAGAGTCCACTGTAGTTAATCTGCAAGTTGACACTAATTCAGGCACGCCTGGAATTCAGCCATTTTCTGCAAATCCCAATCCTGCTGCCCTGAATCCTGGCCAGACAGCAAGCGTCTTTGTCAGGGTTGATGAATCTGGTGGCTCTCCAATAACGTCAGTTGATGTAGGAGAATCGATTCCAGTCGAGATACGCGGAACTACACCTGATGGCTCTATTGTAACAACACCAACATCAATCATGACTAGTCTTGCATAGACTATTCCCTTTTATTTTTTGAAAAACTTTGTTGCCAGTTTGAGGCCTCGCGAAGTTTTGTGGTTTGAAGATGTCAATCCATTTAATGAACCAGTATTTTCGTTTCCGTTTGTTGGAAGACTCAGCATGCGGCAGCTTGCAATACTTGGAATAGGCTTTATGGCATCATATGCTCTTTTTCAATCAACTGGTGATGTGCTAAGTATTATTCCATCATCGGTGACTGCTTTTTTTGCACTCAAAAAACAAAATGTTTTGCCAACTGAATTACTTTTGTTTTCTGTTTTGATGTTTTACATTCGTGGTAGTTCCACAACTGTACAAACAAAGAAAACATTGAAAAAGATTCCAAAGATGCACAAAGAAAAACTTGCAGAATCCACAGTACTTCGAGTTCCAAAACCGTTTGCACCAAAGATCACAGACAAAGTGATCAAAGCAAGAAAGCTATTCGTTTCTGACTATACAAAACCATACAGAATGAAGCTTAGACTAGAGAAAACTACAGGACATGCAATAGCAAACCAGATGTGCAAGGTAAAGTTTGACGGAAACATAATCTCCACACTATCCACTGATGCAAACGGTGAACTTGAAGTCATAATAATTCCAGGATCAGATGGCAAAAAAACTCTTCAAGTCTTCTCAAAAGAAAGTGCTAAACCAATCTTTGAGGAGACACTAGAGATAGAGTTGCAGTGATTGTTTGCTGCCTTAAATTGCTCATATCCTTGAATGTCAATGTTAACATCTGAAGACCTTGACACGCAAGACCGCTCAAAGTACATCAAGGTAGTAGTTGCTGCAATTCTTGCAGGAGTCTTTGTGTTTTTGGCACAAGACATGTTGGAGTGGATACTGGAGGTTGATTTTGATAATCCAGACCCCGAACAGATTGACGTTCCACAGGCCATAGTTGACATATTTGGCCGAATGATTGGCTTTGCAAGATATGTCGGGGGCGCCATAATTGTTCTTGGAATAATAATTGCAGTAATCAAGCTCAGCTTTGGGCCCATCCCTGCAAGCAAGATACCACAATGAAGAGAATCTTTCTTGGAGACTTTTCCACTACAATCCCAGTGGTAGCTGCTCTTGCTCTTTATTTTTTTGTCCAACCAAAGATGGGTCCAGAAATTGTCATAGTATTTTTTGCTGCATGGATTGCAGGATATATTTTAGATTATTCCATTACAGTAAAAAATTCTCATCTGTTGCATTTTGAGAGAAATCTTGTCTTTCCTCTACTTTACAAAAAGTTTGGAACAATGATTACTTTGCTTGTTCATTTTGCAATGGAATCTGTGATTGTCTTGATGATTCCTTTACTTTTTACATATGATTTTGGCCTTGCTGCAAGCTCTGTTGTTGCACTTGCCTTTGGAGTTTCTCATGCATCAGCATATGCATCAAATTACAGGTTTGCAAAAAGATACAGTGCGACATTGTAAAGTTACTCATAATCTTCAACAAAATTTTGTTGAAGGTTTTGAGTTTGTAATTTTGTTTTAAATATTATTCAGATTTAGAACCCATGCGAATTGACTTGTGCAGAACATGCGGCTCTGAGATGAAAGAGTATCATAAATGTGAAGACTGTAGAAAACCAATCTCATTTGTGTGCCATAGCTGCAAAAACATGACTGACATCCAGTATCATTTAAGCTGTGAATGTAGTTCACTGATACTATACTAAAAAAAATTTCCTTCTTTTAAGATTTGTTTTCTTTTTGCAATGAAGTTGGCCCTTAACACCCCCATAGTTGACATTGTAAATGTAGTTACTAGCGCAAAATTTGAAAATACAATTGACCTTCAAAAGATTATAGGGAAGGTTCCCCAAACAGAATACAATCCTTCCCAGTTTCCCGGATTGGTTCTAAGACTGGTTTATCCAAAAGCATCTGTTTTGATCTTTGAGTCAGGAAAGATGATCTGCACTGGAACAAAATCAAAGGAGCAGTCAGTTAGGGCAATTAATTCTGTGGCATCAAGGCTTGCAACCCATGGGATAGACCTGGGCCAAAAGGAACCTGAAATCAAGATTCAAAATATGGTCGCCTCTGTAAACCTCAAGGGAACAATAAAGCTTGAAAAATGTGCCAGAATTCTGCCAAGATGCATGTACGAGCCAGAGCAGTTTCCTGCCTTGATTTACAGGAATGATTTACCTGCAGTAATGCTTGTTTTTGGTTCTGGAAAACTAGTATGCACTGGCAACAAAACACAAGAAGATATTTTCAGGGCTGTCAGATCCTTGCATTGTATTCTAGAAAAAAAGTTGCTAATATCATACAAATGAGAATCTAATAGTTGCAAATTCATAATCTTACTAGTATCCAATCAGAACTGTCAAGATTTGAATTTGATTCTACCTAATTTCATCATTTAGTGTATAATATAGAGTGGTTGTACGTATTTTATGAAATTGATTTTTATAACTTACTCTTCTTCAATAAAATAAGAATCATCCATATCTGAATTAGGTTTCAAATCATTCCACATAACAAATATTCTGTAGGGATCACTTTTCTTTTTATCATTACATATTGTTTTGATTTTGTTTATCTCATCACATTGTTCTTGTAATAGATAAAATTCATGTGTGTCAAACCAACGCATTATGTCATGATATTCTTCACTATCAAGAACATCTTTTTTAAATTGAATTTTCAGTCTGTTTAAATATTTTTCAATGTCACTTTTTTTAATTCTAGGTAATAAATCGGGATACAAATCTACCATCCCATCTTCGGACACTATTATTGCAATACATTTTTTCTTATTATTTTCAACATATCTGATTGCTGAGTTATATCTGGCCCCTCTTTCTGATGTTCCTTTATCAGAAGATATTCCATCAAGTATGACTCCTATTGAATGACAAATTCCATTACTATCCAATAGAGTTGCCCCATCAATTGATGTAATATTTCGTATCAATGACTCGTTTAACAAAGTCGGTTCAACCATTGTGGATTGATTTGTTAGCCTAATTGCCTCTTTTTCTGCCTCACTTGAAATGATCAAAAGAGCACCATGTTTTTGAGTTGTTGCTGTACCTACTATATCCCACAACTTTTCAATATCTTCAGAAGAAATTTCTAGAAATGTTCTCTTTAACAAATCATCAAAAATCTCTCGACTGATCTTTAATTTTGGTAATTTTGGATTGGTATTTTCAACAATTAGCATTGTATGAGAACCATGAACTAATTCCAATTTGTGAGATCCACTAAAATTAATAGTTAATAGATTTTGATTCTTTTCATCATATTCTCCTTTAATTTTTCCTAATCCTAAGATTTGTAATCCATCACTGTATAATGACAATTCTCTTGAAGCAATTTCTAAAAGTTTTCTAATTTTTCTGTATTCTGTTAATTGAACTGGTGTTACTAATTTTAGGATGGCCTCCAAATTTGGATGTTGACCTCCTTTACAAACAATTAGTTTCCCAACACTAGCATCCCCTTCGTATTTTAGTGACGATACATAATTGCAAGTATTCAAAAACTCCCATGAACCTCTTGATTCACATACTGTAAAAATTGCTGAACTAACAAATTTTGAGGCAGCTATTCTCATAACTTCTTTTTTATCTATAAAAATACTCTGTGGGGCTGTAGCTGCTCTTGGTCTATACATTGTATCTAATGACTCTCCTAAAAATATCCATATCAAAGAATCAAAGAGAGATTTACGAGAAAACTTACTATCTCCCTCTAAACCATAAAAAGAATTGTAATTATCCTCATCAAATTGTAACACAACAAAAATTTCATAACCTTCAAGATACACTGATTGAGATACAAACGATACCACTTTTTTTCTTTCAAAATTTTTATCTACTAATTGTTGAACAGCACTACGTACAGAATCTCTTTTGACTTTATCATGATGATTTTCATGAATGTATGGCATTCCATGAAAAATGTTTCGTCTTTCATCTTTCCCCCAAATTGATTTGGCTACGCTATCTACATCATTAAATAATGAAACATTAATTCCACATTCTTCAGGTTGTATACAAATGGAATATTGAAGATACTCTGGATCTTCTTTCTTTTCACGTAGAATTCCTAACAAAAATACTTGAGGTTTTAATCTAGGCGAAATTTCTTGAAATAACTCCTCAGCATACCTTTGGATATTATCTCGTGTGGAGTGTTGATGTGCCCACATAAAATATTGTAAGGGAGTACCATAATCTCTAACATCATCAAACATTCTCTTCTAACTCCTTGAACTAATCTTTATAATTATTTTAATTGTGAGATTTTTTCACATCATTGCACCAAAGACTAGTGACACAACTACACCAATCCAAAAATTCTTGACAATACTTTTTTTCTATTCATTATGTTAACTTGTACCTGTTGCAAAACTCTTTTTTGGAGTTATTTTAGAATATTTTTCTGCTTTTCCAAGATTCTTTCTGCATATACAATCTGATTTAATTTCAGGATTTTCTTCTATCATGAAACCGTCTTTGATTTCAATCTGAGATTTTGAGCTGTAATTTTCTCCAAACACTCCTAGCAGAGAAAGCAGTTTGTTTACTGCCATGCTTGCACCCATTGTGGTCATTGAAATAATACTTGGCTGCTTTTCCACTTCGTCAAGATATCCTTCTTCTCTTAACCCTTCTTTTTCATCCTCTGGTAATGATTCTTGCATTATGATCCTTCCATCAAGTGTTCCAGTACACCAAAGACATGCATGATCTGGAGTTACGATCTGAACTTTAACAATTGCCTGGTGGATTTCATCTTCATTAAGGTGTATTCTGCATCCAACATCTATCAGAGGAATACAATACTGGTTTGATATTTCATTTAACACAGAACGGCTGGTAAGATTATCCGTACAAGAAAAAATTATATCTGAATCTAGCAAAAATGATAGATCTTCTTTGGTAATGTCGATGTTATGTGTGTCTATTTTACAATCGGAATAACTTTGAATGTGATTTTTCATTACCTCTGTCTTTGGTTTGCCAATATCTGATTCTATTGAACCATACACTCTTGGAATATTTGTTTCATCTATCTTGTCTAAGTCTATGAGAGAAAGTTGTTTTGCCCCTATTCTGGATAGTTGTACCGCTAAAGGTGAGCCAGTTCCACCAACACCGACTATTGCTATTTTTAACTCTCCAATCAATGACTGGTTTTTCTTGCCTATCATACGTACCTGGCGGTCATATTTTTCACTAACCTCATTAGCCTCTTTTTCAAATCCAACTCCTGGAAATATTTCAAGTCTCTTTCCTACAATTTTGATTTTTGAAACTGATTCAATTTTCTCTTCACTGTATGTCACTCCACAAATTCCTTTTCTACTGAACACCAAACTTCCTAACGGAATATCTGGAAGTATTTGGGATAGATTTGTAAATATTTGCTGGTTTGATTTTTCATCAATCCAACTGAATCCAGAGGGATGCATTGAATGTGGATGAGTATGGACAAAAATCAGACTCGCATTTTTTACATCTGCAGCAACAACACATTGGTTAATGAATGAGGATGATGGTTCCAGTGAGTGTGCTCCTTTTTTGTTCCATGAATCATTTTGAGGTTTAAGCACTTCCAAAATTATCATTGTATTTTCATCTCCGTTTTGATACGACTTTGCTAACAAAAAACAGCCGTTCTCACTTTTGGTGCTGAACAAAAATTCAACTAACTCATCATAGAAATCACTGGTAAAAACTATTGTCCACATTTTAATTACCATTCCTTAATCTTTGATGAACATATTCCATGTAGTGAACTACGTTGTCTTCTGATGGGTTCCACGGTTTTGCATTGTACGGATGATAACTGAATCTCCTACGCGAAACTCCACATTGAATTTCTACATGCTCTGCTTTTTCTGGAATCCTACCATCATTTAATCTGAGTCCTTCATCAACCCAGAACATATCAAATCCTGCGTTGGGATAATGTGGTGTAGTAAAAATTAGCAATTCTGTTTTTTCCATGTTGTATACTCCAGAAGGAAGAGGAAAGTCTTTGAAAATAATATGTACTTTGTTGTTTTCCTCTTTTGTCTCGAATTTGTATCCTCTTTCCTCTAAGATTTTCAAATCTTCTGTCAATTCTGTGGGTATCATTTGCATCATCCGTAAGGCACGCTCTTTAGAATTGCATTGAAGTGTAGTCCGTTTTCCATTTCAACTTCTTGACCGGGTTCAATTTTCTCGCTGGTTTGACCTTTGACTAAAAATAGGTCATATTGACTTGCTTCAAATTCTGCTCTTTGAAGAATTTCAGCACCGGTAAGAGTTGCTTCTACTACACGGAGTTTCTTTGTCTTGTTGACAAAGATATTTTTTTCTTGGCTTTGTTCGTTCATTTTTTATCGATAATTTTACGCACAGAATGAATATAACTTTGTTTACATAAACAAAGTTAATAAGGTTAACTTTGTAACTAAATCAGGCATGAATTCTAATTTGAGAATACATATTGCACCTGTTGGATATGATTTCCGTAGGGTTACAGAACCTCTGATCAATATGCATGCTGATAAGGTATATCTTGTAACTCATAAACCTGATGATGATGCATCAAAATTCTACTCTCAAATCAAAAAGGAACTAAGCGAGAAATACCGACATATCCAGATTGTTGAGGTTTTCATAGATATCTGGAATCTTTTTGAATGCATTGGGAAATTCCGTGAAATTATTCTTGCAGAAAAACCAAACCATGTTTACATCAATGTCTCAACTGGAACAAAAATCACAGCAATAGCTGGAATGCTTTCTTGTATGATGTGGAAAACAAATCCATATTATGCACCAGTTGCATATCCTCATCCAAAAAAAATAGAAGAGCTTCCAACCGAGCAAGTTGATCCAGTTGAACATCTTCCAGTTTATGATATAATAAAACCTGAATCTGAATATCTGGTCATTCTGAATTTTCTAAATGATAATGAGGGCCGTGTCAGAAAATCAACACTGATTGAATATCTTGAAGATAAAAAAATTTTAAGAAAAACTGATGATCAAGGAAGAGAATATGAAGGTCCTGCTAAACACAGTCAGCTTCGAGCATTTTTAGATCCTATGGATGAAAAATGGAATTACATTACTGTGGAAGCACGAGGTCGTAGAAGTGAAGTTATAATGACTGAACAGGGAAAAACTGCTTTGAAAATATTTGGTTGTGAAAGCAGCATCCTTGAAAATTAATCATTTTGAATTATCTTTTGAAAATTTAGTTTCTAATTATAATACATTTAATTTTATCCTAAAATGAAGAACAAGTAATGTCCTCATAGAGATTTATTGTATTGGTTCAATATTCTACGATTTAAATCTGTTGAGATTTGAACTGGCTAGTCTATACAGGATTACCCAATATCCTTAGTTCAAATCTTATTTAATTCCTTTTTAGCAGATTTTGTTTTTTATTTTGTGTATTTTAGAACAAGAAAGGGCCAGTTTGGACTAGAGTCAGCAATCATAATAATTGGAATAATCATTGCAATCATTGCAATTGTAAATGCGACTCTGGCTTGGAGTGATGTTTTAGAGACAAGTTTTGTCAGACTGATTACTGACATGCCAGTCTTTGAGTATAATGTAAATAATGGTGAAGAGACTGGAAATGAAAATTTTGAGCTTTACATGCTGTTACGAAACATTTC